>UMEI01008678.1_pt1 | contig 88856 bp, 83 predicted proteins | sample 1964711 | NCBI WGS metagenome assembly UMEI01 (sample SAMEA4836016, study PRJEB28245) | human gut metagenome | biome: gut microbiome; material: fecal sample | place: Denmark | collected 2008 | reverse complement strand
TGTCAAAACACCTCGCGGGACAGTGGCTACTGAATAGTTACGAAAAATCATAAAATACCAGTTGCCTGTCAGATAAGAGAATTAAAAATCTGGCACGACAACTGGTATTATTGCATTTACTTGCGTCCTTGCGTCTTCAATGGAAGCGTCACAGTGATCAGCAGAGAGTGTTCATCCTGCGTGGTTGCTGTGATTTTTCCTTTGTGAGTATTGACTACGGCTGCAGCGATGGAGAGTCCGAGACCGTAGCCGCCGGTCTCGGAATTTCGGGACTTATCGGTTCGGTAGAAACGGTCGAACAGGTGTGGTAGCTGTTCGCGGTCGATGGATTCGGCGGTGTTGTAGACGGAAAGTTTCACGTTGTTTCCTGCTTTTTCAAGACAAAGGGAAATCTCGCCTTCCGGAGTGGAGTATTTCATCGCGTTATCTAACAGGATCGATACCAGCTGTGTGAGTGATTTTTCGTCTCCGTACAGGGAGATCATCGGCTGGATCGAAGTCTCAAAAGTCTTGTTTTGTGTGCGGGCGAGAGCCTGGAAAGACTGCACGGTTTCTTCTACCACATCCGAGAATGGGAAATCGATCATCTGCAGCCGGGTGAGTTCTTCTTCCATCCGGGAGAGTGTGATCAGGTTATTGGTCAGGGAAGTCAGGTGTTTTGTCTGTTCCTGAATATCTGCCAGCCACTCATTTTCCCCATAATCCATCTCTAAAATCTCCGCGTCTGCATTGATGATGGTCAGCGGGGTTTTCAGTTCATGTCCGGCATCGGTGATAAACTGTTTCTGTTTTTCGTGATTCTCGATGAACGGTTTGATGATGTAACCGGACAGAAGAAACATCAAAAGGAGAACCAGAAGCATACCGATCAGACACACACCGACGCTGGTAAAGACCAGTGTGTGGAAGGACGAAAGTGTCCGCTGACAGTCCAGAAAGATGACACGGGTACCACTGTCCGAGGTGACGGTGGTATATCGGTAGCTGTGGAGAAAGCCTTTTGTTTTTCCGCTCTTAAAAATAGAGGTTGCGTATGCAGCAGCTGCATCTTCATCGACGGCGGCGATCATGCCGGTATCGACGGACAGGACAGAGGCATTGTTGCTGCTGAGCAGGACAGAGAAATACCGGGATTCAAAGGGAAGCTCCGGGGAGTCTTTTGGGTTCCCGGAGGACTGTTTTGGCTCCGGGAGATCGGACGGTTTTTCGCCATTACCATTGTCTTTGGAATTACCTGGATCTGCTGCCGGATCAGGTGATGAAGAAGCAGAGCCGATATCCGGGCTGGATGGATCCGGTTGCGAGGAATCCTTTGCATCCGGTGCTTTACCTGCGTGATCTGGTTCGTCATCCTTCGGTTCCGGAAATGTTCCGTCGTTATCTGCCAGAATAGACAGCGTATGATCTGCATCCGAGACCATTTTCTGATAGTTCAGGATCCCGACAAATCCAAAGATACAAAAAAGAACAATACACAGTGATACCATTGATACCGCGATCAGTTTTTTCCGTAATTTTCGAATCATGCTTTTTCCTCCAGAAAATATCCGGCGTTACGGACGGCTTTGATCTGGATCGTAGCGCCGAGGGCATCCAGTTTTTTGCGAAGATAGGAGATATACACCCATACCACATTGATCTCCACATCACTGTCATATCCCCAGATTTTTTCCAGGAACCGCTGCGTCGGGATCAGGTGAGTGGGATTGGAAATTAACAGTTCCATCATCTGAAATTCGCGATTTGCCAGCTTAAAGGAACCGGAAGACGAGGACAGCTCGTAAGTCGCGCAGTCCAAGGTAATATTGCCGTAGGTGGTCTGAGAGCTGGTTCCGGTGTTCTGGATCCGGGTGATGGCGCGGATGCGGGCAAGAAGTTCTTTCGCATCGAACGGTTTGGTCAGATAGTCGTTGGCGCCGCTGTCAAGCCCCAGGACTTTATCATCAATCTCCGATTTTGCGGACAGGATCAGCACAGGGGTTGTGTTACCCCGGGCACGAAGAGTCTTTAAGACGGTGATGCCGTCCATCTTCGGCATCATCACATCGAGGATCAGCCCGTCATAATTGGTGGCTTCCAGATATTCAAGGGCGGCTTCTCCGTCATAGACCGTATCCACAGAATAATTATTCCGGGTCAGAATGGCAGCCAGAGCCCGGGACAGGGATTTTTCATCTTCTGCTATCAGTAATCGCATAAAACATACACCTCCGGTTATGGATAACATATATTTTTCTGAACTCAGTATGGCAAAAAAAGAGAGAAAAATCAAATGAAAATTCTGTGTGCAGGGTCAGAGAGATTCTGTAGCTGCCGTGAATGGAGTGACCGGTAACATCCTGTAACAACAGGTTGACCATACAGAAAGAATCCATTATACTTGCAGGTAGAGAAAAAAGGAAGGAACGACACCTATGAATTATATTGTCTTTGATCTGGAGTGGAATCAGTGTCCTTACGGGAAAGGCCAGGAAAATGAAAGAATTCCCTTTGAGATTATTGAGATCGGAGCAGTAAAACTGAACAGTGAGCGACAGATCATAGACCAGTACCAGGTACTGATACAGCCGCGGGTATATAAGAAGCTTCATCACCGCACCAGGGAGATCATTCAGATAGATATGAAACTGCTGGAACGGGAGGGGATTCCTTTTTACCGTGCTGTCAAAGAATTCTTGAAATGGTGCGGGGAGGATGTCCTTTTTTGCAGCTGGGGCAATTCTGACCTGCTGGAACTGCAGCGAAATATGAAATATTACGGTGTCTTGCAGCTGTTAAAAGGACCGATCCGCTATCTGGATGTGCAGAAATTATTCAGCATCGACCGGGAGGACGGCGACAGCAGAAGATCGCTGGAATACGCCGTGGATGCGCTGGAGATCGAAAAACAGCAGGATTTTCACCGGGCACTGGCGGACTCCTGGTATACGGCACAGGTGCTGATGCGGCTTCGGGGAGAGATTGTGGACACGTTTTATTCCATTGACTGTTATCAGAATCCGAAGCGGAAAGAAGAAGAGATCAAGGTCTTTTATCCGGGGTATGAGAAATTCATTTCCCGCGAATTTGATTCGAAAGAAGAAGCCATGACGGATAAGGAGATCACCAGTAGCCGCTGTCATCTGTGCAGAAAAAATATCCGCAAAAAGATCCGGTGGTTTGCGGCGGGGCAGAAGAATTATTACTGTCTGGCGTACTGTCCGGTACATGGCTGGATGAAGGGCAAGATCCGGATGAAGAAGACGGAGCAGGGCAGAGTCTTTGCGGTAAAGACCATGAAATATACCACGGAAGAGGAAGCCATGGAGATACGGACCAAAAAAGAAGAAATCAAAAGAAAAAGACGGGCCCGTAAGAAAGGAGAAAAATAACATGTTAGTACAGGGAATTCATCATGTATGTATCCGATGCGAAAAATCGGAGATTGAAAAAGTAAAAGAATTTTACCAGGGAGTGCTGGGTATGCCTGTGATCCGTTCCTGGGGAGAACCGGAACTGGCAGGTTTCATGTTTGATACAGGCGCAGGACTTGTGGAAGTATTTACCGATGCCGAGGGAGTGCTGCCGCAGGGAAGCATCCGGCATTTTGCACTGAAGACAGATGATGTGGACGGATGCGTGAAGGCAGTCCGTGAGGCGGGTTATCTGATCACTGTAGAGCCAAAAGACGTTGTGATCCCGTCACAGCCGGAATTTCCGGTTCGTGTGGCTTTCTGCAACGGACCGGTGGGAGAAGAAATTGAATTCTTCCAGGAAAAATAAAACATCCGCTGATGGACAGAGCAGTACTCTACATGAAACTCTATACTTTCGGTATACCGTTTATGAACTGTACGATCGCGGAAATTATTTACTTTAAATAATATTAAAAAATTCTCGGACAAACCTGAAGAGGAACATCTGTCCGGGAATTTTTTATTTAAATTTCATTTAGTGAAGAATAAATAATGCCTGCCCTGTCATTGTGCATCTTGTGGTGTATGTTTCTGAGTGGTGAGAGTAGAAAAGAAGTCATCTGTGAAATTGCCATAAAAACCTCGACAATTTAACAGTATGATGTTATAATGATACAACCGTTTAAAGCGTTGAAGCGAGAAAGTGAAGAAAGAAGTAGAAAGTATGAAAATCGTAGTATGTATGAAACAGGTACCGGCGAGTTCCAAGGTGGATATTGATCCGGAAACCGGTGCCATGAAGAGAATGTCCGGGGAGACCAGGACTAATCCTTACGATCTGTTCGCGTTGGAGACAGCCCTTCAGATCCGTGAAAAAGTGGGAGGAACCGTAACGGTACTGACGATGGGACCGCCGCAGGCAGAGGAAATGATGCGCGATGCCTATACGATGGGAGCCGACGATGCGGTCATCCTCTCCGACAGAAAATTCGCGGGAGCCGATGTGCTTGCCACCTCTTACGCGCTGGCGCAGGGGATTCAGGTGATCGGCGGAGCGGATCTGATCATCTGCGGAAGACAGACAACCGATGGCGATACCGCCCAGGTAGGACCGGCGATCGCAGAACATCTGACGATCCCGCATGCCGCATGGGTGGCAGAGATTGTGGATGTGAATGAGAAAGCCATTCAGGTGAGACAGGATCTCGTCAGTGTATCCCAGATCTCCGAGATCCCATATCCGTGTCTTCTGACGATCGATAAGGACACCTGTGTACCGCGTCTGCCGTCCTATCTGTTAAAGAAAGCAACCGCAGACCGCCCGATCCGTATCCTGAGTTTTGAGGATATGCCGGATCAGGATCTGAGCCGGTATGGTCTGGTAGGATCTCCTACCTCTGTAGAGCGTATGTTTGCACCGCCGGAAGGCGAAAAACAGGTTTACCTGGAAGGCGGTGCGAAAGAAAAAGCAGAGGAACTTTTTTCTATTTTAACCGGAAAGAAGATCATATAGGAGGAACAGATACATATGGAATTTATGAAATTTGATGCAGACAAATGCAGTCTCTGTGGAATCTGCGTGGAAAAATGTCCCTTTGGTGCGCTGACCATAGAGGGAGCTGGAATCGTAGTCAGCGAAAGCTGCCGTATGTGTGGTCTCTGTGTGAGAAACTGTCCGGAGAAAGCCATACAGTTTGAGCAGAAAGCAAAAGCATTTAACAAAGAGGACTGGAAAAACTTCCTGATCTATGTGGAGCAGGAACGTGGAGAGATCCATCCGGTGACCTACGAACTTGTGGGAGAGGCTAGAAAGATGGCAGGAAAAGTCGGTTACGAAGTCAACTGTGTGATCGTAGGTGGCAAAGGAACGAAGGAAAATGCCGAAAAGCTGCTTCCTTACGGTGTGGATCATGTGTATGTATACGAAGATCCTGGATTTGAAGGATTTCGCGCAGACTGCTATGCGGATGCGGTGGCAGACTGTATCGCGGCAAATAAACCGAGTTCTGTGCTGATCGGGGCAACCGCACTGGGACGTTCCCTGGCACCGCGGCTTTCGACCCGTTTCCATACCGGTCTGACCGCAGACTGTACGACACTGGATATCAAACCGAATACCGATATGATCCAGGTACGTCCGGCATTTGGCGGCAATATCATGGCACAGATCGGAATCACGAAGTCCAGACCACAGTTTGCGACGGTGCGATATAAAGTCATGGATAAAGCTGAAGTGGTAGCGAACCCGCACGGCGAAGTGGTTGTCTGTCCGGTCAATGATAAAATGGCAGAATCAAGAATCAAGATCCTTTCTTCTGAGGTGATCGATAAAGTCAAGAGCCTGGAAGAAGAGGATGTGCTGGTCGTAGCAGGCCGTGGCGTGCGAAATGAAAAAGATGTGGAAATGTGCCGGGAACTGGCAGAGGCGCTTGGCGGTCAGCTGGCATTTACCCGTCCGATGGTAGAAAACGGATTTGGCGATACGGCGCATCAGATCGGTTTGTCCGGTCGTACCGTGCGTCCGAAGCTGATCATCACCTGTGGCGTATCCGGAGCGATCCAGTTTACGTCCTGTATGAACGGATCGGAATGTATCGTAGCGATCAACACGGATCCGCAGGCACAGATCTTCGGTGTGGCGGATTATTGTATCGTAGATGATTTATACCAGGTTGTCCCGGAACTGACAGCATTGGCAAAAAAAACAGAAGGAGGACTAAGTCATGGCATACCCTTATAAGAAAATGACTTCCCAGGATTGTGACTATATCCGTTCTGTCACCGCTCCTGACCGTGTATGGGTGGGAGAGGAGATCGCCAGCGAATATTATCGGGATGAGATGCCGGAGTATGGTGTATATCAGCCGGATCTGTACGTGGAAGTTGTAAACAAAGAAGAAGTATCAGCCATTATGGCATATGCATACAAAGAAAATATCCCGGTGGTCTGCCGTGGAGCGGGAACCGGTCTGGCAGGAGGTGCTACCTGCAAATACGGCGGCATCATGTTATCCATCATGCGGATGAACAAGATTTTTCCGATCGACCGGAAGAATCAGACGATCACCGCCCAGCCGGGTGCACTGTTGATTGATATTCAGGCAGCAGCCGCAGCAGGAGGGCTGTTCTACCCGCCGGATCCGGGGGAAAAGACAGCGTCCATCGGTGGTAACGTTATCACAAATGCCGGTGGTATGAAAGCGGTCCGCTACGGACTGACGAGAGATTTTGTCCGCTGTATCGAGGCGGTTATGCCGGACGGATCGATCATGAATTTTTCATCGAATGTCGTGAAAAATACAACCGGTTACGATATAAAAGACCTGATCATCGGTTCCGAGGGAACCCTTTGTATCCTGACGGAAGTAACATTAAAACTGCTTCCGTCACCGACCTGTACCTGTACGCTGGTTATGCCGTTTAAGAGCCTGGAAGAGTGTGCAGACATGGTTCCGAAGGTACTGGAACTGCCGTTTGTGCCGACAGCGATCGAATTTCTTGAGAGAGAACTGATCGATATCGTAGAACGGAACCTGAATAAAATGTTCCCGGTCAAAGAGGGCGAGGCGGTTCTGATCGTCATGTACGATGCTTCGAGCAAACAGGAGCTTGATAGTGCGGTGGAAGCTGCGGCAGAGGCAGCACTGGCAAATGGAGCGCTGGACTGTGCGATCGCCGGAACTCCGGAACGTGCCGGAGCGGTATGGAGCGTGCGTGGCGGTATCCTGGAAGGCATGAAAGCGGATTCTGTAGCACAGGAAGAGTGTGATGTGGTTGTTCCGAGAGCACGAATCGCCGAGTATGTAAAGGCAGCGAAAAAGATCGCCAGCGCGCATGGCATCCGGGTAGAGCCGTGTGGTCACTGTGGAGACGGAAATATTCACACCGAGATGCTTCGCGGACCGGAGATGAGCGACGAAGAGTGGAAGGCAGCAACCCACGCCAGCCTGACAGAGCTGTATGCACTGTCCAAAGAACTGGGCGGACAGTTATCCGGGGAGCATGGTATCGGAAACGGCCGTCTGGAATTCCTGGAAGAGTTCGTGGGACCGCGGATGATCCAGCTGTACAAATCCATCAAGCTGGCATTTGACGATAAGCTGATCCTCAATCCGGGTAAAGTGATCGAGTTTAATAAATAATCAGAAATATTCCGAAAATAAAGGAAATCGGGGGAAAGAAAATATGAGTGAGAAAAAATCATTACTGGTTGACAAAAGCAAGATGCCTCTGGCGATGGGACTTGCGTTCGTGGCATTTACCACACAGTTTGGCGGAGGATTCGCATCCGGCGCACAGATCTATCAGTACTTTATTAATTACGGTATCTGGTGTCTGATCCTGCCACTGGTCACACAGGGCTTATATGCACTGTTTTTCTGGTATGGCATGCGTTATGCATACAAACACAAAACATACGACTACAGAAGTTTTTCAGACAGCATGTATGGTAAGACTCGCCACGTGATGTCCAACCTGTATGAGATCTGTTACCTGATCATGATCGGTACCGCATCCGCTGCAGCATTTGCAACCGGAGGTTCTACCTTACAGACACTGTTTGGCATCCCATATTGGGTATGTACACTGATCATTGCAGCATTTATCTTCTTTATTGCTCTGTATGGAACCAATGTAGTAAGAAAATGTGCTTCTACTCTGAGTGTGCTGATCATCATCGGTCTGGTACTGGTACTGGTTCCGAATATCATCGCACAGTGGGGTGATATCACAGCCTCCATCGGGCGCATGACCTCCGGAGAGATGCCGGTGATCTCGTCTGAGACCGGTGCATTCGGCCCGGCACTGTGGTCCGCGATCCTGTATTTCTTCTTCCAGCTGGCTTCCGTATCCGTTATGTACCAACACATGGAAGATGTTACCGATGTAAAACAGATCAACAAAGCAGCCATCTGGATGTTCATCTGCAACTTCCTGGCCATGGAACTTTCCATCTTCGGTCTGCTTGCGATTGCTTACGTAGCAGATCTGGCCACCGCATCCGTTCCGATGCTGGTTCTGGTGCAAAATGGCGTAGGCTCCGGTATCCTGACCCCAATCATCTCGATCTTGATCATCCTCGGCGCTATCTCCACAGCCGTAAACATGATCTCCGGTATTGTAACCCGTTGCGTTAACGCGATGGAACGCCGCATGGACAGCAAAGAGAAAAAAGCAAAAGGCCATCTGGCAAGAAATGCAGTCTTCACTGCAATCTTTACCTTCCTGGCTTTCGCGATCGCACAGTTCGGTCTGATGACAGTTGTCAAGAAAGGATATGCTTACCTCGGTTATGCAGCACTGATCACACTGTTTATTCCGTTTGTGGTACATGCGATTGGAACGAAAGGGAAAGAAATTTAATCTGAGCGTAGAATAAAGAAAATAGAAGGAAAAAAGAACAGATCTCCGTAAATATGAAAATATAAACGGGGATCTGTTCTTTTTGTGCTTTCAGAGAAACTATTAAAATCGCGCACCACTTGTGCGATAAATAGAGATGGTTTTTTATTTCTTTTTTGATTTTTTCTTCTTCCGTCTCTTCTTTTTCTTCACCGCCAGCACGATCTCCATAATGATAATCAGCAACAGCGCACCACCCAATGCGAAGTAGTACCATGGGACGGTTGTAAAGGCAGAAGTGGCAAAAGAAGCAATCACCGTGCCCACAGGAGCGACAAATGCGAGTATTTTCTGAAAAATACCGGAAGCTGTTTCTTTTGCAGAATTTCCAAGATCAGATGCAGCAGCGCTCCCGGACTTTTTGCAGGTGTTTGTCGGCTGGCTGTGTAGCAGTGTCTGGATCGCGGTGTCCGGGATGGATTCGTAGCCTACCGGGTACTGGTTATATGTATAGGTACGGCAGAGCGTTCCGTCTCCCGGGTTGCAGGTTGTCTCCAGTGCGGAGGTATCGATGCCTGCCGGCAGCGTTACCGTGCAGCTCGGGCGAAGATTCGCAACCGTCTCCGGCTGTCCGAAGTACAGCGATGGGTACAACATCTTTGCATCCACCCAGGTTTTCCGGTTAAAGATCGAATAATTCTGGAAATTATTGAATCCGTAATCGAGAAGGGAAGCCGTATCTGTATAAATCTGTCTTCCGTTGGTTCGAAGCGAGACGCATACAAGCCGTCTGCCATCCCGCTCGGCGTAAGTGACCAGCGTGTTTAACGCTACCTGGGTAAATCCGGTTTTTCCTCCGGTACATCCCTCATACGTATAATCTCTGTCCGGGAGCATCTTGTGATGGTTGCTCAGCCATCGTTTTTCCCCACATTTGTTGGTGGTTCCGATGCAGTAGGTAGTGGTCTGACAGACCTTGCGGAAAGTGGCGTTATTGTATGCCGCCTGTGCGATCAGCGCCATATCATGCGCCGTCGTATAATGATTTTCGTCAGGAAGCCCGTTCGGGTTGGTAAAATGCGTGTTCGTACATCCCAGGGAAGCCGCTTTCTGATTCATCAGTTCCACGAATGCATCCGCGCTGCCGCTGATATGTTCCGCCACGGCAACACACACCTCATTGGCGGATTCAAGCATCATACCGTAGAGGCAATCTTCCATGGTCAAATTTTCTCCCAGCCGGATACCGATATTGGAACTGCCCTGTTCGATGCCATAGACCGCATTTGCCGAGAAGGTTACTTTCTCGGAAGGACGCGAGTGTTCAATCGCGATCAATGTGGTAAGAATCTTGGTGATACTGGCAGGATACTTGGTGTCATCCATATTTTTGGAATACAGGAAAGCCCCACTGTCGAGATCCATCACCACTGCGGATTCTGCCCATACGGCAGGTCCCTGCGGCCAGTCGGCGGTATCGTTGGACTGGATCGGCTCAAAGTAGGCATCCGGCTCCAGGCGTTCCGGTTCTGTGGTTTCTTCGGTTGTTTCCCCGTCTGCGGTTTCCACGGTATCAGCAGAAGCAGGATTCGAAGTGTTCGTGGAAGCAGCAGGATCGACGGTGTCCGTCACTGCCGGTTCTTCAGCGGTAATCTCCGTTGCACCAGCTATGGATGGAAACAGACTGGAAAGTCCCAGTAAAACAGCCGTCGACAGCGCCAGCAGGCGGCGGCGGTAGAATTGTCTCTTCATAAAAAACTCCTTTTACATGATTTGTTACTGTATAAAATACAGGGGTCCAGACCCCAATCTCATCTATTATACCATAGCCACAGGTAAAATACGACAAAAAGCGCGGGAACGGTCAAATTGTAAGAAACAGAGCGCAAAAAGCGTGTTGCCGGGAACGGAGAGAACAGTAACAACAGGACTTGCAAATTACGGTTGGATTGTTATATAGTGAGTACAAATAGATATGCTGTGAGAGTACGAAAACATTTTCAGACACAGTATTATGGAAATCAACATCAGAAAAAATAAAAGGAGAAGAGAAATGACAAACGAGGAGTTAACCGCTTTATTAAACGATATGTCACTGGAAGAAAAAGTCAATCAGATGAGCCAGGTAGTCGGCGGATTTTTTGATGACGATACGGTGATCACAGGACCGATGGCAGAGATGGGATTTACCGAAGAAAATATCGCACTGTCCGGTTCGGTGATCGGATCGATGGGTGCGGAGACGGTGAAAAAGATCCAGAAAGCCTACATGGAAAAACACCCGCATCACATTCCACTGTTGTTTATGCTGGATATTATCAACGGCTACAAAACCGTATTTCCGATCCCGCTGGGACAGGGAGCAACTTTTGAGCCGGAACTTTCAGAAAAATGCGCTGCTGTCGCAGCGAAAGAGGCATCCGTCAGTGGTCTGCATGTGACCTTTGCCCCGATGACTGATCTGGTGCGTGATGCCAGATGGGGGCGTGTGATGGAATCCACCGGTGAGGATCCGTATCTGAACAGCCGTTTTTGTGAAAGCATGGTACATGGTTTCCAGGGAGAGGATCTGAGCGAGGAATACCGGATCGGCGCATGCGTGAAGCATTTTGCAGGATATGGTGCACCGACCGCAGGAAGAGATTACAATACGGTAGAGTTGTCCGAGCATACTTTCCAGGAGTTTTATCTGCCGTCTTACAAGGCTGGAATCGATGCGAAAGCTGCACTTGTGATGACATCGTTCAATACCCTGAACGGCGTGCCGGCTACGGGCAGCAAGAAACTGATGCGCGATATTCTGCGTGATGAACTGGGATTTGACGGCGTGCTGATCTCCGACTGGGCAGCAATCGAGGAAATGATCTACCACGGTTACTGTGCCGACAAGGAAGAAGCAGCGATCCGTGCGGCGAAAGCAGGCGTAGATATTGACATGATGACAGGAATCTACAGCGACAACCTGTGCCGTCTGGTGAAAGAAGGAAAAATTTCCGAGGATCTGGTAGACGAGTGCTGTATGCGGATCCTGGAGCTGAAAAACAAGCTGGGACTGTTCGAACATCCGTATAAAGATGCCGATGAGGAGAAAGAAAAACAGGTGATCCTGTGTGAAGAACACCGCAGACTGGCGAGAGAAGCGGCAAGAAAATCCTTCGTTCTACTGAAAAATGAAGAGAATATCCTGCCACTGAACAAAAACGAAAAAACCGCATACATCGGACCTTATGTAAACTCCAGAAACCTGATGGGATCCTGGTCGATCATCGGAGAAGCAAAAGATGTAAAGACGATCGAGGAAATGCTGAAACAGGAAGATCTGGCAGAGCATGCAGTCTTTGCACAGGGATCCCCGATGCTTGGCACAGATGTGGTTCTGGAAGGATTTACCGAGGGAACACAGACGTCTTCGAGCACACCGGAGGAAGAGGTACAGATGCTGGAAGAGGCAGTAAAGGCAGCAGCCGGAGCCAAAAAAGTAGTACTTTGTATCGGTGAAGACCGCCTGCAGTCCGGTGAGGCGACAAGCAATGCGAATATCCAGATTCCGGAGATCCAGCAGAAACTTCTGGATCGGGTAGCAGAAGTGAATGAGAATATCATCGTGGTTCTGTTCTCCGGTCGTCCGTTAGATATCCGTGCCATTAAAGCAAAGGCAAAAGCCATCCTGGAAGTGTGGATGCCTGGAACAGAGGGAGCCGGAGCAATCGCAGATGTTCTGTACGGCGCTTACAACCCGACCGGAAAACTGCCGATGAGCTTCCCGTACTGTGTGGGACAGGTTCCGGTACATTATAACGAGTACGCGACCGGCCGTCCGCATGTGGAAGGCAAAGACAAAGACCGTTTCCGTTCCAAATATCTGGACATCCCGAACAAACCGCTGTATCCGTTCGGCTACGGTCTGAGTTACACAACATTTGCTGTTTCCGAAGTCTCTCTGGATAAAAACAGCATGAAAGACGGGGAAAGCATCCAGGCAGCAGTAACCGTAAAAAATACAGGAACCTGTGCCGGAACCGAAACCGTCCAGCTGTATCTTCACGATGTTGCCGCAAGCGTGGTGCGCCCGGTCAAAGAACTGAAAGATTTCCGGAAAGTTACCCTGCAGCCGGGAGAGGAGACAAGCGTGGAATTTACGATCACAGAACCACAGCTTCGTTTCCTGAGCGAAAATCATATTTTCGAGAGCGAAGCAGGCGTCTTTGAAGTTTTCATCGGCACAGACAGTACGACAGCAAACAAAGCGAAATTTACCCTTGAAAAACAGTAAAATTCCTTGACAACCACTTTGTAAGGTATATATAATGAAGGTTAGTAAAAACGAAGACGGAGACAGTAGTCTGTGCCTGAAAGCCTCAGCGAGCCGGGGAAGGTGGAAGCCCGGTGCCGGTCGGTCAGATGAACATCACTCCTGAGTTGCACTCTGAAACCCGCGGGCAGTAGGAGATGCCGGTTGTTCCGCCGTTAAAGGGAAGGTGTATCGGTGAAGAACCCGTACATTGTAAGAGGTGGTATAACGATGGTAATGTAGCCTTCGTCCTGTTACAGGGATGAAGGCTTTTTTGATTTACAGGAAATTGCTTTCCTGTAAATTAAAAAACGCTCCGCGGGGATGCACACTGCGGCGTATAAGGTAGATGTTGCAAGCGACCACCGCAGGCGCGAGAATGTGCCAGGGCACATTCTTTTTTATATATAAACCGCTTTTTGAAAATGATAAAAGGAGGATTCTGAGATGTATCAGAAAGTGTCAACCAATCTGAACTTTGTGGACAGAGAGAAAAAGACAGAACAGTTCTGGAAAGAAAATCATATTTTTGAAAAAAGTATGGAACAGAGAAAACAGGGAGAAACCTACACATTTTATGACGGACCGCCGACAGCAAACGGCAAACCGCATATCGGTCACGTGCTGACCCGTGTTATCAAGGATATGATTCCGCGTTACCGTACCATGAAAGGTTACATGGTACCGAGAAAAGCCGGCTGGGATACCCACGGACTTCCGGTAGAGCTGGAAGTAGAAAAGAAACTGGGTCTGGACGGAAAAGAGCAGATCGAAGAATATGGTATGGAGCCATTTATCCAGCAGTGTAAAGAAAGCGTATGGAAATACAAAGGGATGTGGGAAGATTTCTCCTCTACCGTAGGTTTCTGGGCAGATATGGAGCATCCATATGTAACATACGATGACAACTTCATCGAGTCCGAATGGTGGGCACTGAAACAGATCTGGGACAAAGGTCTGTTATACAAAGGTTTCAAGATCGTACCTTACTGCCCTCGTTGCGGAACCCCGCTTTCCGCACAGGAAGTATCTCAGGGATATAAAACCGTAAAAGAACGCTCTGCAATCGTTCGTTTCAAAGTGAGCGGTGAGGACGCGTATTTCCTGGCATGGACCACAACACCGTGGACTCTGCCATCCAACGTGGCTCTGTGTGTGAACCCGGATGAGACTTACTGCAAAGTAAAAGCAGCAGACGGATACACCTACTACATGGCAGAAGCTCTGTTAGACAAAGTGCTTGGTAAACTGGGAGACGAAGAAAAACCGGCTTACGAAGTGCTTGAAAAATACACCGGAAAAGATCTGGAATACAAAGAATACGAACCGCTGTATGCATGCGCAGGCGAAGCAGCAGAAAAACAGAAAAAGAAAGCTCATTTTGTTACCTGTGATACTTATGTAACCATGAGCGATGGTACCGGTATCGTTCATATCGCACCGGCATTCGGTGAAGACGACAGCCGTATCGGACGCAATTACAACCTGCCGTTCGTACAGTTTGTAGACGGAAAAGGTCATCTGACCAAAGAAACACCGTATGCAGATATTTTTGTAAAAGATGCGGATCCGAAGGTTCTGGTAGATCTGGACAAAGAAGGAAAACTCTTCGAAGCACCGAAATTCGAGCATGAATATCCACACTGCTGGCGTTGTGATACACCACTGATCTACTATGCAAGAGAATCCTGGTTCATCAAGATGACAGCGGTAAAAGACGATCTGATCCGCAACAACAACACCATCAACTGGATTCCGGAGAGCATTGGTAAAGGACGTTTCGGCGACTGGCTGGAAAACGTTCAGGACTGGGGTATTTCCAGAAACCGTTACTGGGGAACTCCTCTGAACATCTGGGAGTGTGAATGTGGATGCCAGCATTCTGTAGGAAGCAGAGAAGAACTGTATGAGATGAGCGGTGACGAGCGTGCGAAGACCGTAGAACTGCATCGTCCATACATCGATGATATCACCATCAAGTGCCCGGAATGTGGAAAACCGATGCACAGAGTACCGGAAGTTATCGACTGCTGGTTTGACTCAGGAGCCATGCCATTTGCACAGCATCATTATCCATTTGAAAATAAAGACCTGTTTGAACAGCAGTTCCCGGCACAGTTTATTTCCGAGGCTGTAGACCAGACTCGTGGATGGTTCTACTCTCTGCTGGCAGAATCCACCTTGTTATTTAACAAGGCTCCGTACCAGAACGTTATCGTATTGGGTCACGTACAGGATGAAAATGGTCAGAAGATGAGTAAATCCAAAGGAAACGCGGTAGATCCGTTCGATGCATTGCAGACATACGGTGCAGATGCGATCCGCTGGTATTTCTACATCAACAGCGCACCGTGGCTGCCGAACCGTTTCCACGGAAAAGCCGTACAGGAAGGTCAGAGAAAATTCATGAGTACCCTGTGGAACACCTATGCGTTCTTCGTACTTTATGCAAACATCGATGAATTCGATGCAACAAAATACACCTTGGACTACGACAAATTATCCGTTATGGATAAATGGCTGCTGTCTAAACTGAATACTGTGATCCAGACTGTAGATGACAACCTGAACAACTACCGGATCCCGGAAGCAGCAAGAGCACTGCAGGAATTTGTAGATGATATGAGTAACTGGTATGTAAGACGAAGCCGTGAACGTTTCTGGGCAAAAGGAATGGAACAGGATAAGATCAATGCCTACATGACACTGTATACTTCCCTGGTAACCATTTCCAAAGTTGCCGCTCCGATGATTCCGTTCATGACTGAAGATATCTACCAGAACCTGGTAAGAAGTATCGACAAAGATGCTCCGGAAAGTATCCATCTGTGTGACTTCCCGGTTGCCAACAAAGAATGGATCGACAAAGATCTGGAAGCAAATATGGATCACCTGCTGAACGTGGTTGTTATGGGTCGTGCCTGCAGAAATACTGCAAACATCAAGAACCGTCAGCCAATCGCAGCCATGTATGTAAAAGCTCCGTACGAACTGTCCGAATACTTTACCGCGATCATCGCAGACGAGCTGAATGTAAAAGAGGTAAAATTCACCGATAACATCGAAAGCTTTATTTCTTACAGCTTCAAACCGCAGTTAAAGACCGTAGGACCAAAATACGGCAAACTGTTAAATGGTATCCGTAAAGCTCTGAGCGAACTGGATGGCAACAAAGCCATGGCTGAGCTTCGTGCAAACGGCGAGTTAAAACTTGACATCGATGGCAATGAAGTTGTATTATCAGAGGGAGATTTGCTGATCGAAACTGCACAGATGGAAGGTTATGTAACCGAATCTGACAACGATATCGCAGTTGTTCTGGATACTAATCTGACTCCGGAACTGATCGAAGAAGGTTTCGTAAGAGAGATCATCAGCAAGATCCAAACCATGCGAAAAGAAGCTGGCTTTGAAGTTATGGATAAGATCCAGGTGTATGTGAAAGACAACAAAGTAATTGAAGACATTATGAAGGCACATGCGGAAGAGATTCAGGCGGAGGTACTGGCTGAGAAGCTGATTACCGATACCACACAGGGTTATGTAAAATCCTGGAATATCAACTCTCAGGAAGTAACACTTGGAGTTGAAAAAGTGAATGAATAATAACGGTTTGGCAGTCTGAAGACTGTATTCGGACATAAGTTATTCAACCAAGTATGTGGATCAGGGGGCGGGTACGAGCGTACCAGCCCCTTTTTTCAATGGTACAGGACTATTTGCATTCTGTATCACTATAAAAAATCATTGCAAATGAGGAGGTTTCCAATGTTAGACAGTCATTTCAAAAAAGAAGAGTTTAAAAAAGCGGTCAAAGAAAACGTAAAGATGCTTTACCGTAAGACAATCGATGAAGCAACACAACAGCAGATCTTCCAGGCCGTTTCTCTGGCTGTGAAAGATGTTATTATCGACAACTGGCTGGCAACTCAAAAACAGTATGAGAAAGATGATCCGAAGATCGTATATTATCTTTCTATGGAGTTTTTGATGGGTCGTGCCCTGGGTAATAACCTGATCAATCTGACTGCATATAAAGAAGTAAAGGAAGCACTGGACGAACTGGGATTTGATCTGAACGTGATTGAAGATCAGGAGCCGGACCCGGCACTGGGTAACGGTGGTCTGGGAAGACTGGCAGCATGTTTCCTGGATTCCCTGGCAACTCTGGGATACTGTGCATACGGCTGTGGTATCCGTTATCACTACGGTCTGTTCAAACAGAAAATCGAAGACGGTTATCAGGTAGAAGTACCGGACAACTGGCTGAAAGATGGATATCCATTTGAACTGCGCCGTCCGGAATATGCAAAAGAAGTAAAATTCGGCGGATATGTACGCGTAGAATATGATGCAGCTACCGGAAGAAATCAGTTCATCCAGGAAGGTTATCAGTCTGTAATGGCTATCCCTTATGACATGCCGATCGTTGGTTACAACAACAAGATCGTCAACACTCTGAGAATCTGGGATGCAGAACCGATCACTGATTTCCGTCTAGATCTGTTTGACAAGGGTGAGTATCATAAAGCCGTTGAACAGGAAAACCTGGCGAAGAATATCGTAGAGGTTCTGTACCCGAATGATAACCATTATGCAGGTAAAGAGCTTCGTCTGAAACAGCAGTATTTCTTCATTTCTGCAAGTATCCAGGAAGCAATCGCAAAATTCAAAAAGAACCACGACGATCTGCATGATCTGCCGAAGAAAGTAACCTTCCAGCTGAATGATACCCATCCGACCATGACGGTTGCCGAACTGATGCGTATCCTGCTGGACGAAGAAAGAATGACCTGGGAAGAAGCATGGGATATCACAACACATACCTGTGCATACACCAACCATACCATCATGGCAGAAGCTCTGGAAAAATGGCCAATCGAGTTGTTCTCCAAACTGCTTCCTCGTGTATATCAGATCATCGAAGAGATCAACCGCAGATTTACCCTGGAGATCCAGAACAAATATCCGGGAAATCAGGAAAAAATCCGGAAAATGGCTATCATCTACGACGGACAGGTTAAGATGGCTCATCTGGCAATCGCCGGCGGTTATTCTGTAAACGGTGTTGCAAGACTGCATACCGAGATCCTGGAAAAACAGGAGCTGAAAGATTTCTACGAGATGTATCCTGAGAAATTCAACAACAAGACAAACGGTATCACACAGAGACGTTTCCTGATGCATGCGAACCCGTTGCTGGCTGACTGGATCACCGATCATATCGGTGACGGCTGGATCACCAATCTGCCGGAACTGGCAAAACTGAAAGTTTACGCGGATGACAAGAAAGCTTTGCAGGAGTTCATGAATATCAAATATCAGAACAAAGTACGTCTGGCAAAATACATCCAGGAGCACAACGGAATCGAAGTCAATCCTCATTCTATCTTTGATGTTCAGGTTAAGAGACTGCATGAGTACAAACGTCAGCTGATGAATATTCTGCACGTTATGTATCTGTACAACGAGATTAAGGCACATCCGGAAATGGATTTCTATCCAAGAACATTCATCTTCGGTGCAAAGGCAGCTGCCGGATATCGCCGTGCAAAACTGACCATTAAACTGATTAATTCCGTTGCAGATGTGATCAATAACGATGCTTCTATCAATGGTAAACTGAAAGTTGTATTTATCGAAAACTACCGTGTATCCAATGCGGAACTGATCTTCGCAGCAGCAGATGTTTCCGAACAGATATCCACTGCAAGTAAAGAGGCATCCGGTACCGGTAATATGAAGTTCATGCTGAACGGTGCACCGACTCTGGGAACCATGGATGGTGCAAACGTGGAAATCGTAGAAGAAGTTGGTGCAGAGAATGCATTCATCTTCGGTCTGACCGCTGATCAGGTTATCAACTACGAAAACAACGGCGGATACGATCCAATGCAGTACTTCAACAACGATCCGGATATCCGTAACGTACTGATGCAGCTGATCAATGGAACTTACTCCAACGGAGATTTCAACATGTTCCATGAGATCTACGATTCTCTGCTGAACACAAACTGCAGTGATCGCGCAGATACTTACTTTATCCTGGCAGACTTCAAGTCTTATGCAGAAGCACAGAAGAAGGTGGAAGCTGCTTACAGAGACAGCGAAGGATGGGCGAAGATGGCTCTTCTGAATACTGCCAGTGCAGGTAAATTCTCTTCTGACAGAACGATTCAGCAGTATGTGGATGAGATCTGGCATCTGGATAAGGTTACGATTGAAGAGTAATTTTATTTAGTAAATCATATGTTGTAGGACGGACGCGGCCGGATGACCGTTTCCGGTCCCGGCAACGTGGGCAGGGGAACTTTGAACTAGCCGCTAACTCCGACTATAATTTGCTTGGGTCAGCTGACCCAAGCAAAAGTCTACGTAAGCGTCGGATTTCAAAGCTTCCCCTAAGCGCCCACAGAGTGTTGCCTGGACCGGAAACGGTCATCCGGCCGCTGTGCGTTGGCGGGAACTGATTTATCAGATGTTGGGCATTTTTAAGGGGATAAAATTACTCTTTTGGGGGAGGAGAGAGATAACATAGAACGGACGCAATCGGCAAATGGAAAATGCAGAGCCGTGATGGAAAATCTATATAATTACGACCGCAACCTTCTCCACACACAATCGCAGTCGAAGAAAGGCGCCCTCATGGAAAGCTGGCAGCTTGTCGAGCACGAGTTTGAGACTACAGGCTCAAACCGAGCGCAGACCCTGCCTGCTTTCCATGAGGGCGCCTTTCTTCGACGGACCTTTGTCGATCAGGTAAAAACAGGAACAACAAACTTCCTATCAAACTTTAAATCTGTATCCAACCCCCCAGATCGTTTCAATATACTGCGGTTTTGCCGTATTAAACTCGATCTTCTCCCGGATCTTCTTAATATGCACCGTAACCGTAGCAATATCTCCCACAGACTCCATATCCCAGATTTCCCGGAATAACTCATCCTTTGTAAACACTCTGTTCGGATTCTGTGCCAGGAAGGTCAGAAGATCGAATTCCTTGGTGGTAAAATTCTTTTCCTCTCCATTCACCCAGACTCTTCGTGCTGTCTTATCAATCTTGATCCCGCGGATCTCAATAATATCATTTTCCTGTACACCCGATCCGATCAGCCGCTCATACCGCGCCAGATGCGCTTTTACTCTTGCCACCAGTTCACTGGGACTGAAAGGTTTTGTCATGTAATCGTCTGCTCCGAGTCCAAGTCCCCGGATCTTGTCGATGTCATCTTTCTTGGCAGAAACCATAATGATCGGCGTGTTCTTCTGTGCCCGGATCTCCCGGCAGATATCAAACCCGTTCATCTCCGGCAACATCAGATCCAGGATCACCAGATTAAAATCTTCTGTCAGAGAACGTTTTAGTCCGACATCACCCCGATGCTCGATCTCCACCTCAAACCCGCTCAGTTCCAGATAATCCTTCTCCAGATCCGCGATCGCCTCTTCATCCTCAATAATCAAAATCTTACTCATGTACCGGTACCTCCTGATATTTTCTCAAAGCCAGATACATCGTTGTACCTGTGCCCTCTTTACTTGTAGCCCAGACCTGACCGCCGTGATCCTCCATGATCTTCTTGACGATCGAAAGTCCGATACCGCTTCCGCCTTTTGAAGAATTTCTCGAAGCATCCGTGCGGTAAAAACGTTCAAAAATATTTGCCAGATCCTTTTGTGCGATGCCCTTGCCGTTATCCTCGATCTCAATCTGGATAAAATCACCTACATCGCGCAGGCGGATGTTAATGACGCCCTTCGGTTTGTCCATATATTTGAGAGAATTGCTGACGATATTGTTGATGACACGCTTCAACTGTTCTGCGTCTGCGATCACCACCGCATCCTCCTCCAGATAATTAAAATACGTCAGCGATACGCCGCTCGATTCCAGTTCCACGCTCAGTTCATCCACACAGTCCTCAAAATAATCACTGATATGAATCTTGTTGAACGTATACGGGATCCGGTTTGTATCAATCTTGGAATAAAAGGTCAGTTCGTTGATCAGCCGGTCCATTTCATTTGCCTTATTATAGATGGTGCGGATATATCGGTCCATCTTCTCCGGCGTGTCTGCCACGCCGTCCATGATGCCTTCCACATAACCCTTGACAGCTGTGATCGGTGTCTTCAGATCATGGGAAATATTGCTGATCAGTTCCTTATTTTCCTTGTCAAATGCCACTTTTTCTTCAGCAGACTCCTTCAGGCGTTTGCGCATTTCCTCAAAATCATCACATAGATCTCCGATCTCATCCACACCTGTTTTTTCAATTGTAAAGTCCAGATTGCCTTCCTTGATATTTTTTGTTGCTTCCTTCAGCTGAGTCAGTGGAGTCATTACGCCGCGATATGTCCAGGTACAAAGCCCCAGGGCAGTGAGAATCAGGATCAGGATGATCACAAACACAGTATCCAGCAGGATCTTCTTTAACTGAGGAACCATGGAATTGGAATGGAAAATAATAAACGCACTTCCTTTGACACCGTCAGTAAAGGTAAAATCCACCTGCTTGATAAGGGACTGTACATCGGCACCGATATAGACCCCCCGGTCATTGTCTGCAGAAGGATCGCCGTATTCCGGAAGTTCGGAAAAGAGCAGTTCATCCTGTGTCGGGGAACCACAGTAAAACATATCGTTACCCTTCCGGATCAGCAGATAAGCATTTTTCCCGGTCAGATCCTGATTCAGCGAATTCAGATAAGAAGTTTCCTCCAGCTTTTCCGGATCCGAAGAGGCTGTTTTCTCGAGAGTGGAGAATGTTTTCTGCGTCATTTTGCTCAATAGCATGGTATTGTTGGAGAGATTTTCATAAGTAACCCCTTCGATTCCATATTTCTTTTCCAGTGACCAGACCTGATACATGGTAAAACCGGCAACTGCAACACCGGTCAGGATCAGAGGAACCAGAATGATCACAAAAAATGAGATAACCATACGATTTTTCAGTTTCATAGTTTCACCTGTTTTCTGTTTTGATATAGACGGGCAGAAGTACCCATAATGATATATCAAGTATAGCATATAGCATGTGCTTTTTCATCTAAACAAAGTGGGATAATTCTAAAGATTCTGTAAAATTATGAGAAAGCCTCCCGTGTTTGCCGTGGAAAAACAGAACCCCCGGCAATGTCTGTGCCTGTGGAGAAAACATAAGAGCGATGGAAAGAAACAGGAGAATGTACTGAAAAATAAAAATATAAATGTTAGGATTTGGTAAAATCATTCAATAAATTCGGTTTTCTTCTGGAAATATGTAGCATAATAGCATAAAAAATAGTATAATAGGCACAGAAATATGAAAGAGAGGGCATACATATGAAGCAAAATAACATGTTGGCTATGATCCTGGCTGGAGGAAGAGGAAGCAGACTTCATGACCTGACAAAAAAAGTTGCCAAACCTGCAGTATCATACGGCGGAAAATATCGGATCATTGATTTTCCACTGAGTAACTGTGCAAACAGTGGAATCGATGTAGTCGGCGTACTGACGCAGTACGAATCCGTCCTGCTGAACAGTTATGCAGCCGCAGGAAGAAGATGGGGTCTGGATACCAAAGACAGCGGCGTATATATTCTGCCACCACGGGAAAAAGCAGATGCAAACCTGGACGTATACAGAGGAACTGCGGATGCTATTTCTCAGAACATTGACTTTATTGATACCTATGCACCGGAATATCTGCTGGTTCTTTCGGGTGACCATATTTACAAGATGGACTACGATGAGATGCTTGCTTACCACAAAGAACATCATGCAGATGCAACCATCGCCGTTATTGAGGTTCCGATGAAAGAAGCAAGCCGTTTTGGTATCATGAATACCGAAGAAAGCGGAAAAATCGCAGAATTCGAGGAGAAACCTGCGGAGCCTAAGAGTAATCTGGCATCCATGGGAATCTATATCTTTAACTGGAAACTGCTTCGGAAGATGCTTCTTGCTGATATGAAAGATCCGGATTCCAACCATGATTTCGGAAAAGACATCATCCCAAGAATGCTCGAAGATCAGAAAACACTGTATGCATATAAGTTCAAAGGATACTGGAAAGATGTGGGAACTATCGATTCCTTATGGGAAGCCAATATGGATCTGCTGGATAAGAACAATGCACTGGATCTTGCCGACAGTTCCTGGAAGATCTATACCCAGGATACCGATGCACTGCCACAGTATATCGGTGCGCAGGCGAGTATAGAGAGAGCATTTATCACACAGGGATGTATCGTGGATGGTCTGGTTAAGAACTCTGTCCTGTTTACAGGAGCAAAAGTAGCACTGGGAGCAAAAATTATTGACAGTGTACTGATGCCGGGCGTGGAAGTAGAAGAAGGTGCAGTTGTAACACGCGCCCTTGTTGCAGACAACGTAAAGATCGGAAAGAATGCGGTTGTCGGCAGTGCAGACAGTGAAAATATTGAACTGGTTGCAAAACGTGTAAAGGGGGAAGAATAAGATGAGTAGAGCATTTGGAATCGTAAATTTCGCAGGCAATAACATACAGGGGAATCCGATGCAGGCTTATCGTCCGACCGGAGCGATCTCTTTTCTCGGAAGATATCGCGTGATCGACTTCCCGATCTCTAATATGAGTAACAGTGGAATTGATTCCATTCAGGTGTACATCCGCAGAAAGCCACGTTCCCTGGTAGAACATCTGGGAACCGGACGCCACTACAATATCAATTCCAAACGTGGCAATTTAAATCTTCTGTTCTGTGAAAACGGAGACGAAAATAGTATTTACAGTACGGATCTGGCAGCTTATGTGGAAAACCTGGATGCCATTGAGGAGATGAGTGAAGAGTACGTAGTCATCGTACCAAGCTATATGGTTTATACTGCAGATTACGAAGAATTTTTACAGAACCATATCGAATCCGGTGCGGATATCACACTGATGTATCAGAATGTGGACAATGCAAAAGATCATTTCCTGAACTGCCAGGTGCTGAATCTGAACAAACAAAAAGGTGTGCTGTCTCTGGAACCAAACCACGGAAATGTAAAAAACAGAAATATTTTCATGGACACCTATGTAATGAAAAAAGAGATCTTCCTGGATCTGATCGATAAAGGACGCAAGCTGTCTTCCGTATATACACTGGCAGATGCACTCAATGAATCCTGTGGAGAGATGGATATCCGTGGAGTATCTCACAGAGGTTATTTTGCAGCAATGACCGATCTCAAGAGTTATTTTGATGCCAACGAAGAACTGCTTGACCGCAGGAAAGCAAGAGAGCTGTTTCATGAAGAGTGGACGGTCTATACCCGTACCAACGATTCCTGCCCGACCCAGTATTTTGAAGGCAGCAATGTAAAATCATCCGTAATTTCCAATGGATGTCTGATAGAAGGAATGGTAGAAAATTCAATCATTGGACGTGGATGTGAGATCAGGAAGGGTGCGGTTGTCCGCAACTGTGTGGTAAATGCAGACGTAGTGATCGGCAAAGATGTGCATGTGGAAAATATGGTCATTGACAAACATGCGAAACTGATCCACAGCAATCAGATTATTGCAGAGCCGGAAAAACCGGGTTATATCCGCAGAGGAGACAAGCTGTAAGAACAGACAGGATATTATAATGCAGATTGTGTGGCGGGATCACGGATCAAAAAATCCCATGGTTTATTGATCACGTAAATAATCGTATCTCTGTGGGAAAGTGACGAAGATGCATGCGAAAAGCGGAAGCTCTTTTGCTACTGAACGATCGGTAGAAAAAGAGCTTCTGTTACTTATTTTATTTTGATTATTTTTCCGGAAGAGTTTGAATTTTGAACGAGAGTACATGGGAAAGAAAAGGAGTGAGCAGATGGAAGAACACTCGGCATCCGGCGGGAGCCGGAAAAACGGATGGGTGGAACAGAAACAGGAATTGGCGAAGGTATTGAAAATCGCATGGCCTGCGGTTTTTGAGTCCTTTTTTATCTCGCTGGCTGGTATGATCGATGTCTATATGGTCAGCGGGCTCGGTTCGGAAGCAGTGGCTTCGGTGGGACTGACGACACAGCCAAAATTCCTCGGACTGTCTTTATTTTTTGCGATGAACGTGGCGATTGCCGCGATCGTTGCCAGACGAACAGGAGAAAAAGACAAAAGAAGAGCAAATGAAACGCTGGCAGAGGCAATCCTTCTTACGATTCTCTTCGGCGCGGTCATCACGGTTGCCTGTGTGAGTCTGGCAGGATGGTTGATGGAAAAGTGTGGATCCGCACCGGATACCCATGACGGAGCGGTGATTTATTTTCAGATTATTATGGGTGGGATGATCTTTAATATTATATCCATGGTGATCAATGCTGCACAGAGAGGGGCAGGAAACACCAAAATCGCGATGTATACCAACACCATATCCAGCATCGTCAATATTATTGGAAATTATCTTTTGATCGGTGGTCATCTTGGATTCCCTAAACTGGGGATCCGCGGAGCAGCACTGGCGACGGTGCTTGGAACGGTTGTGGGGTGTACGATCAGTGTAATGTCACTGTTTCGGAAGGATTCCTTCCTCAGCATTCCGTATATTATAAAAGAAGGGCTGTGGAAACGGTTCGAATCGGTAAAAATAATCTTAAAACTTTCAAGCAGTACATTCGTGGAGCAGATTCTGATGCGTATCGGTTTTATGTCAACCGCTGTGATGGCAGCTGACATGGGAACGGCGGCGATGGCGGCACATCAGGTGGGAATGAATGCGCTGAGTCTGTCGTTCTCTTTCGGTGATGGTATGCAGGCGGCAGCCGTGGCACTGATCGGGCAGAGTCTCGGAAGCAAAGAACCGCAGGAGGCAAAGCGACACGGGATGACCTGTGAAAAAGTGGCACTTGTGATGGCTGTTTTTATGTCCATGTTCTATCTGTTCTGCGGAAAGTGGCTGTTCGGACTGTTCTTTGCAGAAGCACATATCGTGGAGATCGGTGTGAGAATCAGCCGGATTCTGATAGTGATCGTACTGTTCCAGATCTGTCAGGTGGTATTCACCGGAGCACTGCGCGGTGCGGGCGATGTGGTGTACACCATGATCAGTTCTACCATCAGCGTTACCTTTGTGAGAACGGCTGTTTCGTATATATGTTGCTATATTGTTGGCTGGGGAATCTACGGAATCTGGATGGGTATCGTAGCGGATCAGTTCTGTCGTCTGATGCTAAGCGGCATACGGTTCCGGAGCGGAAAATGGATGAAAATCAAGATTTGACCTATTTATAAAAATTTTATGGTGCCTGACACCGTTTCCCTCTTGACGAACAGGCAAAACTGCGTTATGTTATTAGACGTAAATTGTATAGAAAGCTTTTCTCTTATTCAGAGTGATGGAGATACATAGGATCTGTGAAGTCACGGCAACCCCGGATACGGAAGGTGCCTACCTGAGCGAGTAATCGAACAATAAGGGGATTTGATATATCGAAGTATTGAGTCCGCTTTTGGCGGGCTCATTTTTAGATTATACGTTGGAAAGAAAATGCGATATGACATTATCTTAAACGATAAACCCGGGAGAAAAGCACCCAGGGGTAAACCCCAAAAGAAAAAGGAGAATGAGAATGGAAAAACGTTTATTTACTTCCGAATCTGTAACCGAAGGCCATCCGGACAAAATCTGTGACCAGATTTCCGATGCAGTCCTGGACGCACTGATGGAACAGGACCCGATGAGCCGTGTAGCCTGCGAGACAGCTATCACCACCGGCCTGGTACTGGTTATGGGTGAGATCACAACAAAAGGATATGTGGATATCCAGAAAATCGTAAGAGATACCGTTCGTGAGATCGGATATGACAGAGGAAAATACGGTTTTGATTCAGAGAACTGTGGTGTGATCACAGCCATCGACGAGCAGTCCACCGATATCGCTATGGGTGTTGACAAAGCGCTGGAAGCAAAAGAACATAAAATGTCTGACGAAGAGATCGATGCCATCGGTGCAGGAGATCAGGGTATGATGTTCGGTTTCGCGACCAACGAGACAGAAGAATATATGCCGCTGGCCATCTCTCTGGCACACAAACTGACCAGACAGCTGACAAAGGTAAGAAAAGACGGCACACTGGCTTATCTGAGACCGGACGGAAAATCTCAGGTAACTGTAGAATACGATGATAACGGAAAAGCGTACCGTCTGGATGCAGTCGTACTGTCCACACAGCACGATCCGGATGTAACACAGGAACAGATCCACGAAGATATCAAAAAATATGTCTTCGATGAGGTTCTCCCGGCAGAGATGGTAGATGCAGACACCAAATTCTTTGTAAATCCGACCGGAAGATTCGTAATCGGCGGACCAAACGGTGACAGTGGTCTGACCGGAAGAAAGATTATCGTAGATACTTACGGTGGATACGGTCGTCACGGCGGCGGAGCTTTCTCCGGAAAAGACTGCACAAAGGTTGACCGTTCCGCAGCTTACGCAGCACGTTACGTTGCAAAGAACATCGTAGCAGCAGGTCTGGCTGATCAGTGCGAGATCCAGCTGTCCTACGCGATCGGTGTTGCACATCCGACTTCCATCAACGTAGATACCGCAGGAACCGGTAAAGTAAGCGATGAGAAACTGGTAGAGATCATCCGTGAGAACTTCGATCTGAGACCGGCCGGAATCATCAAGATGCTGGATCTGAGAAGACCGATCTACAAACAGACAGCAGCTTACGGACATTTCGGAAGAAACGATCTGGATCTGCCATGGGAAAAACTGGATAAAGTAGACGTTCTGAAAAAATATCTGTAAGATATTCGTACGCAGAGTAAATAGAAAGATTGAGAAACGAAACTGCCGCAGGAATTTTAACATCCTGCGGCAGTTTCGTTTTACTTATATATAATTAGAAAAGGGAGGGCCGGGGTTCTTGTGCCCCGGCAGTATGAAAAAGTGTTTTGGCAGCTGGTGCAAACAGCTGCACGAATCTATATAAATGGTAATTGTTTTTTGTCGAGGTTCGACAGTCACAGGGCTTGTAAAAATGTTCCGGCAATGAGTTTAAGTCTTTGTTACCGGCTCTGGCTGTCATCATCTGCATCCGCCGTCCTCTTTGTTTTGATACTGTAAGTATACCGTGAGTTTGTGTCCATTTTATGGAAATGAGATAAAGGATTTCTAAACTCTTTTAAGAAATGTTTAAAATATCTGGAAGAGTTTTCGGTGGTCTGGTAAGATAGATGGGAGATGGGAGTGAATAGAAAGAGAGAATGCTGATTATGGGCAAATTGTTTTATATTATGGGAAAGAGCGCATCGGGAAAAGATACGATCTATCAGAGACTTTTAAGAAACCCGGAATTTTCTCTGGAACGTCTGGTGATCTACACCACGCGTCCGATACGGGACGGGGAACTGGATGGCAGAGAGTACCATTTTGTGACGGAAGAAGATTTTCAGAAGCTGAAAGCAGCAGGGAAGATTATCGAGGACCGGGGATATGAGACGGTTTACGGGCTGTGGAGGTATTTTACGGCGGATAATATGGATCTGGAAGAGAAAAACTATCTGGGAATCGGCACGCTGGAGTCTTATGAAAAATTAAAGGCATATTATGGAGAGGAAAAGATCCGTCCTATTTATATAGAAGTGGAAGACGGCGAACGCCTGAAGAGAGCAATCGCCAGGGAAGAGACGCAGGAAGTGCCGAAATACGAAGAAATGTGTCGGAGATTCCTGGCGGATGCGCAGGATTTCAGCGAGGAAAAGATCCAGCAGGCAGGAATTGACTGTCGTTTTTCTAATATGGACGGGGCGGGAGGATACTCTGAGATTGAAAAGTATTTAAGGAGTGTGCTATAATAATTATATTCCGCAGAAAGTCTGCAATATTAATATAGTATCTTTGATACATATAAATGTTGAGAAAGACCGGAGTGGGAAAACAAAAGAACACAGGAGGTGATTGTATGGCAGGATTTCATGAGATTATCGGACATGATGATGTTGTAAATCATTTACAGAATGCCATTCAGATGGGAAAAGTTTCACATGCGTACATTTTTAACGGTGAGGTAGGAGCAGGTAAGAAGACGTTAGCTTCTGCATTTGCCATGTCACTGCAGTGTGAAAAGCATGGAACGGATCCATGTATGGAATGTGACTCCTGTAAGAGAGCATTAAGCAAAAATCACCCGGATATTATTACGATCACACATGAGAAACCGAACTCTATCGGTATCGAGGATATTCGTATCCAGCTGATCGATGATGTATCCATCAAACCTTATACAGGTCCTTATAAAATCTATATTCTGAACGAAGCGGAAAAACTGACGCTGCAGGCGCAGAATGCGCTGTTAAAGACGATCGAGGAGCCGCCGGCTTATGCGGTGATCCTGCTTTTGACCAGCAATGCGGATGCCCTGCTTCCTACGATTTCTTCCCGGTGCGTGACTTTGAACCTGCGTCCGGTGAAAGAGAACGAAGTGAAAGAATATCTGATGGAGCATATGCATCTGCCGGATTATCAGGCACAGATCGATGCGGCATTTGCGCAGGGAAATATCGGAAAGGCGAAACAGATCGCAGAGTCCACGGAATTTGCGGAGATGGCAGAGCGGGCTTTCCGAATCCTGAGAAAGAGCAATGAGCTGGAGCTGTATGAACTGGTGGAGATGATCAAAGAGCTGACAGCAGAGAAACAGAATATTTACGATTATCTGGATCTGTTTACCATGTGGTTTCGGGATGTACTGTTGTTTAAGGCGACAAAAGAAGTGGATGGTCTGGTATTTAAAGACCAGTATAATTATATTAAGGAGAGAGCAAAGAAAAGTTCCTATGAGGGCATTGAAAATATCATTGATGCCATTGGTAAGGCCAGAGAGCGTCTACATTCCAATGTAAACTTTGACCTGGTGATGGAACTGCTCTTCATGACAATCAGGGAGAACTAGAATGGTAAAAATTATCGGTGTCCGGTTTCGGAATGTAGGAAAGATTTATTATTTTAATCCGAAGAGTTTTCAGATGAAACCGGGAGATCATGTAATCGTGGAGACAGCCCGCGGTGTGGAATACGGCACGGTGGTACTGGGTCCGAAAGAAGTAGAAGACAAGCAGGTGGTACAGCCTTTGAAAGACGTGATCCGTATGGTTACACAGAAGGATGACGCGAAAGAGGAGAGTAACCGCAAGAAAGAAAAAGAAGCGTATCAGATCTGTGTGAAAAAGATCCGTGCGCATCAGTTGGAAATGAAGCTGATCGATGTGGAGTATACGTTTGACAATAACAAGATCCTGTTTTACTTTACCGCAGACGGAAGAATCGATTTCCGGGAACTGGTAAAAGATCTGGCAGCGATCTTCAAGACACGTATCGAACTGCGTCAGATCGGTGTGAGAGATGAGACGAAGATTCTCGGAGGTATCGGTATCTGCGGTCGCCCTCTGTGCTGTCATACCTATCTGTCAGAATTTGCTCCGGTATCGATCAAGATGGCGAAAGAGCAGAATCTGTCACTGAATCCGACCAAGATCTCAGGTGTCTGCGGCCGTCTGATGTGCTGCCTGAAAAATGAGCAGGAGACATACGAGTACCTGAACAAACAGCTGCCGAATATCGGAGATCAGGTAATGACACCGGAAGGTATCAAGGGTGAGGTACAGAGTGTCAATGTACTTCGTCAGCTGGTAAAAGTGATCATGGATGTCAACGATGAGAAAGAGATCCGTGAGTATAAAGTAGAAGAGTTAAAATTCCGTTCCAGAGGATGCTGCCGGAAAGAGAAGATGAAGCTTTCCAAAGAAGAGCAGAAGATGATGAAGGAACTGGAATAACAACAGGAGAAAAATATGAATATCCCATTGAAGGAAAATGAGCGTTTGGATGATCTGCAAAACGGCTACCATATTATCCAGAATACCAGGGATTTCTGTTATGGTATTGATGCGGTGCTGCTGTCTGATTTTGCCAGGGTGAAGAAAGGGGAACAGGCGTTAGACCTGGGAACCGGAACGGGGATCATCCCCATTCTGTTAAAGGCAAAGACGCAGGGAGAGCATTTTACCGGGCTGGAGATTCAGGAACAGAGTGCCGAGATGGCAGGACGCAGTGTGGTGTATAATCATCTGGAGGATGCGATTACCATCAGAACGGGAGATATCAAGGAAGCCGCTGCCATCTTTGGCAGGGCTTCTTTTTCGGTAGTCACCTGCAATCCTCCGTATATGCATGGCAATCACGGTCTGACGAATCCACATCTGCCGAAGGCGATCGCGCGGCATGAGGTACTGTGTACCCTGGAAGATGTGATCTCTCAGACCGCCCAGGTGTTAAAGCCACGGGGACGGTTCTATATGGTACACCGCCCGTTTCGGCTGGCGGAGATCATGGGACTGATGATGCAATACAAACTGGAACCGAAGCGGATGCGTCTGGTGTATCCGTATGTGGACCGGGAGCCGAATATGGTTCTGATCGAAGGGCTTCTGGGAGGTAATTCCAGGATCACGGTGGAAAAACCGCTGATCGTATATGAAAAGCCGGGCGTGTATACACAGGAAATCCGGGAAATTTACGGGGATGGAAGATAGGAGGATACCGATACTATGGCAGGAAAATTGTATTTGTGTGCGACACCGATCGGGAATCTGGAAGATATCACCTTTCGTGTGATCCGGACGTTAAAAGAAGTAGATCTGATCGCGGCGGAGGATACGAGAAACAGTATCAAACTGTTGAATCATTTTGAGATTTCAACGCCGATGACCAGTTATCATGAATATAACAAGATCGATAAAGGTCATTATCTGATCGGTCTGATGCAGCAGGGACAGCAGATCGCCCTGATCACGGATGCAGGAACACCGGGTATTTCTGATCCGGGAGAGGAACTGGTGGCGATGTGCCATGAGGCAGGGATCCCGGTCACTTCGCTTCCGGGTCCGGCCGCGTGTATCACGGCGCTTACGATCTCCGGGTTATCGACGAGACGGTTTGCGTTCGAGGCTTTTCTGCCGACGGATAAGAAGGAGAAACAGGCGATTCTGGAGGAGTTAAAAGAGGAGACGAGAACGACGATTCTTTATGAAGCACCGCACCGGTTGGTACGGACGCTGGAAGAGCTGGTGGCTGCGCTCGGAAACCGGAGGGTGACGATCTGCAGGGAGCTTACGAAGAAGCATGAGACGGCGTTTCTTACAACGCTGGAGGATGCACTGGAGTATTACCGGCAGGAGGATCCCCGTGGAGAGTGTGTGATCGTGATGGAAGGCAGAAGCCGGAGAGAGATGATCGAGGAGAAGCAGCGGGCATGGGAAGAGATGTCGCTGGAGGAACACATGAAGATCTATGAGGATCAGGGGATTGGACGGAAGGACGCTATGAAGATGGTGGCGAAGGACCGGGGGATCTCGAAGCGGGAGGTTTATCAGGGACTGCTGGATTAAATTAAGTTTTTGGCTAAGGGGACGCCCGGAGATAGAACAGCAAGGGGCGGAGGCAGCGTGCAGAGCGACTTTAAGCTATCGACTAACTACGACTATATTCACTTGGGTCGGCTGACCCAAGCGAAAGTCTCCGTAAGTCGAGGATCTTAAAGCTCACTCTAAGCGGCACGCAAAATGCCTCCGCCCCTTGCTGTTCTATCTCCGGGCTGTGTTTTGGCTGAAACTTAAATTGTCTGTAGAGTTTGGTTGTGGCAACCTCTGATAGGTGGAAGGGGGTGGATGAAAGTTGTATATGAATGAATATAGCTTAAAAATGATAATGCATTTTGTTGACATATAATACCCCCTCGGGAGATGTGCTCCGAGGGGGTTTTGAAGAGTAGATTGTTAGATTGTATCCATAAGGTCTGCGCCGCTGATGATGCGGTGCCAGAGGTTTTCGCGTTTGGGGGTTCCCGGGAGGAAGTAGGGGAGGCGGTCGGCTTCCAGTTCTTCCAGGCGCTTTACTCTGCCGTCGATATAGTAACGGAGACGGTAGCGGGTGCTGGTAAGGCGGGCGATGACGCCGGAGAGTTTGATGTCTACGAGTTCATAGCCGAAAGGTTTTGCGTCCTGCATCCAGAGGTGTTCGCGCAGAAGTCTGGTTGTGGACAGATCGTTGATGATTCCGGGGATAACTTCTTCGCAGATGATCTCCAGTGTGGATAAGTCATGGGTATCGTATGCTTTTTTCAGGCGGACACCAAGGTCGGCTTTTCCGGCGAGAGTGCTGGCGAGACTGCGGTAGAAAGCAAACAGCGTATCATAAGCCGGAGCATGTTTTCTGCAGATTTCCAGGCGGTCTGCCAGATCCTGATAATAACGTTCGGTGTCCAGATCCAGGTCTTTGATATGGCGATCGAAGATGCCGAGAAGCGGATCCTGATACAACAGATATTTGGACGGATTATCGGTGTCCAGATTCGGCTGTCCGTTCTGGAACAGGGAGTCCAGGGCATCCAGTTCCAGGAAGTCGTTCAGGCCGGCACCGGTCACATCGTGGAATTCTTCTGCCAGTGCTTTCTCATCGAAGTCTTCATGGAAGCCAAGATGAGCGAACAGCACCAGACCGGGCAGAACGGCATCTACAGGAGTTTCTGCACCGTTATCCATCCAGGCGGTACAGAAGACTTCCGGCAGATGGTATTTTTTGCATGCGGCAAGTCCCGCACGGGTGCAGGTAAAGGTCTTGGAATAGTTTGGTGATATTCCGTTCCAGATCCAGGAACCTCCGGCAAAGATGACTTTGTTGGAAAGCTGCTGATGAACGCGGATCATTTTTTCATAGATTTTCTGATCCGGGTTATAGTAGTCCCAGTAAACCAGTCCAAGTTCCGGATCCGGTTTTTCCCAGTCACTGCAGTCTGTATCGTCGGAAACATCATAATAACCGCCGCCGGTGTTGGCAGTGATATACATATCGCTCCAGATCATCGGCTCCAGCCCCAGTTTTTTGCAGATTTCAAAAACGCGGGCACTGTGTTCGCGAATCAGAACGGAACTTTTGGTATATCCGTTTTCCCGGAGGTACTTTCCAAGGCCGAGCTGTGCAGCTTCGTCCATGCCAAGATGTACCCGGTTGGTGGAAAAGGACTCTTTTACGGAGCAAAGCATTTTTTCAATTAGGGTGTAGACTTCCTCTTTTCCTACCTGAAGGATGTCGGCGGTGTCCTTGACGGTTTCTCCAAGCGGCCATTTCAAAGCATTGTGAAGATGGGCCAGTGTCTGGATACACGGAACAAGTTCAATGCCGAAAGTTCTTGCATAAGCATCCATCTCGCGGATCTCATCCTGGCTGTAGCGGCCACGGTAGGCACCGAAATAAGGTTCATCCGGTACGGTGTAAGTCTCTTCGGTGTAGAGCATCAGGGTGTTCATTCCCAGTTTTGCCATGATACGAATAAAAGATTTTACCTTTTCTACGGTAAATACTGCATTTCTGGAGCAGTCCAGCATCACTCCGTTTTTTGAAAAGTATACAGGTTCACTTTTCGTGTTCCAGGTATCCTCCGGATGATGTACCGCCCAGTTCAGTCCCCGATAATAATGTGCCGGTTCCTGACAGGTAATATGCAGGTGATCGCCGTTTCGTGCGATGGTAAGCGGAACATTTTCCTGAAACTCCACCTGAATCTCCAGTTCCTTTTCTGATTTGATATCCCCCAATAAAAGTTGCGTTCCTTCTTCCACTTTTTTCAGATCAGTGGAGGAAGGGGAAAATGAAAATTTCATAACCTTCTCCTTTCTTCCGAAAAGTTTTCGGACAAGCTTTTGCTTTATGATTTATTGTAACGAATGGAGGGGGGAAAGTAAAGATAATGGGGGAGAAAGAAGTTTCAGAAATAAAAAATACTTGAAGAACCGGGGATTTGAGGAAGCGTGAAGATACCGGATTGTTACATATTTATACGATGGAAAGCGTATACATAACCGAATACAATAAAAACGGAGTATCTTTTCATGAATTATCTCTGGGGCAGTATGATTCTGATCGGGATTATCTACGGGACAGTGACCGGGCATCTGGAGGAAGTATCAGAGGCGGCGATTCAGTCTTCGAAGGAGGCAGTGAGTCTGTGCGTGGTGATGGCTGGGGTTACGGCGCTCTGGGTGGGAATGATGCGGATTGCAGAGAAGTCCGGACTTCTGGAGGCAATGGAGCAGAGAATGCAGCCGGTGCTGAACTTTCTGTTTCCGGAGATTCCCGGGAATCACCCGTCGAGGAAATCGATCGCAACGAATCTGCTGGCGAACGTCCTGGGACTCGGCTGGGCGGCGACACCGGCAGGACTGAAGGCCATGGAAGAACTGGCAGATCTGGAGGAAGAGCGGCGGAGAAAAAAACAGCGGGCGGTAGCTGTGGGTGCAGCAAGTAATGAAATGTGTGATTTTCTGATCCTGAATATATCTTCCCTGCAATTGATCCCGGTCAATATCATTGCTTTTCGGACAGAATATGGCAGTGTGACGCCAACGGCGATCGTTGGTCCGGCAATCCTTGCGACGGCGATCAGTACGGGTGCTGCCGTTTTGTATATCAAAACAAAAAACTGGATGGCCAGACCGGAAAAAGCTAACAATATTTTTACGAAAATGGTATTGAAAAATGAAAAAGCATCGCATATAATGGGTGAAAGTAAATAATGTGATAAAGATCCCGGGGCTGTGTCCCCGGATTTTTATCGCGCAAAATGAGGAGTTTTTATGAGAGGAGGAACTTTATGGAGAGAGATATGACGGTGGGAACACCGTGGAAGATTATCCTGAACTTTACGATCCCAATTGTTATTGGAAATATTTTTCAGCAGTTTTACAGCATGGTGGATACGGTCATTGTCGGTAAGTTCGTGGGAACGAAAGCACTGGCGGCTGTCGGATCGACCGGAACGATCGGGTTTCTGATCCTGGGATTCCTGATGGGACTTACGGCAGGTTTTACGGTCCTGACCAGTCAGCGATTCGGTGCCGGAGATATGCCGGGGATGCGAAAGACGGTCGGATCTGCGGCAGTACTTTCGGTGATCGTCAGCGTGGTGATGACGGTGATCAGTATGGCGTTTATGAAGCCTCTGCTGATTCTTATGAATACACCGGAAGATATTTTTCAGGATGCGTATAAGTATATTATGATCATCTGTGCGGGGATTTTTACACAGGTTATGTATAATCTGTTAGCGGGTATCCTGCGTGCGCTGGGTAACAGTAAGACGCCGTTGTATTTTCTGCTGTTTTCCGCAGTACTGAATATTGTGCTGGATCTGGTACTGATCATTGTGTTTCACCTGGGAGCAGCAGGAGCGGCGTATGCGACGGTTATTGCGCAGGGAGTTTCGGCGCTGCTTTGTCTGGTCTATATTATTAAGAAAGTGCCGATTCTGAAGCTGGATCGCTGGGATTTTAAACTGGATGGTCATCTGGTACGGCAGCAGCTGGCCATCGGTTTTCCGATGGCACTGCAGTATTCGATCACTGCGATCGGTGCGATGATGGTGCAGGCTGCGCTGAATGTGCTTGGTTCTGTGCATGTGGCAGCGTTTACTGCGGCAAATAAGATCGAGCAGATAGTAACGCAGGTTTATGTGGCACTTGGTACCACGATGGCTACTTACTGTGCACAGAATATGGGTGCGGGTAAGGTGAAGAGAATCAGCAGGGGATTCCGGGCAACAACGGTCATTGGCAGCATTTATTCGGTCGTGTTCGGAGTGCTGGTGTTCTTCTTTGGCAATATGCTGACCGGACTGTTTGTGTCTGAGAATCTGGATCAGATCGTGGGTCTGGTGGATATTTATATGAAATGCGTGGCGCTGTTCTTTATTCCGCTTAATGTGGTAAATGTGTACCGAAACGGTATCCAGGGAATGGGCTATGGATTCCTTCCCATGACGGCAGGGATTGCAGAGCTGGCAGGAAGAGGGCTGACGGCTGTGGTTGCTTCGCATTATAAGAGTTATCTGGGGATTTGTCTGGCGAGCCCGGTGGCGTGGATTTTTGCGTCTGCACTGCTGTTGGTGATGTATTTTGGGATTATGAATAAGTATAAGAAGGCTGGGAATTTCCGGGAGTAAGGGAAGCTTGTTGTGGCAAAAGGGACGCGGCAGACTCCTGGCTTCCTGGTCTGGCAACGTGGGCAGGGCAACTTTGAGCTAGCCGCCAACTACGACTATATTCACGTGGGTCGGCTGACCCGCGCGAAAGTCTGCGTAGGCGTCGGATCTCAAAGCTTGCCCTAAGCGCCCACAAAGTGTTGCCAGACCAGGAAGCCAGGAGTCTGCCGCTGTTTTTTTGCGTGGGGGAGGATGTTAACTGTTTTATTCACTTGTCTGCGAATCCGATTGCACAGTTTAAAAAGCTTCAACGTAGCCCGCTGCATCTACGCTTTTTGAAGTGCACACTCGAATCCATACCCTGCGTGAATGATACAGTTATTTATGGAACGATGTATCAGGTTAGAAAGCAGATGGGTGGGGGTTTACATAAGGTTTGCTATGATGGTGCTGGCGATGATGCCGGATAAAGTGGCCAGGAGGGCGCCGGGGAGGGTGTATCTGGTTTTTTGGACTTTGGCGGCTATGTAGTAGACGCTTAGGGTATAGAAGATGGTTTCGGTGCTGCTGAGGATGAGGGAAGCGGTCAGGCCGATGGTGGAGTCGGGGCCGTGTTGTTTGTAGAGGTCGAGGAGGAGACTGGTGGCGGCGCTGGAGGAGAACATTTTTACGATGGAGAGGGGAACCAGGGCGGAGGGGAAGCCGGTGGGTTTCAGGAGGTTTTCGAGGAGGGATGCGAGGGCATCCAGGAAGCCGGAGGCACGCAGGATCCCTACACCGGTCATCAGACCGATTAACGTGGGCATGATTTTTACCACTATTTTCAAACCGTCGAAAGCACCGGTGACGAAGTCGTTGTAGATGTCCTTTTTCATCAGAAGACCGAAGCCGATGATGTAGAAAAAGAGGAGTGGGATCATCAGATCAGAAAGAAAAAGCAAGATACGCATACAAAGCTCCGGGAAGGATTGTTCTTTGTAAATGTATGCGGAAAGGGGATAGGAAAGTACAGGAAGAGGGATAGAAAATAAATTTCATTTTTCAAAAAAGATCCTTTGTAAGAAAAACGGTGAAAAAGCTTTTTCTTACAGAGGATCTTTTCAATTTCCGAGGGAGGGCGAAATGTGGTATTAACCGACAGCTCCTTTGCGTCATTTATGCAATGATAAAATTAATTAGTGTGTACATTTCACATATGTTGCTGTAGATATTTTTATCATATTTTTTTTGTGTTTGCATTTTGTACATATTTTTGCGGAATAGTGGGTAATAGTACAGCCTCCATTTTTATTTTCTGTGTGGAAGTAAACATATCCATTTTCATATGTATGTGAACAACTGGCACGTGACTTTTCCGACGAATTCGGAACAGCACCATCAAGCACGGATCCATCTTCAAGAACGATACATTCGTTTGAAGATGAAAAATCAACCAGTTTGTCATACGGGTCGGCATAGTTAGAAGGTGTTTCATCGATAAGTGTTATGATTTCTTCCGTTAACTTTGAATCTTCGTTTGGAGAAAATGCAGTGGTTTGTTCCAAAGGTGTATATGCATAGGTGGTTAGCGGTAAAATTATAAGGCATAAAAGTGATAGAGCACCATATAACATTATTTTTTTGCTCACGCCTGTAGTGTTCATAATATACAATAATCTCTTTTTTACTATTCTTTTTGAAACAGAAAAGTTATTTTTCCAAATCTTTGGAAAAGGTGATTCTGTGGAAGCGATATTTAATAATAGAGTGGCGTACTCTTTTCGTTCTGTATGAGAGGAAAATCGCTGAATTACTTTATAATCGCATAAACATTCCGCAGAATATGAGTACACCGGTAAAAAAAACCATACGAATGGATTGTACCAGTGCAGGCAAAAACATATCATAATCAGAAATTTAAAAATCGAATCTTTGTTTTCAATGTGAGCTGTTTCATGAATAAAAAGCATTTCTTTTTGAGAATCAGTAAAATTTTGATCTGGAAATAAAATATAAGATTTAAAAAATCCAAGGGTACAAGGTGTTTTCAGTAAGGGATTCTTATATAAACACGAGTCTTTCCGAAATTTGAATGATATAGATGTTTTTAAAAGTATGTTACATGTTTTTCTGTATGTTCTGAATTCATAAATACAGAATATGAAAATACTACTCGTAACAATCAGAAGCAGAAAAAACATCCAAAACGGCACCAATATTGTTTTGTCATGGAAATGCAACTGCAATTTATTTTTTAAAGAAAGAATATAAGTATAATTATTATCAATGGTAAAAAAATTATGAGTTGCAGGAATCATGTTTTTAATAAGCTGAAGTGGTAACAAATAAAGAATAACACTCAGTTTAAACAATGAATTTACATAATAGAAATTTGTCTGCTCTTTTTGGAGTATCATAATAAGTAATCCGATACAAAGTGGGATTGACCCGGCTAAAGACATTGAAAAAAACAGTGGCATATTATAATCCTTTCAGAAAATCCATTAATTCTTCCTTATCTGAAGCGGATAATTTTTTATTCCCGGTAAATGCGCTGATAAAAGAAGTTAAAGAACCATGGAAAGAGGTTTGGATTATCTGAGAAGTATATTGTTGGTAATATTCTTCCGAAGATAATGCCGGATAATAAGTGACTTTTGCTTCTTGATGGTTGGCGTATAAAACCCCCTTTTTTACTAAGCGGAGTAGAAATGTGCTCAGCGTCTGTTTTTTCCAGTTTTTGCTTGTGGTGGCTTCAAAAAAAGCTTTTATTTCTGAAAAAGTTTTGGGAGTGTTTTGTGACCACAGGTATTCCATGATCATAAGTTCTGTATCGCTTAGTTGTTGAAACAAAGAATGACGTCTCCTTTTATTTTTGTACTACAAAACATAATGCTGCAAAAAAATAGGAAAAGCAATTGTTAAAACAGATAAAAACAAAAGAATATTTCTGTGAATATTGTTGATTGTAAAAAGCTTGTGAATAGAAAACAGAAATGTTATAGTAATTGCATAGAATTACACAGCGTAGTACAAAATTTTATTAAAGTAGGTGATTCCATTGCGGATGAGGAAAAGAATTATAATCACTGTGGTTCTGGTTGCATTGATGATTTTTGTTTTCATACTGATGAGTAAAAAGATTATGAACAGCGTATGGTATAAAACTCAATGGAATATTAACTTTCCATTTGTTGAAGCTTATTATACGGTCGACGACATGTGGGAATCATATAATATTTATTTGTGCTCAGAAAATGACAAAAAGATTCTAAAAACATCATTGTACAAGCAGATACCAACAAAGTATTGGGAGAAAGAAATTATAAAATATTTAAAAAATTTGAATGTTGATCCTATAATGTATCCTTCTTTTTCTGAAATTGATTATTGCATAAGAAGAAAAAATGGAGACGCTGAGCTGATCATGCTTATGAGTAGTTCACAAGATATGTTATATGTTTATGCATGTACACGATAAATATGGAGGTGGGTTTATGAAAAAATGGAAATATATTATTTCTAGTTTTATGGCTGTTGCAATGATTGTTGGGCTTAATGTACAAAATGTTTCGGCTGATGAGATAAATCAAAATCAGATTTTTCCAGACACTCAGGCAAGAATTGATTCAACATTAGCGGAATATCCTCAGTTTGAAAAATACATTAATGGTGTGCTTGATACTGTTGAAATATCCGATTTTTCGGACGATGCTAATGAGATTAACAGTTTTATCATGCAGGCACTGGATACCGTAGGGGAGATAGGTGCCATGGGACAATCCCGATACCAAACGGCGGTGCAAGAGTATGAAAACCGTATCGAACCGCGAGTTGGTATTGCATATAATACGGCTTTGGCGGCATATAATCAAGGGATACGTATTGTTGAAAATAGAGGGTGTCCTAATACTGCAAGATATATGAGACATGCTATTTGTCCGGAAGACTCAACTGGTTATCCTGCAAGTGTCGATGACACAAATACTTCATGGGCATATTCACTTGTTTATGATTGTTATGGCTTTTATGATGCAGTGTGTGAGAAATTTAAATCTATCATTCTACCAAATAATCCAAGTGGAGGAACTGTTGGGGGAACATTTGAATATACATCGAAGAATAGTTCTCTTGATGCTTTTGCTGCGCTTCATAGAGTAGAATATTCTGTTACTTTTACGCGCATGTCTAATGGTGGGTATAAAGCTACATATTATATTCATGATGTTTACGATTTTGCATGGGATAATAATGGATATGACAATTTTGAAGTGGGATTTGCTAACAATTATTGTGCGGCAATGCAAACCATGGGATGGATCAGACCGTTTGATATTTTTATTACTGTAATTGAATAGAAAAATTCAGCTTATAAGTTTTATTTTCGGATTAATCTGGGTATTTTTCGAAATGATTAAATTTGGAGTTGAAGGGAGACTTCCTGATAGAAAAAGTAGAATTTTTACATCAATATAGTGGAAAGAGAAATTTAAGGCTACGTTCAATAAGTGAAAGTTCTCACTGAATGTGGAGAAGCGACTATGTTTATAAACAAGTAGCGAGTATCCGATTTAATAATTACATATGTATACAAAAAGGGACTGTCTGGAATTGACAGCCCCTTTTCTTACGTTATACGAACAAACACTTAAAGGATATTATCGGCATAAGATTAAGCCGTTTTTTTCGCATAAGATTTCGGCCATTTCTTTGCCCGGTAACAGTAGTAAACGATAAACATCACCGCCGTGATCGCCCAGGTGACCGGATAGCTGAGGACGATGGTGTTGAGGCCCGGAGCGAGTGGTACGATGAAGAAGAGCCAGGCGATACGCAGCAGGCAGACACCGAAACAGGTGATAAGCATCGGGATCACAACATCTCCGGTTCCGCGGAGTGCACCGGAGAGCAGTTCGATGAAGACGAACAGGCAGTATGCCGGAGCAACGTGGTGCAACATCTGCATACCGATAGAGACTACATTTTCATCGGAGGTAAACAGACGAAACAGCGGAGTGCCGAAGTTATAGAATATGAGAGTCAATGTCAGAGCTGTACAAAGTCCCATACAAAGCCCGATGCGGACACTCTTTTTCATGCGGTCGTATTTTCCGGCACCAAAATTCTGTCCTACGAAAGTCGTAACAGCGATACCGAACGCATTATTGACCATCCAGTAGAGAGAATCGATCTTTCCGAAAGCACTCCAGGCGGCCACTGTATCGGTTCCCAGATTATTTAAGAACGTCTGGATCAGCATGTTGGTGACACTGTATAAAATGGACTGGATGCCGGTAGGACAGCCCACCCAGATCAGACTGATCAGAGCAGATTTGTGGAACCGGATCTTTCGGAACTCCAGCTGATACAGATCATCGGAACGCATCAGGGCGCGGGTGACCAAAACAGCACTGACTCCCTGAGAAAAAATCGTGGCGATTGACACACCGGCAACGCCCATGTGAAAAACGATCACCAGCACGATATCCAGCACAATATTCAGGATACAGCAGACGATCAGATAATATAACGGTCTGCGGGAGTCTCCCATTGCACGAAGGATACTGGAACCCACATTATAGATAAAGACAAAGATAATACCGGCGAAGTAGATCCGCAGATAGAGCAGTGCATCCGCCATGGTTTCCTGTGGTGTGTGCATCAGTTCAAGCATCCAGGGAGCAATCAGAATTCCCAGAACGGTAATGAAAATACTTCCAATGATAGAGAATGCATAGGCAGTATGCAGAGCACGGTTCAGCTGCACTCTGTTCTTTGCACCGTAAAACTGGGAAATGATAACCGAAGCACCGGAAGCTAGTCCGACGAAGAAGCCCACGATCAGCCCCACAATCTGTGCGGCGGAACCACCGACGGCGGCAAGAGCTTCTTTGCTGACAAAACGCCCGACAACGATTGTATCTGCCGTGTTGTACAGCTGCTGAAAAAATGTTCCCAGAACAATGGGGAAAAAGAACAATAAAAGTTGTTTCCAGATCACGCCCTCGGTGATCTGATTGGTTGTAACAGTTTCTTTCTTCATTTGTGTAAAAACCCTCCTGTGTAAAAAAACGCCCTGCATTTTCCCCCATGAAACATGCAGCGCTCTTATGTTCAGCATAAGCGAAACCATCCGGAAAGTCAATGGGTGGAAGGACGGAATTATGAATTTTCAAGGAAGATGAAAGTACTTGAAAGTGGAAGAAAACATGTTATACTGGATGTAGAAATATAGTAATTATTTGTAACTATTCAGTAGGTAATATTCCGCGAGGTGTTTTGGCATGGATATGCCAAAATCCCGAGACATACGAGCAAAAATGCCATCACCGAAGGTGATTTTAAATGCATTTTTGCTTGTAACTGTGAAGGTACTGAACAGTTACTAATTATTTTATAACAGGAAAAGGTAGCTGTGAAGGACCGGAACAGCTGCAAGCAGATGCCGGAAAGGATTGGAAGATGAGTTATTACAGAAAAACAATAGTACCCAACATAGAAGCCCATTATGAAAATCTGTCTGCAGTGGAAAAAAATATCGCTGATTTTTTTATTTCCAATGAGGAAGATATGGATTTTTCATCCAAACATATTTCTTCGATGCTGTATGTGTCAGAGGCATCTCTGTCCCGATTCGCGAAAAAATGTGGTTATAAGGGCTATCGGGAATTTGTGTTCAAATACAAAGAATCATTCGGAGAAAAAGATCACCAGATCACAGGACAGATGAGAGAAGTATTTGACTCTTATCAGGAGTTACTGAACAAAAGTTATAATCTGGCAGATGAGGCGCAGCTTCGCCGGATTGCCGGGAAGATGTCAGAGTGCCGGCGGGTGTTTGTTTACGGGAAAGGAAGTTCCAGCCTGGCAGCCAGAGAGATGCAGTTCCGATTCATGCGGCTGGGGTTGGATATGGATGCGGTGGATGAGACCCATATGATGCGGTTTCATTCGACGATCGTACAGGAAGACTGTATGGCGATCGGTATTAGTATCAGTGGCAGGACGGAAGAAGTGATGGAATGTCTGAAACAGGCACACCGGCAGGGAGCCTACACGGTACTGCTGACAGCCAACGACCGCCCGGAATACAGTGAATTCTGTGAAGAAGTGGTATGTCTGGCGGCAAAGAAAAACCTGGACTTTGGCAATATCATCTCTCCGCAGTATCCGATTCTTGTGATGACGGATATTTTATACGGATATTATCTGGAGATCGATTCATCTGTCAAACAGGCACGGCATGATAATTCTGTCATGCTCTTAAAGTCAAGACAGATTCAGGATAAGGACGAAGGAGGAGAAGGAAAACAATGATCATCAAGGGAGCAAAAGTCTATACCGAAGAGGGAACATTTGCAGAGAAAGAAGTCTGCACAGAAGGGGAAGTTTTTACAGAAACCAGTGGGGACGGAGAAAAAGTGGTCGACGGCAGCGGCTGCTATCTGATTCCGGGACTGACAGATATTCATTTTCATGGCTGCATGGGAAAGGATTTCTGTGACGGAACGGAAGAGTCCATTCAGGTAATGGCAGATTATGAGGCCAGCCAGGGCGTGACAACGATCGCACCGGCAACCATGACGTTTGATGAGGAGCGGCTGACACGGATCGCGAAAGCGGCGAAAGCCCATAAAAATGAAAAAGGTGCGATTCTCTGCGGAATCAATATGGAAGGACCGTTCATTTCCATGGCAAAAAAAGGAGCACAGAACGGAAAATACATCCATAAACCGGATGTGGCAATGTTTGAACGGCTGCAGGAAGCCGCGGGAGGTCTGTTCAAACTGGTAGATCTGGCACCGGAAGAAGAAGGTGCGATGGAATTTATCCAGGCGGAAAAAGGAAAAGTCGTGCTGTCGATCGCACATACAACAGCGGATTATGAGACAGCAAAAGCAGCGATCGAAGCAGGTGTCACTCATATGACCCATCTGTACAATGCGATGAACCCGATCAACCACCGCGCACCGGGACCGATCATCGCGGCAGCAGATGACGCACACTGTGAGGCAGAACTGATCTGCGATAACGTACATATCCACCCGGCGATCGTGAGAAATACATTCAAAATGTTCGGGGAAGACCGTGTGATCTTCATCAGTGATACAATGGAAGCTGCCGGTCTGGAAGACGGCATGTACGAACTGGGCGGACAGCCGGTGATCGTAAAAGGAAACCGTGCGACCCTGGAAGACGGAACTATTGCAGGTTCCAATACCAACCTGATGAAATGCATGCGTACCGCTGTGAAGCAGATGGGAATTCCTCTGGAAAAAGCGGTAAAATGTGCAGCAGTCAATCCGGCAAAAAGCATCGGTATCTACGACCAATATGGCAGCATCACACCGGGAAAAGTGGCAAATGCAGTACTCCTTGACCAGGAAACTCTGGAAATCAAAGGGGTTATCCTGAAAGGACAGATGCTGTAAATCATGAGAAGAAGTCTATAAGGACGGAGTACACAGATCTGACACCGGCAGAGAGTACGCAACGGTGAGAAAACAGAGATACAGGAAGATAAAAAACAGGAGCAGAGACGGATGCGATACCGTTTTGCTCCTGTTTTTTGTCTGGCATGATAAAAATCACCGTTTCAAATGTTCCCTCAGATTATCATCTTCATAATCAAATACACAGCGATCGTAAGCATTGATCACATGAGTCTGATTATACTGATCGTAGCGTTTCTGATTCCGCCCATAAGACATATGTACATGCCCGTGAATAAAGAATCTTGGGTGGTATTTGTCCATCAGGGTGTTAAAAACCTGAAATCCCTGATGTGGGAGATCCAGTCCGTCGTTTAACTGATAGGCGGGAGAGTGAGTCAGAAGAATGTCAAATCCACCGCGGTACAGCAGTGGAAACCACAGTTTTTTGACCCGTTTTTTCATTTCTTTTTCGGTATACTGATTGATACCTGGGCGGTAACGCATGGAACCGCCCAGCCCCAGAATACGAACTCCTTCATGGACATAGATCTGATCTTCGATACAGATACATCCATCCGGCGGTGTCTTTTCGTACTTGTCATCGTGATTTCCCCTTACATATAAAACCGGTGCTGTGGTAAAGGTGGCGAGAAAAGACAGATAGTTGGGGTTCAGATCTCCGCTTGAGAGAATCAGATCGATTCCCTCAAGCTTTTCTTTCTGGAAATAGTCCCAGAGATACTTGGATTCTTCGTCTGCAATTGCTAATATCCTCATAGTTATATACCTTCTATAGTAAGCCGTGCTTTGCTGTCTAAATCTCCGGGTTGTCGATTCCCTGCAGCATTACTACAGGTTTTGCTTTCTCGATCAGATCTTCCATTTTTGGAATGTAACCGATGACATTTTCTGCGAGCCAGTCCATCGTGATGATCTCTTCCGGATCCATAACGGCATCTGCATTTTTCTGGACAATGCCGGACTGAGAATACAGGACACCGGAAAATGGATTGTAATTCAGTTCGCAGATGCTCTTCTTTAACACATCGACCAGACGGGCAGTACCGATCGGCAGATGCTGGGAGCAGATCACATCGATGATGCCTGCGGACATACCCCACCAGTAGTTCAGTCCCTTGGTGGAATCGCCGGTATCGTCGTTTTTCCATGCACCGTTCATGATATTCCGGATCATCTGCTCGTAGAATTTGCCCCAGTGCCAGATCGGCATGGCAAGGTTCAGCGGCATATTTTCGGAGTCACGGTACAGACCGAAATGTCTGGACGGTTCTCCGGGAATCGTCATATCCTGACCGGAAATATAGTGGACTTCGTTTTCGGCGAAACTTTTTGCCACATCGTGATCTTTCAGGGTGGACCATTCCAGGTATACTTTTGCACGTGGATTAACCATTTTTGCACCAAGAGCGAAGGCATTGATGTTGGCAGTCATACCGAAAATCGGATAGTCGGCAATATAACCGATCTTACCGTTTTTGGACATTGCACCTGCGATAGCTCCCATCAGAAATTTTGCTTCGTACATACGTGCATAGTAGGTACGGATATAGCGATGGGAAGTGTTCAGAGAACAGTTCAGGATCTTCACTTCCGGGTGCTCGATGGCTGCCTTCAGGCTGGCTTTCAGAAGCGGCGGGGAAGTGGTAAAAATCAGGTTGTTGCCGTCGGCGATGGCTTTTGCAAGCAGATCGTCAGCATTTTCTTCGGTGGCGTTATCGTAGCAGGTTGTAGATATCTGATCCTCAAAGGTCTGCTGCAGATGCATACGGCCAAGTTCATGTGCATAAGTCCAGCCGGATATTTCAGCGTTCTTCTCGTGGATGAAAGCCACAAGAAGTTTTGGGGTGCTGGTAGGGATCAGACGGGCAAAGAAGTTTTTCTTTACTTCGCTTTCGGCGGTAGGATCCATCTGCAGTTCCACAGATTCGTCGGTAGTCAGAAGCCTGAACTCATCCCAGGATTTTGCCAGCTGTTCTTTTAGTTCCACGGCAGTCATATCGTCAAGTGAACGGTAGTCATACAGACCGATAAAATAAAGGAACGCATCACCGGTAGTAATCGGGATTTTATCACCGCCATTTGCCTTGTATTCGGCACGGAAACGGTTGTAAGCAGATGCAAAATCCAGTCTGTCGTCATCGTTCCATGCTTCATCCGGGCGTTTGCCAACGAGACGCTGCAGTTTGGCAAAGCTTCCCAGTTGGGTGAACCAGATATAGTTGATACGAGACAGGGCGTAAAAGTCCATGAACTCATAATAAATTTTATTTTCTTTTTCTTCCGTTCTCGGGGGAACGATACGGGTAACATTGCCCGGAATAGATACTGCATCGAAGAACTTTAATACGCTGACCCGTTTGTTCCCTTCTTCCACATAGAATTTGTTCATGAATTCATATGCTTTGATGGGTTCACGGATCCCTTCATTCAGATGCGCCTTGTACAGGGCCATCCATTTGTATGCAAATTCTGTGTTTTCTTTCAGCAGAGGTTTGAAACTTTTGCTGAATGCGGAACTTCTGCCTGCAGTTTTGGTTCCTACGATCAGTTCAGAAGGGATCTGAACCAGTCCAAGAGGAACCTCCCGGACAGAGACAATGTTTTTTTCTTTTAATATATCATCAAGATTGGGAAGAATCTCGCCTTCTCTTTTGCCGGCGCGCATCGCTTTATAATAGTCGTTTTGTGCTTCGGCCATGGTTGCTGTTATTGCCATAGTTTTACCTCCTGTAAAAATAAAGTGAAGCTGTTATCTGTAAATTGCACTCTTGTAATGATCAGATAGTCGGAATACATTGCGACTCGTAATTGTAAGAGTGTCAAACAGTTACGATGTTTTATAAAAATATCGTATCATCGTGATAAAGAGAAATCAAGCGGTTTTTGTTGAGGAATCCAACGGGAGTGTGGTATAATTACAGAAATGGATGTCCATCGACTGACATATTTAAGATACAACAGAAAATCCGGATGTGAGAGGTGAGATTTATGGATCAGGCGTACGAAATGTTTCATGAGGTGTTGGTAAAACTGTTCAATGATATTATGAATATCGAAGCGAAAGCAATTATAACGCCGGAATTTAAGGATATCACCAATAACGATATGCATGTGATCGAAGCCGTGGGCATCAAAGAGCCGAGAAACATGACTTCGGTGGCTAACACCCTGGGGATCACGGTGGGAACGCTGACGATATCGATCAACGGTCTGGTAAAGAAAGGCTATGTGCACCGGGTGCGAAGCGATGCAGACCGGCGGGTGGTGCTGGTGTCTCTGACGGAAAAAGGGGAGAAAGCATATCATCATCATGAGAAATTCCACGAAGATATGATTCAGTCCCTGCTCAAAGACCTGTCGGGAGAAGAGACGAAGACGCTGGTATCGGCGCTTACGAATCTAAGGGATTTCTTTCAGAATTACAAATAACAGAAAACAGGATATGATAAAAAAGAGAGATTTTACAGGTTATGGAAAAACCGTAGAATCTCTCTTTTGCATGTATAGTTACGTTTTACTTACTGCATCTTTTTGATCTGCTGGATCAGTTCCAGATCGGAAGCGGTCACTTTCAGGTTGGTTTCGAGTGTCTCACCGTCCGGTGTGATGATCTGCATCGCGATGATGGATCCCTCTGCCAGTACCCCCTTGCGGGAAGCAGCGGCAATAAACTTTGGAAATTTTGGGTGGTTCGCAGTAAATGTACTCCAGAGACCGGAGAATTTCATCATATCTAATGGGTTCATCCCAGAGTTCCTCCTTTGGTTAGCTATATAAAACTACAATTTCCTCATAAGCATATCCGGGTTGGTCGCATAAGTCAAGGCAATTTCTTTTGAAATCTTTCCGGATCGGTACAGGGCAAGCAAACTGTTGTCCATGGAGATCATATCCGGTTTGGCGGAAGAATAGAGGATTCCGTCGATCTGTGGAATCTTATTGTCGCGGATCATATTGCGGATCGCCGGGGTTACGGTCATGATTTCAAATGCCGGAGCCACACCGCCGTCGACGGTAGGGATCAGCTGCTGAGATACCACGGCATTTAACACCATGGAAAGCTGTACGGCGATCTGGTGCTGCTGGTTTGGCGGAAATACATCGATGATACGGTCGATGGTGTTCGCCGCACCGATCGTATGCAGTGTGGAAAAGAGCAGATGTCCGGTTTCGGCAGCCGTCATTGCCACATGGATCGTCTCATAATCACGCATTTCGCCCAGAAGAATCACATCCGGACTCTGGCGCAGAGCAGCGCGCAGGGCGGCAACATAGCTGTCGGTATCTACATGGATCTCGCGCTGGCTGACGATACTTTTGTTGTGCCGGTGAAGAAATTCCAGAGGGTCTTCCAGTGTGATAATGTGTTTTTCCTGCGTCTGGTTGATCTGGTCAATGATACAGGCAAGTGTTGTCGACTTACCGCTTCCGGCAGGACCGGTGATCAGCGTCATCCCTTTGCCGCCAAGACCGAGATTGATGATCGCATCCGGGATTCCCAGCATATGATAATCCGGTAACCGGAAGGTGATCACACGGATCACTGCAGAGAGTGTACCTCTCTGTTTATAAGCACTGACACGAAAACGGGATACGCCTGGGATAGCGAAAGAAAAGTCATCATCCCCGTGATCGAGCAGAGGTTTGATATCCCTGTTGTCAGCAAGTTCATAAATTTCTTTTAAAAAAGCGGCGGTATCATCCGGCAAAAGCCGTTCCTCATTCTCCAGGGAAAGGGCGCCGTTTTTCCGAAGCGAAAGCGGCCGCCCGGCAACCAGGAAAATATCGGATGCATTCTCTGCGACCGCCTGCTCTAACATGGCTCGTGCATTCATAAGCTATTACTCCTTTGGTGGAATAGAGAAATAATTCCTGCATTTTATTGTAATATAAGGAGAGAAAAAATGCAATGAAAGGAGAGGCGGGGAGATAAAAATGGCGTAGCAGCCACATTGACTGCTACGCCTGTAAAGTGTTATCTGCTGCGAACCCATGCACCGGAACCGTTTACATACCAGTTGCCGATCCAGGTGTTGGTCGCCATTTTTCCATTTTCATCAAGGTAATACCAGTAATTACCGACTTTCTGCCATCCGGTAGTCATCGCACCGCTTCCTGCGAAATAATACCAGTCATTATTCAGATGGAGCCATCCGGTAACCATCTGACCACTTCCATTCAGATAATAGGTTGCGCCTTTTACGGTGATAAATCCAGTCGTCATTTTACCGGTTCCATCGAGATAATACCAGGACTTGCTGTGTGCCAGCCATCCGGTCTGCATAGCGCCGCTTCCAGCAAAATAATACCAGTAATTACCGATTTTCTGCCATCCGGTAGCCATCTGACCGCTGGAGAGCATATAATAGCTGGCTTTTCCTACGGTGATAAATCCGGTCATCATTTTACCGGCTCCATCGAGATAATACCAGGACTTGCCGTGTGCCAGCCATCCGGTCTGCATAGCGCCGCTGGATGCGAAGTAGTACCAGTTGTTATCGTGAGCAGCCCAGCCAGTCTCCATCCATCCGGCAGCGTCAAAGCCAAACCAGGAATTGCCGATCTTGCGTAATTCATTTGCCGGATAGGTACCATCGCTGTAGCGATACCACCATCTGGATCCGGAGCGAACCCATGCACCGGTTCTGCGTGCATTACATCTGGTACAGATATCATTCTGAAAATCATGTCCAAAAGCTTTGGCACCGGCTACGGTTTTTGTCTGTGCTTTAAATGCGGCATTGGTAAATACTGCACGATATGTGATGCTTCCGTCTTTGGTACAGGTCGGATCTGTCACTTCTTTTGTTGTTTCCACTGTCTCTGTTTCGTAAGTTCCATCTGTCTCACACAGCCGTTTTGCGGTTACGGAACTGTAATCAGCAGCCCATTCATAAGTCGGCTCTCCGTAGACAGGAGCAGATTCATCATAAGAAGTCGCAGACATCGGGTAGGCAGTGACAAAATCGGATGCGGTATAGTCTGCGTTTCGGTCATGGTCGGAAAAATCATCCATATTTTTCAGAAAATAATCATACGGATCTCTGCCGGCATCCCAGGTGCTGTCCAGATTATAATAACTGCCGTTGATCTTTACAATGTTCCATGCGTGATTTCCACCGCCTGCTACACCGGCGATGACTCTGGCATCCAGTCCGGCTTCGAGCGCCAGTCGATAAAATAAGGTTGCGTATCCCTGACACACGGAAGTTTTGTTGATCAGTGCGGCATAAGCAGAAAATTTTAACGTATAGTTCGGATCATTCAGATTCTTATAATCATAAGTGATATTGGAACACATATAATCATAGATTGCTTTTGCTTTCTGATACTCGTTTTTTCCTGAAAGATTCAGAGAACTGATCAGACTGGAAACTGCCTGATCCATCTGTGCTTCCTGAGAAGCGTCGGACAGATAATACATGGTAAAGGTAAGATTCATGTTATATCCGGAAGAAGCCGAAGAGTAGGATGCACCAAGCGTCCATCCTTCACAGTGCCAGCGAAGGTAATCGCCCTCTTTTCCGTTTCCGGTATGAGCCACTGCAAGATTAAAAAGCTGATCAGACAGCTGGTCCAAGGAATCCTGAGTAATTGCAGTATTGGAATGATAGTACAGATGGATCGTAGTTGTCCGGTTCAGCATCTGTTGCCGTAAGGTTGCTGCCAGCTGCTGTACATCATCTGTATACGAAACATTCTGTGGAGTTTCCAGGCTGTAAGGTGTTACTGCTTCCGGAAGTGCATCCGACAGAACGTCTTTGTAGACCGGATTGATATAGGTGTACGGTTCCAGTGTGGTTTCCGCCTGTACATTTACGTTGCCGCCGAATAGGAAAAACAGCATCGCAAAGACAAGCGAAAGAAAAAATGATTTTCTTTTCATATAATGGTATCCTCCCTCTTTTAATATGAAATATTATATTTATTCAAATATATCATGTGGAGAGAATATTAGCAATGAAAAGAAAGGTCGATCAGCTGATTGGAGAAAGCAGCTGATACGTGTCGTCCCCATCCCAGCTATCCGTAGTTTCCGTAGTCCACTGCGTAATCCGGTAATATCCGTCCTGGCAGTCGGAAGGCGCCGGAAGTGTCAGAACCACCGAGAGCTGCTGGCTCTCACTGACAGGAACCTGAAAGGTCAGAGTTCCTTCGCCTTTTGTAAAATCCACCGTAAACGCAGAAACTCCGTCCACAGAACAATTCTCTAATTTTTCCGTTACTTCTTTCTGGTAATCGGCAGTGTCCGCGGATTCTGCACCGCAGTCGGTGTGAGCATCAGAAAGAATCGTATCAATCTGATCGAGTGCTTCTTCCGCCAGTGAAGATGCCTGATAATATGTCTGGATCCGGTCGGCGGACTGCTGGCTGAGTGTCCGGTTGTTTTTTGCACTGGACAAAGAAAGCAGTGCGAAAGTAAACAGACACAGCACCAGAAAAATCATCAGCAAGGACGGTGCACCCATATGAATAAAAGAAAAGGATGTCTTCTTGTACTTCATAGTCAGTCCCTCCTTTGCAGATGATGTTTGACACGCAGTTGATAGAAAACATCTGCGTCGACGCCGGATGTCAGTTTTGCGACATCCAGCTGCACATCCAGAAGTTGTCCGTTCAGCGACCAGGTTCCGGATAACTGCCAGGCAGCCGTCTCCTGAGAACAGGGAACAAAATCAGAATCATAGAAGACCGTGAAATCCTCTGACGAGATTTCCACCGAATCGCTGTAGGTATCTTCCAGAAGATTTTTCATATCATCCAGAGAAGTGGAGGCGGTGATCAGTTCTGCCACATCTTCTGCTCTCCGGGAAGCCTGCGTCAGATCGTGTGCCTCAGTGCTGAGCGTATGGGATTTTACAAAAACCTGTACGCAGACAGCACTTGCCACCGAAAAAAACAGAATGGCAAAGATCAGCTCCAGCAAAAAAAGACTGGATGGATTGGCGGTTGGTTTTCGTTTCATAGGTTTCTCCTTTATATACACATACTCCGAAAGTACATAGACTTAACGGGAGGCAGAGCGGATCGCATAGACCGCGCTTGCGGTGTCCCCGGAAGTATCGGTGCAGTAGAAGGTGATCACCTGATCGGCGCTTTCTTCCACAGAAAATTCTTTGACAGGGAGGATGCTCTTTCCGGCAGAAGGAGAGAGTGTTGTCCCTTCTTTCACATACAGTTCCCGGAGTTGTCCGTCCCAGGCGTACAGATAAGTAAGGTAGGAAGCGTCATCCGTTTCCTGCAGCAGGACAACCGCCTGCGTGCCGTCCAGCTCGTCCAGAAAAATCCCGTCCTCCCGGTCGTTCTGCCGCAGCTTTTCCGTCAGATAAGAAAGAGCAGTACCGGAGGTATAATTTCTCTGGGAATCATCCGTCGTCGACTGATAGATTCGCGCTGCCAAAAGGATCACGGTCAGAGCTGAGATGGTAAATACAAAAAATACCGTGACCGGAAACAGAAAATCAATGGCATGGCGCTTCTGGGAAAAGAATTTCATCGTTTACCGTCCCCTTTCTATGATCGTAACTTCCGGATAAATATTAGAGCCCTGTGTCCGGTAGTCTACAAAAAAGAGGGAATCGTCATAGATCAGCCCGTAGTCTTTTTTGATGGCTTCCAGACTTTCCGGATACTGTCCGGTTGTTGCATAACAGTAGGTGATATCCCGGTTCAGCGCCTGGGTCAGACTGTCCTTTTGTCTGCGGACTGTATTTTCTGAAAGGGAAGAGGTTCCCAGAGAAAACAGCAGAATCAACAGAATGAATAAAAACAGAGAAAACCACAGTTTTTTTCCGGATTTCCGTTGTGGTGTGATCTGAAATCGATACATAGGCAGTCCCTCCTGTTAAATACCGGACATAATGCCCATCAGTGGAAGCATGACCGATAACAGAATGATACCGACGATCAGAGAGAGTCCGATGATCAGGGACGGTTCCAGAACTGCCAGTGTGTTGCTGATCCGGGTATCGATCTCTTCCTGGTACATATCGGAAACCTGTTTCATCACCTGATCCATGGAGCCGGTCTTCTGCCCGATCGAAGCCAGGCGCGCATAAGTACCGGTAAGGATCCCGGAGGTAAATAAAGCATGAGAAAGATCTTCGCCTTCGTTTACCTGCTTCTGACAAGCGTCCAGTTTTACCTGAAAATCAGAATCCTGATTCAGCATGGCGGCAAGTTCAAGCCCGCGTTCGGGGGTCAGACCGCTTCGGAGAGCCAGATTCATCACATCGGCAAACCGACAGCCCGCCTGTTGCTGTGCCATAGACGAAAAGAAACGAAAATGCTTCGCAAATTTTGCAAGCACTGCCTTTCCTTTTTCCGTACGACTTCCAAAAAACAGTGCAGCGGCGGTGGCGGCAAGAAGAACTACCAGGACTACAGAATAGCGGCTGATGGCGTTACCGATCTGCATCAGTGCACCGGAAAAGCCAGTCATCTCCGTCCCCAACTGGACAAATACCTGGTTGAAGATCGGCATGACTTTTACGAGAAGCACCAGAATGACCATCAGCATCATACCGATCATGATCATCGGGTAAGTCACTGCGTTGCGGATACTTTTGGCGATACTGTCCTCGCGTTCATAGTGTTCACCGAGTGCGGACATTACTTCGTCGAGAGTACCGGTCTCCTCACCGATCTGTACCATATGAACGAGATAGGACGGAAATAAGCCGGTTTCTTTCAGAGAAAGAGAAAAGTCGGCAGTTTCCATCAGGGTATCCAGGATTTTCTGGAGAATTTCTTTTTCCTGTTCGGATGTGGAATCTTCCAGCATAATAGTGATTCCTTCCAGTGGTGAGATACCGGAATGAAGGATCATCGCCATCTGGGAACAAAAACCGGAAAGTTCCGGGTTAAAAAATGGCTGTTGTTTTTTATTCATAAGAACCTCCCTGAATCAGTAGGAATATTTTACGGTGTAGTTGTTGCCGTCACCGATGTATTTTTTCACCGAGTCGGCACTGTTGCTGGCGGCAAGGGTGGGATCCATCAGGGACCAGTCTTTCCCGTCAAATTCTATGATATTGTCTACCCAGCCAACCTCGTCCAGATATACGCTGATCCAGGCGTGATAGGCTTCTCCCGAATATCCAACCTCCAGTTTTGTGGGGATATGCTGGGAGCGGAGCAGTGCGGTCATCAGGGAAGCATAGTCAAAGCAAATGCCTGTCCCTGCCTCCATCGTGGCATCCGGATCCGGAATGTAGCCGGATGCTACCGTTTCCGCTTTCTGTTCGTCGTAGGTAATATTTTCGATGACATAGTGATAAACTTGCTGTACATAGTCGAGATCATCTGCGGAAGTCTCGGACAGAGCCTGTCCCTTTTTGGTTACTTTGGAATCGTTGGTAAACCAGACATATTGATTCGGGTACAGGTATGGCTGAAATTCATCCTTCAGCGTCACATCGAGGCTCTGAGAAAAAATCAGTGCGTATTTGTCATCGGTGACATTTTCATAGAGATCCGCCTGGTAAGTACCGTTGCTCCCGGACAGAGGAAATGTCTCATATGTTCCATAGGCATCCGGATTCAGTGTGTAGGTGTATACCGTGCCGTCGGGAATCATAATCTGCAACTTTATCTTGGAAACCTCACCGGTATAGCAGAGCATCAGATAGCCGTTTTCCGTGTGGGAGGCATCCAGCGATGTGGTATCATCTCCATATACAGTGGTCTGGCTGGCTTCCGGTGTACAGACATCGGTGTAAGTTTCACGGGATGTCGTTTTTGCTTCGGTCTTTGTCTCGGTATCGGTCTGTTTTCCCGGTGAGGAACCGGAAGCACAGCCGGAGAGAGGGAAAAGAGTCAGCAAAAAAAGAAGCAGTAAATAAATCGTATGTTGTTTTATCTTCATTCGTATCGCATGTAAACTCCTTTCCCTTAGTATGGGCTCCCGGAAGCCGTTGCCGCTGTTCTGGCAGCAGGATTCCGGGAGTATCGTATGATTGGTTTCAGTATAGCATTTTTTTTGGAGAAATGCAGTAATGCATTTGGAGATTTGATGGAAAGCGAGTATGTATTGCACAGAAAGGTATTTACATCAGGAAGAATAAGAGGTTATGACCGCCTGCTTTAATACTGGAAATTGACAGGGACCGATGGCGAGTACTTTTTTATGAAAATCCCGCAGGTTGAAAGCATCTCCGGCAAGTTCGCGTGCTTCCTGTTGCAGATCGAGAAATTGCAGGCAGCCGAGGTAATACTTCAGATAGTTGGCAGGATCTTCCACGATCACCTGATAGATTTCCTGTTGGATCGCCGTGTCTGTGACTCCAAGCTGTGATAAAAAGGTGGCACAGCGCGCCTGATTCCATCCGTTATAGTGGATCCCGGTATCGAGAAGGGACATGATGCACAGATTCAGGGAGCGGTTGAGCCAGGCAAACTGTCCGTCGGTGGTTTCCGGCTGATAATAGCGGTAGGCGAAGGATTCCGCATACGTTGCCCAGCCTTCCACATAACCACCCATAGGGAGCAGATGACGGACAGGATCCGGGCTGGAGGCGGCAAACGAAATGGTCTGATAAAGATGCCCCGGAAATCCTTCGTGTGCCAGCGTGGTATAAAGTTCCAGTCCCCCCATGTTCGCGTGACGGTTGATGTAAATGTCATTGGGACTTAACGTGTCAATCGGCGGCGTGAGGTAGAAGGCAGGGCTCAGATGCTCTTCCAGATCCGGGTGGACATATTTTACTTCATAAGAGGTGGAAGGGGCGTCTGGGAAATCGTTTTGGATCTGCTTTTGCAGTGTCTTCAGGATCTGTTCTGGGGAGTCTTCGGCGGAGGCAGGTGTGGAAGTAAAGGACAGGCCGGAGGCTGTGTCAATCAGTCCGGCTGAAAATGTGAGTGCTTTCGAAGCGTTACCGCCGGTTTGGGTATTTATTATAGGAAGAAATACCTCACTGGCAAATGCCTGTGTAGCGGTGTTATCGCCCATAAGCTGTGAGGCAGCAGAAAGATCCGTCTGAAACTGGCGGATCAGCCGGGACTGGATCTCCGGTACGGTATCGTAGACACCGCAGCTGCTTTTGATCAGATATTCGTAGTAGGCACTGCCGCCGGTAAACTGACAGAGTCCGCCCGGATTTTTCCCGCTTCCTTTTAACAGGGACAGGCCATCGATCAGAGACTGGTAGGCAGGAAGCACCTGACCGGTAAGAATCTGGTGGTGAAGTTTCTGATAGGCTGCTTTTTTCTGGTCAGAGATGCCGGAGAGATTCTGGATTTTTTCGGAAAATACGGAATCCAGGTAGTTATCCTCCGGGTTCTGGATAAATGCACTGCATTGGTCAATGATGCGGTCGACGGTGGTATCGCTCATAAAGGTTCCGTTTTTGGCTTTTTGTTTTTCGAAGGTGAGGATGCTTTCAAAGTAGGTGTCCACGGAGGTGAGCATTTTCAGGTAGTTTTGGACATCGTCTTCTTTGCGGAAGGTGTATTCGGCGAGGAGAACGGGAAACTGCGCCTGGGTGCCGAGGGAAGGACTTAGGGTTTCGTCCAGGAGGTACTGGTTGGCGGGGAGCAGCTGGGTTTCGTAGTAGAGGGAGAGGATCTGCTGGGTCAGCTGGTTGTCGGGGGAAAGATCTTTGGTTGGGAAGGAGTTTATCAGATTGCGGCGGTTTTCGAGGAGGATCTTCTGGGCGGAAAGCTGGGTGGGGTCGAAGGATCCGAGGGAGAGGGAGTAGTCCTTGATACCGGCGGACTCGGGGTAGGCGAGGGTGTAGTGGAGGTTCAGAGGGTTGGAGGATATGTCGGTGGTAAAGATGGTATTGGTGCAGGCGCGGAAGCGGCGGTTGATGAAGTAGGAGTAGGTGAGGACACGCACCAGGAGGAAGGTTAGGAAACACAGGAGAATTAAGAGGGGGATGAAAATTTTTTTGGAGAGTTTTGAAATATGCATAGGACTCCATGGGAGGTGGGAATTACTATCAGTGTATGGGAATCGATGAGGAAATATGTTAGAATGTAGCCAGTGGGGACGGAGAAATATGAGCTGAAAAAATGATTCCTATAAATTTTAATGGAATGGGGGAAATGGTTGCTGCAATCGGTGTTGGGTGATGGGCAATCCAGTGAAGGTTTTATGATAATTCATTTATGAGATAAAGGAGACGAAGTGTATGTGTGAGAATGTGTATGATATGATTATTGTAGGCTCTGGGCCGGCGGGGTTGACGGCGGGGGTTTATGGGAAGCGTGCCGGGTTGAAGGTGGTTATTCTGGAGAGTGGGTTTATTCAGGGCGGTCAGATTGTGAACACGTATGAGGTGGATAATTATCCGGGGCTGCCGGGGATTGGGGGACTGGAACTGGCGGAGAAGATGAAGGAGCATGTGACCGGGCTTGGTGTGGAGATTGTGAGAGGGAAGGTGAAGGGGATTTCACTGGACGGAGACTGGAAGGTTGTTCACACGAAGAAGGCGGATTATCGTGGAAAGGCGGTTGTTCTGGCGGCGGGTGCGGTGCATCGGAAGCTGGAGGTTCCAGGGGAGGAAGAGTTGTCCGGGATGGGAGTTTCTTATTGTGCGACCTGTGACGGGGCTTTCTTTAAGGATAAGACGGTGGCTGTTGTCGGTGGCGGTGATGTGGCTGTGGAGGATGCGATTTTCCTGGCGCGAAGCTGTAAGCAGGTATATCTGATCCACCGGAGAGATCAGCTGCGGGCGGCGCAGGTACTGCAGGATGCGCTGAAAGGTTTCCACAATGTCACCTGTATTTGGGATACTACGGTGGAAAAGATCGGTGGAGAGCAGCAGGTACAGTGGATAACTCTGAAACAGACAAAGACTGGTGAGGAACATCAGCTGGATGTGGACGGTGTCTTTATTGCCGTGGGAACCGTACCGGATACGGGATTTGTAAAAGGACTGGTGGAACTGGATGCGTACGGATATATCAAAGCCGGCGAAGACGGAAGAACCAGCGTGCCGGGCATCTACGCAGCAGGGGACATCCGAACCAAGGAACTGCGCCAGATCATTACGGCGGCAGCAGACGGCGCTAACTGCGTGAATTCGGCACAGCAGGATCTGTATGATACCAGGGGCAAAAGGGCAGAAGGTTGACGCAAGTTTGCTTGCAGAAAGATTTTGAGTTTGTCCGACATCTTTAGACAGGGGATGAAACAATAGAAACAGAAGAGGAATGTTGAAAGCATATAGTACAGAGAAATAGAAAAAGTATCTCTTTGCACTGTATGCTTTTTAATACAGTAATAACAAATCTGTAGAGCGACAAGGCTTGTGAGCTGTGTATTGTGATGTGGATAACAGAAAAATTGACGAAAGCCGGGAGAAAGATATGACGAACCGAAGTGTCGTTACAAGAAAGACACAGATCCGCCCTGTAAAAACGCAAAACGGACAGGTGGCATATAGGAAAAATGCTGGTGAGAAACCGGCGAAAACAGCGATAAAAAGAGGCTTTTGTTAAAAAGTACCAAGTTGTGTCTGAAATTCACACAATTGCGGTGGATAGTGAAAAAGTTATACTCCAGTTATCCACACAGGAAAATGCTGGAAATGCCGTAAAATCAAGTTATACACAAAGTTATCCACTTTATCCACATTTTTTTGTGTGGACAACCGTGATTTACATAACGAAAAAAGAAACAAATGTTTTGTGAATAAGTGATAAATCGCTGTTTCGACAAAAAGAGTGTGGAAAACCTATTGACTTTTTTGTAGTCAAATAGTGGAGAAAATTGTAGTGAATTTTCAAACAATTTAAAGAAAACACGATTTTGTGTGAAAGAGGAAATTTAACACTTTTTATTTTGCAATAGAAGTCGAGAATGGTAAAATATCACGCAAGAAGCCCCCGTGTGTTGTCGAACAAAACACCGCATATTTCTGTGCGCAGTGGAGACGGCAGAAAATCACCGAACTGCAGAAAGACTATGTGATTCTGGACGGCGTAGAAGGAAGAGGACACTATGTGGGAACCTATCTGGCACTGACCACGCTGGAACGCTACTGGTGGGGAGAAGGCGAAGTAAAATTCTATATGGATGGCGACGAAGACTACCCAACCAACTGCGGAACTGGAACCGAAGATTACTTCGGCGGCTCCTGGAGCTTCGCAAAACAGGTAGACGGAAAAACCGTGGAACAGAACTACTGCACCCCGTACATGGGATATTCATACTACTCCTCTCATGGCGAACTGATCCACAACGACTACCACAACGACGACACCATGCCACAGCGCGGATTCTACCGCTGGCACATCCAGGACCCGATTTGCTTTGATGAAAACCTGAAAGTCACTATCCAGCAGATCGGCGTCGATCACCGCGGCCTCTTCGAACGCCAGGATGACGTAGCCAGCGTAGCCTACTGGTACCAGACCGCCCCACACAAAAATTCCAGCCACTTCCGAAGAAAGAGGACCGGTGGCCGAGATAACATAATCAAAATTGGTCCACTGGACCAATTATTGATATGCAATGCAACAAAAAAGGAGCCGGGGCTCACCCCCCGGCTCCTTTCATCCTCTTAATCACCTTCAGCCTAGTAAATTCCTCTCTCTCCTTCTCCTCCAGTGCATTGCTGATATCTTTCGTCAGCTGCTCATAATGAGGAATCGTGATATTCTTCAGCGCATTTGCCCGCTTCTGCGTCTTCTTGATATTCGCCGCTAACCGGTACGCTGCATTTTCCACCATGGAGAGCTGGATCGTCAGCTCTTTCACCTTCTCAAACGCCTGCTTCGCCGCATCCAGAGATTCCTTTGTGCTGTAAAACGCATACGTCGGGGCATCCCCGGAAGATTCCGATTCCACCAACGGAATCTCCGTACCCATGATACTTCTGGTCTTGATACGAATCGAATCCTCGATCGGAACCGTATAAGAAATCGTCTGTACCGTATTAATACCGATCTCCATATTTGCCCGCTGCAACGCCGCATACGCCTCACGGAAGGTCACATCGATCTGCGACTGGATACCCTTCGCCTCATCGATCAGGTTCATCATTTCACGGATCAGGATATTTCGCTTCTTATCCATCAGGTCGAATCCCTGGAGAGAAAGCGCCAGGGAATTCTTGGCAAGGATCAGATTTCCCTTGGTAGGGAAGGTATTTGGATCCATAAAATCCCCCCTTTTATTCCATCATAGACTTCGCGTCAGAGACAGCCTGTTCCACAAGATCAATGTCGGTCGGCTGATAATACTGATTCAGCACCTTCGTATCGATACGGTCAAGTTCCTCTTTCGGAAGCAGACCGAGCAGTTTCCAGCCGATATCCAGCGTTTCTGTGATCGTACGGTTTTCCATCGGTCCCTGACCGACAAATTCATGTTCAAAAGCATTTCCGAAAATCAGATATTTCTTATCCAACGGAGAGAGTTCATCTTCACCGATAACGGAAGCCAGTGCTCTGGCATCTCCTACTTTTGCGTAGCAGGAAAACAGCTGGTTTGCTACGTCCTGGTGATCTTCTCTGGTATAACCTTTACCGATACCATCCTTCATCAGACGGGACAGAGACGGCAGTACGTTGATCGGTGGATAGATCGCCTGTCCGTGAAGCTGTCGGTCCAGAACGATCTGACCTTCGGTGATATACCCGGTCAGGTCAGGAATCGGGTGGGTGATATCGTCGTTTGGCATGGTCAGGATCGGAATCTGCGTAACCGATCCGGTGCCGCCCTGTACGATACCGGCACGCTCATAAAGGGTGGCCAGTTCACTGTAGAGGTAACCCGGATAACCTTTACGGGAAGGAATCTCACCCTTGGAGGAAGATACCTCTCGCATCGCCTCACAGAAAGAAGTGATATCGGTGAGGATGACCAGAATATGCATACCTTTTTCAAAAGCCAGATATTCGGCGGCGGTCAGTGCCACTTTCGGAGTGATCAGTCGCTCAACGACCGGGTCATTTGCCAGGTTCAGGTACATGACTACGTGGTCAGATACACCGCTTTCCTCAAAGGTACGGCGGAAGAACTCAGCGACATCGTATTTGACACCCATCGCTGCGAACACGATGGCGAATTTTTCATCGGTGTTGTCACCCAAAGAAGCCTGCTGTACGATCTGTGCGGCAAGCTGATCGTGCGGAAGACCGTTTCCGGAGAAAATCGGAAGCTTCTGTCCACGGATCAGGGTGGTCAGACCATCGATTGCGGAGATACCGGTACGGATATAGTTACGCGGATATTCACGGGTGACCGGATTTAACGGCAGACCGTTGATATTTGCCTTGGTGTCTGCTACGATCGGTCCCAGACCGTCGATCGGGTTGCCGATACCGTCGAAGGTACGTCCCAGGATCTTCTCGGAAAGGCCGATCTCCATCGGGTGACCGGTCAGACGGGTGTGGGTGTTGTCGAGGGACATATTGTCGGAACCCTCGAAAACCTGGATCACGGCTTTGTCCTCGTAGACCTCCACAATTCGTCCCAGTTTCTTTTCTTTTCCGTCGATGGTAAATTCTACAATCTCTTCATATGCTGCATTTTTGACACCCTCCAGAACTACCAGAGGACCATTGATTTCACTTAAGCCAAGATATTCAATTGCCATAATTCCATCCTCCTTATCCGTTCTTTTCCAGTACTTTATCGTAGAAGGTATCTACTGCTTTTTTATAATTATCAAACATTTCCAGTTTGTCGTTTGGCACATCGTATTTGATCGCGATGATTTTCTCGAAAATATTGTCCTCTTTCAGGATAGACATCGGCATGCCCATCGTCACGAGAGCTTTTGCCTTTTTATACAGATATAAAATAATTTCCATCATCTTATACTGCTTTTCCAGCGGTACGCAGGTATCGTCTGCATGGAAGGCGTTCTGCTGTAAGAAGCCCAGACGGATCACACGGGCGATCTCAAGGACGAGTTTCTGGTCATCCGGGAGAACGTCGCTTCCGATCAGTTTTACGATCTCCATCAGGCTGCTCTCGGTGTTTAAAAGAGCCATGATTTGATTTCTAAGATCGATAAAGTTTTTATTTACATGGGTCTGGTACCATGGTGCCAGATCATTCAGATATTCGCTGTAACTGGTCAGCCAGTGGATCGCCGGGAAATGTCTCGCGTAAGCCAGTGATTTGTCCAGTCCCCAGAAACAGCGGACGAAACGTTTGGTGTTCATCGTAACCGGTTCGGAGAAATCGCCGCCCTGCGGGGATACGGCACCGATGATCGATACGCTTCCCTCGGTTCCGTTCAGGTTTTCCATCATGCCGGCTCTCTCATAGAAAGCGGACAGACGGGAAGCCAGATAAGCCGGGAAACCTTCCTCGGCAGGCATTTCTTCCAGACGTCCGGAAAGCTCACGCAGCGCTTCTGCCCAACGGGAGGTAGAGTCTGCCATAATAGCCACATCGTAACCCATATCACGGTAATATTCCGCCAGCGTCAGACCGGTGTAGATCGAAGCCTCACGGGCAGCCACCGGCATGTTGGAGGTATTCGCGATCAGGGCCGTACGATTCATCAGGGGATGACCGGTCTTCGGATCCACCAATTCTCCGAATTCCTCCAGTACCTGAGTCATCTCGTTTCCACGTTCACCGCAGCCGATATAGATGATAATATCTGCATCGGACCACTTGGCGATCTGGTGCTGCGTCATGGTTTTTCCGGTACCGAAACCACCCGGGACAGCGGCAGTACCGCCTTTTGCGATCGGGAACATGGTGTCGAGGATACGCTGACCGGTGATCAGCGGTTTGGATGCCGGGAAACGTCTTTTGGTTGGACGCGGGACACGGATCGGCCATTTCTGGCACAGCGTCAGTTCTTTTGTGGTTCCGTCATCAAGTTCCAGTGTGACGATCGGATCCAGGATCGTGTAAGCGCCGTCAGCGGCTGCTTTGATAACGGTTCCCTCCACATCCGGAGGAACCATGGATTTGTGAAGGATACTTGCAGTTTCCTGGGTTTCTGCGATGACGGTTCCGCCGGTCACATGATCGCCCTCGGAGACGGTCACATGAACATCCCATTTTTTTGCGGTGTCCAGAGAGTCGACGCTGACACCACGGGTGATGTATTTGCCGGAACGGGCGGCGATCTCACTTAACGGACGCTCGATACCGTCGAAAATGTTGTTCAGAATCCCGGGTCCCAGTGTTACGGAGATGGCATCTCCGGTTCCGACAACTTCTGCGCCGGGTTTCAGACCGGTGGTCTCCTCGAAGACCTGTACGGTGGTGGCTTTCTTTGACAGGGAGATGACTTCCCCTACCAGATGCTCCTCGCCGACATGTACCATCTCAGACATACGAAGACCAGTATTTCCCTTCAGGTAAATAACTGGTCCGTTGATTCCATAAATGATTCCTTTTTTATTCATCTGTCATACCTCCGGCAAAGACAAATTCTTCTTTTGCTTCCCTGAGTAAAGTAGCAAATGAGTTGTCTATCAATATATTTTTGGAGCGGATCACGGCGCGCATACCGCCCATGAAAGCTTCTCTGGATACTACCGGGGCAAAGCCGAAGCGTGCGGCAAGTTCCGGGATCCAGTTCTGGTCTGCGGGATCAAGATAAACCACAAGGGCATCTTCTCCGGCAAAGTCGCGGGCTTCCTGGATCCGCTGGGAGAGATATTCCAGATATTCCGGTGTGGAGCGAAACTGTGCAAGACGCTCCGCCACATCGTGAAACAGCTGCTGCTTGATCTCTTCGGTCTTATCGGAAAGAAGACGGCGGTATTCCAGTTGTCTGGCAGAGACGGTTTTGTTGATCTCGCGTTTGAGATTGTCCGTTTCCGCCTGAATATGAGACTGAATCTGCCGTTCTTTGGTCTCTTTATGTTCCTGGAAAATCTTATCCAGGGCTTCCTGATGCTGTGTCTGCACCTGCTGTGCCTCCTGCATGGCACTGTCGATGGAAGCTGTATAAAAATGCTGTAATTTTTCTTCGATAGTCAATGTATTCACCCTCTTTGATTTATAGTTTTAGGTAACTGTTCAGTACCTTCACAGTTACGGGCCAAAATGCATTTAAAATCACCTTCGGTGATGGCATTTTGGCTTGTATGTCTCGGGATTTTGGCATATTCATGCCAAAACACCTCGCGGTACAGTGGCTACTGAATAGTTACAGTTTTAGTCCAATGGCTTCGTTGACATAAGAGGTGATAAAATCCGGTTTCCGGCCGGTACCGTGACGGTCGGGGATCTCCACGATCAGAGGTACCTTGTGATGGAGTTTCACCTCATCCACAATTTCCGGGAATTCTCTGCCGAACTTTTCTGTCAGCAGAAGAATCCCGATTTCTTTATCGGCCAGAGCCGTTTCCAGAGCGGTGCGCAGTTCTTCTCTCTCGTGCACCACCACACCGTCCACCCCGGCGAGCCGCATGCCCGTCTGGGTGTCGATGTTGTCACTGATCAGATACATTTTCATAAAGCAAAACCTCTTTGTAAGGATTAAAGTTTACCTAAGATCATGAAGGAAATGATCAGACCATACAGAGCAATACCTTCTGCCATGGCTACGAAGATCATGGATTTACCGAACAGGGAACCGTCTTCGCTGATAGCACCAAGGGCTGCACTTGCAGAACTTGCTACGGCGATACCGGAACCGATACCGGACAGGCCGGTTACGAGAGCGGCACCGAGATAACCAAGACCGGTTGCAAGACCACTTCCGGCTGCATCAGTAGCAGCCTGTACGTTCTGCGCACCGGCGAACATGGCGATGGTTCCTACAAGGAGTGTGCCAAAGAAGAAGAAACAGTTGACTGCCAGAGACTTTTTGTAACGTTTTTTGTTTCTCTCACCCAGAAGAAATGCGCCTCCCGGGATGATGATGCTGAGAATCAGTGCTGCGGCGGTAAGAATTTCGATAATAGTTGACATAATAATATCCTCCTGCTTATTTATTTTTGGATTTTTTTAAAAATGGCTGAAAAGCTCTTCCGTTTCCTTTATAGAAACGGCTGAACATCTCATAATATTCCAGACGGAGAACCTGGATAGCTACGATCAGGCCTTCCATCGCGGTAACGAAAATATTGCCGAGGATCACGACGATCCAGTTCGGGCTTCCGGCTTCTGCACCGGCAAGCATCAGTACGACTTCCATCATAGCGGCATGGCTGACGGCGAAAGCGCCGATACGGACGAAAGAAAGGGTATTGGACAGATAACTTAACATGACTTCGAAGAGTTCAAAAAAGCTCTGTACAAAATACATGCCCTTGCTTCCTTCGATGACGGGACTTTCTTTTTTCACCATTCTTGCCAGAGGCTCCTTCAGCATAATGATCACTAACGGAATACCGAACATCACGCCGAGAATCGCACCTGCGGGAAGGGTGTGACCTGTCATAAACAGGAAGATCACAGCGACCAGGGAACCGTAGAACACCAGTCCTGCCACAGCATTCTGGTCAAACCAGATGCCTTCTACATCTTTCATGCGAACGGCATTAATAATATGAAAGATCATTGTAATCAGGATCAGGAACATACCGAAAGCGATTGCAACGACAAATACCGTATTTAACGTACCAAGGAACGGCAGATTGGACATCGCCTCCACCGGACGCAGCCAGAGCGCGGGGATCACATCTTCAAAACCGAAGATGCTGCCGAACATCAGACCGAAGAAAGTGGAGAAAATACCTGCAGTGCCGATAATGGCTGCCAGATCCATCTTCTTAAACTTATATAGAAGAAATCCGCCAATCACCAGGCAGGCTCCTTGACCGGCATCACCGAACATCGCACCGAAGATAAACATATAGGTCAGTGCCACGAAGACCGTAGGATCCATCTCGTGATAGGACGGCAGACCGTACATTTTCACAAACATCTCAAAAGGACGGAAGATCTTCGGATTCTTTAACTTGGTCGGCGGTTCGCCGTGTGCTGTGGAATACGGATCTGTCTCTACGAAACAGTAGAGATTCTGATCATCCGCGATTTCTTTCTGAAAAGCTGTGGCATCTGTGACAGACATCCAGCCGCACAGGATATAAAAGACTTCCCGGTTATCTTCTTTGGTGCAGGCGGCAAGCCGGCGGACATCGAAGTTGCGGGACTGACTTTCCAGTTTCCGTGTGGCTGCATAGAGTTTTTCACCCTGCTTTTGCAGCAGTTCGGCAATGGTATCCTGTAGTTTTGTCAGCTCTTTTTCTGTCTGTTGCAACTGTCCGGTTAACTGTGCCTGTACCTGAGAAGGAATGCCGTAAAGCTTTTCAGGAACATCCAGCTGTTCAAAATGCATGGATGCGTAGACTGCATCGATCCGGTCAGTCACTTTGGTCGGGCAGAAATAAAAGCCCCAGATATACCGGTCATTTTTATGACATGGGTAGAAGAGTGTCTCTTCACTGCCATAGACATACGTTTCAAATTTGTTGTAATATTCCCTGCTGATACGGCCAAACCGGCAGGTCATATAGCGGAACTGCAGAAAACGGGAAATATCAAAGTCAAGTGAGAGGAAAGGTTCCAGCTGTGTCAGGAGTTCTTCCAGCTCTTTTTTCTGATCTTCCAGCTCTTTTTTCTGTTCGTTGATTCGGGTCAGCTGTTGATCGAAGGATTCGATCAATGCGACCGCCTCATCCAGCGTCATGGTGAGCTTTGTCTGGATGTTTCCGGAGTCCAAAAGCTTTTCATATTCCAGTGCTTTTGCCAGAAGCCCTTTGTAGGGATTGATCTGCAGATAAGGAGTCAGTGTTTTTAACGTCTGCAGCTGTGCAAGAGCATTTTCCAGATGGATCTCGTATCGGGAAAGATACTGATCCACCACCCGGTCAATATCGGCTTTTGGTCCGGTGATGCTTACAAATTGCATTTTTTCAATCATAATTACATCCCCCGGTGTTTTTTTGCTTACGATTTCGAGATATAGCGCATGGTGTCTTCCGGTGTGATACTGTAACGAATACATTCGAGTACCGTTGTCAGCCGGTCGATCTCATGTTCTTTGTGATAGAGGTAGCAGTAGATTGTGGATACCGAATAAGGATCCGCTTTGCTTTCTCCGGAAAGGACATGTTTCATGATGCTGCTGTACATCTCTTCAAGCGTATGTGAGTTCAGTTTTTCGTAACGTCGTCCATAGTAGGTCCGGTCAAGAAGCGATTCGAAAGCTGTCATCGTCTCAGCTTCTACCAGAGCGGCGATATCTTTCTTATGCAGCTTGTAATTCACAGGAATCAGCAGTGCATAGATATCGGCAGCGGTCATATGGTAATACTGTTTGGAACGGTAGATCCACTGAAGATTCAGTAGATCAAATTTGTTCCCGTAGGCTTTGGTGATCTCTTCCAGGTTCTTTTTGGAGAGAATCTTGTCTTTTGTCTTCCATATGGCAGAAAAATAAGAAAGATCCAGTGCCATCTCGTAGTCAAAAAGCGTTGGTGTTTCCAGACCGGACAGTGCGGCCAGCGGCTGGTAGTAACTGGTTCCCCGCAGATGACTGACAAATTCTTCAATGGACCGGGACGCGGTCAGCAGGTTGATATCCAGCTGTGAGTGCTTATCGAAGAATGGTTTGAATAAAGAAAGATCCAGATTTACATCTCTGTGGTCAAAGATCTTATTCAGACATTCTTTCATGATGGACACTTCGTATCGTCCGAAATAAAGATTGAGGAATTTGCGCTGCTCCATGTTGGAAAATTGATAGATCTTGGTAAAATCGCGATAAATCGAATTCACCAGAAGCTGTTCAATCTTTCCACGGTGCAGAGCCTCTTCTGAGAGAGAGTCCAGGATCGCTTCATAAGCGGGCTGCTGTTTCAGATAGGTAACTGCCTGGGGAACGCTTTTGAGTTCTGCCAGTTCCCGGTACTGATCGTCAGTCAGCAGTCTGCTCTGCATGGCTCGGATCTTCGTGGTCAGACCACTGTAAGATAATAATGATCCCATATACTTCACATCCTGATTATTTTGTGGTAAATCTTGTCGCATAATGCATCTTTATGTTCCTTATAATAAGCATCCATGTGCTTAAGGGAACGTTCGGTGGAGGTTTTCAGGTGTTCCAGTTCCCGATCCGCCTGTTCTTGCAAAGTGCGTTTGGCAGCTTCCAGTGTTCTGGCAGCCTGAGCATCCGTATCGTTATCATAAGTAGAGGTACGTTCCTCGGCCGCGTTGTCCTGACGTCGGGTTTCTTCGACAGCAGATTCCATAATACGGGAAGCGGCTGTCTCGATTTCAGACAATTTGTCGATTACAGATTCCATTTTTCCCTACTCCTTTGTTTAAAATTTATCATTATCATACACCTATTCAATCAAAAAGTAAATCAGAACTGTCTATATGTATACAAATTATTGGAAATGTATAACAAATTTATTCATATTCATAATGAAAAATAGTCCTTTCCAAATATGCCTCTTTTATAGTAGAATAAAGCGCGACATAGCTGTTTTACACAAGAAAATACCTGGAGGGAAATATATGAGGTTAAGGAATATACGCGGCTCTAAAGAGACGATTGCAACCAGCGATTATGTGGTACAGGAACCGGAGACACACAAGGGAACATGGGGGCAGCTTTTTGGCAATGAGCAGCCGGTACAGATTGAAGTGGGAATGGGAAAGGGACGTTTTATCATGGATATGGCGCGCCTGCATCCGGACCGTAATTTTGTGGGGATTGAGTTGTATGACAGTGTACTGCTCCGTGCGGTGCAGAAGAGAGAACAGCTCGAAGAAGATCTGCCAAACCTGTATTTTATCCGTATGGATGCACGAAATCTGCCGGATGTCTTTGAGAAAGGAGAAGTGGATAAGATCTATCTGAATTTTTCGGATCCATGGCCGAAGGAGCGTCATGCAAAACGCCGTCTGACTTCCCGTCGGTTTTTGGAGCGTTACGACAAGATCCTGGCACCGGAGGGAACGGTAGAGTTCAAGACCGATAACCGCCCGCTGTTTGAGTTCTCACTGGAAGAAGTGAAAGAAGCAGGCTGGGTTCTGGACGCTTCGACTTTTGATCTTCATCATGATGCAAAGCTGATGGAAGGAAATGTAATGACCGAATACGAAGAAAAATTCTCCCGGGCGGGAAACCCGATCCATAAAATGATCATTCACCGATAAGAAGAGAAAATGATCCGGCGCAGCGGAATAACCCGCTGTGGACCGGATTCTTTCTCTTTCATATCATATTATAACAACAGAATTTTGAAGGATCCGTGAGAAGATGGGGAAAAAATGCTGTTGCCGCAACCGCTTCTACGACTGGAGCTACAACAACCCCAGGATCGACCGCAAACTGACTGATCTGCACAAACGTCTGTCAGAACTGGACGATATCCTGTGTGTGAGAAAGAAAAGTGAAAAAAAACGAAAAAAATTGTAAAAAAAGACTTGCATTTTTCTATACGGATGATATAATAGTTCTTGCGTTACAGATACAAGCGCCTTTAGCTCAGCTGGTAGAGCAGTAGACTCTTAATCTATTTGTCCAGGGTTCGAATCCCTGAAGGCGCACTTAAAGCACTGTTTTCGATGACATGGAGCATCGGGGACGGTGCTTTTTTAATGTCTGATACGAAAATTCAAAATCTATAGGTCAAAAAAGACCTTCTGAATAAACAAAGAAAAGGAGAAAACTTATGAACCGAGATGTACCGTTAAAAAAATACGCAAAAAAAATGAACCACTCCTACACCTTCGGCGCTTTCCCGACGATTGAACTGCTGAAAAATCAGCCGGAACATGTGCTGAAAGTCCTGCTTCACCCGGATATGAACAGTGAGACTCAACTGGAGATCATCACGGATCTGTGTAACCGGCACAATATACCGATTGAACGGGCCGCAAAAGTGGTTGAAAAGCTCAGAGACAAAGAGAACATCTTCGCTGTCGGTGTGTTTGAAAAATACACGAACCAGCTGGATCCAACAGCGGATCATATTGTTCTTGTCAACCCGAGTGATATGGGGAATATGGGAACGATCATCCGGACAAGCATCGGTTTTGGTATCGAAAATCTTGCGATCATAGAGCCGGGTGTGGATGTATTTAACCCGAAAGTAGTACGAGCCTCGATGGGATCTTTGTTTCAGTTGAATTTCTGTTATTTCCCAAGCTTTGAAGCCTACAAAGAACAGGCGGGTAACAGAAGCCTTTATCCGTTTATGCTAAAGGGAGCTGTGCCGTTGCAGGAGCTTCAGAGAGACACCACTGAGACCTACTCCCTGATCTTCGGAAATGAAGCTACCGGACTGCCGGACAGTTTTGCGGATGAAGGCCAAAGTGTGGTGATCCGTCATACCGATCATATCGATTCGTTAAACCTGGCCCTGGCTACCGGCATCGGTATCTACGAATTCACAAAATGATAAAAATAACTAAAAAAGATATAAAAAATAACTAAAAAAAGACAGGTTTCGAGCTGGGAAATTTTAAGAAAACCTGGAAAAATGAAAAATAGCATAAAAATACACAGGATTTTGTGAATAATAAAACGACTAATGGTCAGTTTCGCTAAAATACGGGAAAAATTGACGAAAACAAACATGAAAAATAGGAATGTTGACAAATGAAAAATTCAGAAGTAAAATTTGTAAAACTTCGGATTTATGGAGAGGATATAAATAAGAAGTTTTAAGTGACTATTCAGTAGGTAATATCCCACGAGGGTACTGAACAGTTACGTTTTGCTTATTAAAAGTTAAGGAAAGGGAGGGAGAGAAACGGATTTAGCAAGTAAATTATTGGAAGAGCTGAACTGTGACACTGCCTTTACGATCCCCCTGTTTGGAGGAATTGAAATCGCAGAGTCGGTGGTTGTAACCTGGATCATTATGGCTGCACTGGTAATAATTTCCATATTACTTACACGCAATCTCCAGGTGGAACCTGAAAACATCAGTAAACGCCAGCTGGCACTGGAAACAGTGATCGGTGTCATACAGGATTTCTTCAAAGATATTCTTGGTGAAAAAGGAAAAATGTATATTCCTTATCTGATGTCGGTGGCCATTTATATTGGCGTAGCCAATCTGATTGGTATTCTGGGATTTAAACCACCAACTAAAGACATGAATGTAACAGCAGCTCTGGCAATCATGAGCATTGTATTAATTGAATTTGCCGGAATCCATGCAAAAGGTGGAAAAAAGTGGCTGAAGAGTTTTGCAGAGCCTACACCGGTGGTGTTGCCGATCAACATCCTGGAAATCTTCATCCGACCGGTATCCCTTTGTATGCGATTATTCGGTAACGTACTGGGTTCCTTCGTTGTCATGAAACTGATCGAAGCAGTAGCCCCTGTACTGATGCCTGTACCGTTGACCTGCTATTTTGATATTTTCGACGGACTGATCCAGGCATATGTGTTTGTCTTTCTGACAGCACTGTTTATCAAAGAAGCTATTGAGTAAATTTAATTGGAAAAGAGAAAAGGAGAAAACATTATGTTAGTAGCAATCGGAGCAGCAGTAGCAGTATTAACAGGTATCGGAGCAGGACTGGGAATCGGTCTGGCAACAGGTAAAGCAGTAGATGCAATCGCAAGACAGCCGGAAGCAGAAAGCAAAATCAGCAAATCCCTTCTTCTTGGTTGTGCACTGGCAGAGGCAACCGCTATTTACGGTTTCGTTATCGGTCTGCTGATCATCTTCTTCCTTGGCTAATCACCATTACCGAAACATGAGAAAAACGAGAAAGGCAGGTGAGTAAAGGGTGTTACGGATAGACTTAAATCTGGTTTGGACCATTATCAACGTCATCATTCTCTACCTTTTACTGAAAAAGTTCCTGATCAAACCGGTAACTGCGATCATGGATAAGAGAGAGCAGATGGTGAAACAGGGTCTGGAAAGTGCCAGAGCCCAGGAGAGCCAGGCGAAGGAACTGAAGGTTAAATATGAAGAAGCCCTTGCATCTGCGAAGGAAGAATCTCTCCAGCTGGTTGAGAAAGCCAGAGGAAATGCCCAGGTGGAATATGACCGTATTCTGGGTGAAGCGGATGAACAGGCGAAAAAGATAAAAGAAGCGGCCAAAAAAGATGTGGAACTGGATCGGGAAAAAGCAATGAAAGAGATGCAGTCCGAAGTTGCAGGACTGGCACTTACCGCAGTATCCCGTATCCTGCAGGAAGGTACTGATCCACAGAGTGACGGTGCGCTGTATGAACAATTTTTGAAAAAAGCAGGTGAGGCCAATGACACAGACCGCTGATCGTTATGGAAAAGTGCTTTATGATCTGAGAGTTCCCGCAGAAGATGTGGAACAGATGAAAGCGGCTTTGTGTGCGGCGCCTCAGCTGGTGAAAATTCTCAATGATCCGACTCTTACCAAAGAGGTAAAGCATGAGATTATAGAAACAATATTCCCGAAGAGCTTACACAACTTTTTAAAGACAGTCAGTGACCGGCGAAGATGTGATCAGATCGATGACATGCTGAAAAGCTACAGGGCCTGTGTGAGAAAGGAAAAGGGAATTGTGGCCGCTACGCTGTACTGTGTCCATGAGCCGGATGAGAATCAGAAAGCTCAGATGGAACAGTTCGTCAGAAGAACCTATGGCGTCAATGGCGTGGAAATGACTGTTGAACAGCAGCCGGACCTGATCGGAGGATTTGTTCTTCGTGTGGGAGACCGGGAATTTGACTGGAGTCTGCGCGGCAGAGTCCGTCAGTTGCAACAACGATTGATCCGGAGGTGAAAGAAATGAGCACAATCAGCTCAGAAGAAATTATTTCCATTCTGAAAGAGAAAATCGAAAATTACGATACCATGTGTCTGGAACAGGAAACTGGTAAGGTTATCAGTGTCGGTGACGGAATCGCAACGATCTATGGAATCGATCATGCGATGTACGGCGAGATCGTAACTTTTGAAAACGGTGAAAAAGGAATGGTTCAGGATATCCGTCAGGATACCATCGGATGTATCCTGTTCGGTAAAGATACAGGAATCAAAGAAGGTACCCGTGTGGTACGTACGAAAAAGAAAGCCGGAATCCCGGTTGGTGAAGGATTTGTCGGCAGAGTTATCAACGCGCTGGGCGAGCCGATCGACGGAAAGGGAGCTGTAGAAGAAGATGACTACTATCCGGTAGAAAGAGAAGCACCTGGTATTATTGAGAGAAAATCTGTCAGTGTTCCTATGGAGACCGGTATCTTGTCTATCGACTCCATGTTCCCGATCGGACGTGGACAGCGTGAGTTGATTATCGGTGACCGTCAGACCGGTAAGACAGCGATCGCAACCGATACCATCTTAAACCAGAAAGGCAAAGACGTAATCTGCGTCTACGTTGCCATCGGTCAGAAAGCATCTACGATTGCAAAACTGGTAAATACACTGACCAAACATGATGCTATGGATTACACCATCATCGTTTCTGCTACAGCCAGTGACTGTGCACCGTTACAGTACATTGCACCTTATTCGGGAACCGCTATGGCAGAATATTTTATGCACAAAGGAAAAGACGTACTGATTGTATACGATGATCTGTCCAAACATGCGGTTGCATACCGTGCCCTGTCCCTGTTGCTGGAGCGTTCTCCGGGACGTGAAGCTTATCCGGGTGACGTATTCTATCTGCATTCCAGACTGCTGGAACGTTCCAGCCGGCTGAGCGATGAAGAAGGCGGCGGATCTATCACAGCACTGCCGATCATCGAGACACAGGCGGGTGACCTGTCGGCCTATATCCCGACAAACGTTATTTCCATCACAGACGGTCAGATCTTCCTGGAAAGTGATCTGTTCTTCTCCGGTATGCGTCCGGCCGTAAACGTTGGTCTTTCCGTATCCCGTGTAGGTGGTGCGGCACAGACAAAAGCCATGAAGAAAGCAGCAGGAAGTATCCGTATCGACCTGGCCCAGTACCGTGAGATGGAAGTATTTACCCAGTTCAGTTCCGATCTGGATGAGACAACCAAAGCGCAGTTACAGTATGGAAAATGTCTGATGGAACTGTTAAAACAGCCATTATGTAATCCGCTTTCCATGCCACAGCAGGTTATCACTCTGGTAGCTGCAACACATAAAGTTCTGGTAGATGTGGAAGTAAGCAAACTGAAAGCATTCCAGATGGATATGCTGCAGTATTTTGCAGATATGCATAAAGAGATCATCGATGAACTGAATGATAAAAAAGTTCTCAGCGATGAACTGACAGAAAAGATCGTAGAAGTGGCAGAGGAATTCAAGAAGAGCAGGTGTTAATATGGCAAATGTAAAAGAGATACAGGACCGGATCAAGAGTATCCAGGACACCATGAAGATCACCAATGCGATGTACATGATCTCATCATCCAAGATGAAGAAAGCAAAGAAAGCGCTGTCAGATACAGAGCCCTATTTCTTTGAGATGCAGTCCGCGATCCGCCGTATCCTGCGTCATGTGCCGGATATTGAGCATGCTTTCTTCGATGAGAGACCGGAGATTCCGAAAAAAGACCGGAAGATTGGTCACATCATCGTAACAGCAGACAAAGGACTGGCAGGTGCTTATAACCATAACGTGATCAAGATGGCAGAAGAGCAGCTGCAGTGGGAAGGAAAACACAGTCTGTTTGTTCTTGGAGAACTGGGTCGGCAGTATTTTTCAAAGAAAACACTGCCGGACGTGTCTGTGGATATGGATTTCCACTTTACGGTTCAGAAGCCTTCCATGCACCGTGCCCGTATGATCGGGCTGCGTATGGTAGAGGAATATCTGGAAGGAAAACTGGATGAGATCCATGTGATCTACACCAACATGGAAAATGCTGTGACCAATGAGACACAGACTCTTCAGCTGCTTCCGTTAAAGAAAGCTTCGTTCCATACCGAACTGAAAATGGGAATTCCGGCGGATGTACATCATGAGGAGATCATGCTGGTACCGTCCGCAGATGAAGTGTTAAATACCATCATTCCGAACTATGTAGTGGGAACGATATACGGCTGTCTGGTAGAATCCTACTGCAGCGAGCAGAACGCCCGTATGACAGCCATGGATGCCTCAAACCGGAATGCCAGCGAGATGCTGAAAGCCTTATCGATTCAGTATAACCGGGCAAGACAGGCAGCGATCACCCAGGAGATCACCGAGGTTATCGCAGGTGCGAAAGCACAGAAAAACAAACACAAATAGAGGCAAAAATATATAGAGAGATAAGAGAGGAGGAGCGAATCCATATGCAGACAGGAAAAATCGTACAGGTCATGGGACCTGTAGTAGACGTCCTTTTCGAAGGACAGACTCTCCCGTCCATCAAGGATGCTCTGGAAGTTGACAACGGTGGGAAAAAGTGTGTCATGGAAGTAGCACAGCACATCGGAAACAATATGGTTCGTTGTATTATGCTGAATTCCAGTGAAGGACTTCACCGTGATATGGAAGTAACAGCTACAGGCGCAGGTATTCAGGTGCCGGTAGGAGAAAAGACACTGGGTCGTCTCTTCAATGTACTGGGTGACACCATCGATGGTGGAGAAAGCCTGGAGAAAGAACAGCACTGGGTAATCCACAGAGATCCCCCGACCTTTGAGGAACAGAGCCCGGTTGTAGAGATCCTGGAGACAGGTATCAAAGTAATCGACCTTCTGGCACCCTATGCCAAAGGTGGTAAGATCGGTCTGTTCGGTGGTGCCGGTGTAGGTAAAACCGTACTGATCCAGGAACTGATCCGTAACATCGCAACAGAACACGGTGGATATTCCATCTTCACCGGTGTGGGAGAACGTTCCCGTGAAGGTAATGACCTGTGGAGTGAGATGAAAGCATCCGGTGTACTGGAGAAAACCGCTCTGGTATTCGGACAGATGAACGAGCCACCGGGATCCCGTATGCGTGTAGCAGAGACGGGTCTGACCATGGCAGAATATTTCCGTGATGAAGAACATCAGAACGTGCTTCTGTTTATTGATAACATTTTCCGTTTTGTACAGGCAGGTTCCGAGGTATCCGCACTGCTTGGCCGTATGCCTTCCGCAGTAGGTTATCAGCCGACTCTGGCTAATGAAATGGGTGAACTGCAGGAGAGAATCGCTTCCACAAAGAACGGTTCCGTAACTTCCGTACAGGCTGTTTATGTGCCTGCCGATGACCTGACAGACCCGGCTCCGGCGACTACCTTCGCCCATCTGGATGCCACTACGGTACTTTCCCGTAAGATCGTAGAACAGGGTATCTATCCGGCAGTAGATCCGCTGGAATCTTCTTCCCGTATTCTGGAAGCGGATGTGGTAGGAGAAGAACACTACCGCGTAGCAAGAAAAGTGCAGGAGATTCTGCAGAAATACAAAGAACTGCAGGATATCATCGCGATCCTTGGTATGGAAGAACTGTCAGAAGACGATAAACTGACCGTATTCCGTGCAAGAAAGATCCAGCGTTTCCTGTCCCAGCCGTTCCACGTAGCAGAAACCTTTACCGGTGTTCCCGGAAAATACGTGCCGTTGGCTGAGACCATCCGCGGTTTTAAAGCAATCGTTGACGGTGAGATGGATGAATATCCGGAATGGGCATTCTTTAATGTAGGAACCATCGATGATGTTATCGAGAAAGCAAAGTCACAGGAGGCTTAAGATAAGGAGGTACCGGCATGAGTGGATTTTATATGCGAGTTCTTGCCAGTGACCATGTATTTTACCAGGGAAGGGTAGAAGCAGTGACTCTCCTGGGTGATGATGGTGAACGTACCGTACTGGCCCATCATGCAGACAGTATCATTTCCATCAGAGAGGGCGAACTTCGTTTCCGCGATGTGGAAGAAAACTGGCATGAGGCGATCGTAGGTCTGGGCTTTGCAGAGATGATCAATAACCGTCTGACCATTCTGGTAGACACCGCAGAACGTCCGGAAGACATCGACCGGAAGCGTGCGGAAGAAGCGAAAGCAAGAGCCGAGGAACAGCTTCGTCAGAAGCAGAGCATGCAGGAATACTACATGTCCAAAGCATCCCTCGCCCGTGCGATGACCAGACTGAGTGCGACGAACAAAAAGAATATAGTATAAACCAGAAACCAGCAGCTTTCGGATAAAAATGTCCGGGAGCTGCTGGTTTTTTACGTTGTTGCAAAAACAACCTGTCCCATATCTTGTTACATATAGACCGTAAAAAATGCCATCCCCCGAAATCTGTCGATAAAAGCAGGTATAATAGGAGAAAATACTCCAGTAACAGAGGCGAACGGGCGATGAACAGAAATTTACCATATATGAAGATAGCGGTCTGTACATCCGAGGTACAGATCGGCGAACAGATCAGAGAATATGTAGATGAATTTACAGGAAAAGGCAATGCACAGATTCAGGTGGATGTGATGAAAAACTGCTATCGGCTGGCGAAGAAAATCCTGAACAGAGAACACTATGATGTGATCTGTATTGGAAAAAACCTTCGGGATATCGACAGCTATACCTTTGCCTCCAGCATCCGTATGGCAGACCGGGAAACCATCTTTTTTCTTCCGGGATGGAACCGTCTGAATCTGAATCAGATAGAACACCTGGCGCCGGTGTCGTATCTCTCGATGCCGCTGTCAAAGGAAGAATTCCGAAAAGAACTCTACCGCACCATCAGCCACCTGGGACCCGGAAGCAGATATCTTTCTTTTGACGCACAGGGACAGAAAGGACGCGTCCTGTACCGCGATATCGAATACATCAGAAAAAGCGGTAACTCCGTCCTTGTCTTTACCATGAAAGAAATGTACCGGATCCCGGTTCCTATGACAGAGGTGGAACGGGAACTTGCAGGAGTGGAGGAACGCTTCCTCAGAGTCCACAGAGATTATCTGATCAACGGACGTTACCTCTCCTGGCTCTGGAGCCAGGAAGTCGGTCTGATGGACGGAACCCGCATCCCCGTAAGCCGGATCTACCGGACACGCGTGGAACGGGTCGTTGCAGAGAACAGGAAAAAGATTGAGGGATAAAGAAAAGAGCACAGGCAGCCCTGCCGGAAAGAATGATAGCTTTCCGGTGGGGCTGCTTTTTGTGCTGCAGGGAACAAAGATATATATAGAATTGTCCGTAGGCATGTGTTACTATAAAATATATGACCAAACGGAGGAAAAAGGAATGAAAATAGCTGTATGTGATGACGACCGGCTGCTGACAGGAGAAATCGACGGGCAATTACAGAAAATCCGTGAAAAAACGGGTATTTCTTTTGAAACAGATATATTTTTTGATGGTGAGACACTATGGGAAGCAATTGAGAAAAACGGCTCCTATGATATAGTCTATCTGGATATCGAGATGAAAAATATGGATGGGATTACCGTGGCAAGAAAGATCCGGGATCGTGATCCATATGCCATTCTGATCTTTGTATCCAGTTATGACAGTTATTACGAACAGTTGTTTGAAGTCGAACCACTGCGTTTCCTCCACAAACCGATAGATCCGGAAAAATTCGAGGAATATTTCCGGGTTGCATATAAGAAACTGACCAGCCTGGAGGATCGCCTGCATTTTGAATTCAATAAACGCCTGTACCAGATTCCCTACCGCGATATCGTCTATATGGAGAGCAGAAGAAGAGTCATTCATCTGTTTGGAAAAAACGGAGAAGAATATCGTTTTTATAAAAAAATGAAGAACCTGCTGGAAGAGATCAGCCATACCGGAAATATGTTTATCCGTGTACACTGTTCCTATGTGGTGAACTATTACTACATCAAATCCCTCAGCTCCACCGAGGCAGAACTCTTGACAGGAGAAAAACTTCCGGTGAGCGGGGAATATAAGAATGAGGCGTTAAAGAAGTTTATGGGGATGATGGAATGAGTTCTGTACTGTGGAGTTTCATGAATTGTCTGGCGGTTGTTTTTGTGAAAGAAGACTTTCTGTCTACATTTTTAAAGCACAAAAAGAATCGCTGGATCTTTATATGCATATGGACTTTCTATTTTCTGTTCCATTTTATGACAAAAGTAGAGAATTATATCATAAATCTGATACAGGATGCAACTGTGACAGCAATTGTATGCTGGCTGGGATATGAGGCGGCTCTGAGGATAAAGATTCTGGTTGCGGTGTTGTCGGTGGCTATAGGAGCATTGTCAGAAGAAATCATAGTTGTATTGCTCATAAATATAAAAGGAAGCATTGATGGAAATATTATGCTGTATTCCCTGATGGGTAAAATTATTTTCTGGTTATGTACACGGATTTTATCGATGATATATAAAGGGAAAATGGAGGCAATAGAACAACAACGCAGATATGGAAATCTGTTACTGCTAACGGCAGGAAGCACTCTGATATCAAATTATATCATATTTTTGATCAGCAACAGTGTTCAGGACAACACGGTACAGATGTGGTTACTGATATCTGTTTTTATAATATTGTTATTGGATATTATTGTGTTTAAAGTATATGCGATGCATAAAATGCAGCTGGATGTAGAACGTGAAAACAGAGAATACGCCTATCAGGTACAGTATTATGATAAACAGATCAAAGATCGCCAGACGATGATCCAGGAAGTTCGCAGAACCCGACATGATATGAAAAATAACATGATCTATCTGAAAGAACTGTTAAATACAGACGCGGAAAAAGCCAGGGAATTTCTGAATGAATACATTGGACAAAGTGAAGTTACAGATGAAATTTCAAAGAGCGGAAATCTGGCAGTGGATGCACTGATTAACTATAAAAATATGACTGCCAGAGAAAAAGAAATTACCATTCACCTGGAAAGCCAGATACCAGCGGAAATGCTGTATGAATCTACAGATCTGAGTATCATTCTGGGAAATCTGCTGGACAATGCGATTGAAGCGACGGAGAAACTTGAAGTTGAAAAAGATATCTTTGTGAGTCTGATGTACCGGAAAGAAAAGCTGCTTATCAAAGTTCGAAACCCATACACAGGTGACCTTAAAAAAGATCGCGCAGGGAATTACATATCAGAAAAGAAGGATCGAGAGAATCACGGGATCGGGTTGAAATCGGTGCGGAAAGTGGTGGAGAAGTATGAAGGTGTTATGGAAATTCATACAGAGAACCAGATTTTTGAAATATGTGTGATTATATAGACCGCTGAAAGGCGAAGATTGTAAACAAAAAATACAAAGGAAGAAAATATGGAAAAGATATTCTGGGAGATTTTGGCGGCTTCCGCGCTGGTTATTACAATGGAACAGTTTTTTTCGGCATTTTTAAAGAAAAAAATTGTGGGATGGAAATATACAGGTATGTGGATTTTTTTCTTCCTGTATCATATGAGCATAATGGGTTTAGTAAAGGGACCTTTAGCGACTATGACTGGAAATGTAATTGCTTTGGCCATTATCTGCTGGTTTTCCTATCAAACGACATTTGCGATAAATATTATGATGATATTGCTTGCGATTTCACTAAGTGGAATATCGGAAGGCGTTATTGCAATATTTATCTTACTGGGTCAGGGAGATTTGACTGGAAATCTGTATCTGTATTCGGTGATGGGGAAAATTGTTTTTTGGATTTGCATTCGGATTTTGTGCCTGCTATGCAAAGGAAAGGTGGAAGGAGTACAAAAGAAAGGATACGGCATTTTTCTGATCATAATTGCAAATGTAAACATCTGGGTACTGATAGGAAATCTTACAATATCAATCCATGCAGAAGGCGATCTGGTAAAAATCTGGTCAGGAATTATTACATTCATGTTATTGTTGGTTGATATGATTGCACTGAAATTGTATCTAATATATCAGGAAAAAGTGGAAGAAAAAAGTATGAAGCAGCTGTATGCTGAACAGGTTCGAATGTATGACGAAGAGTTACATGAAAAGCAAAAAACAATAGATGGAGTCCGCAGAACCCGACACGATATAAAAAACCATATGATCTATTTACAGGAGTTATTGGCAGAAAATCCGGACGAAGCGAAGAAGTTTCTGAAAGAATATCTTGGCGAAAATATAGATAACAAAAGTGAATTATCCAAAAGTGGAAATCTGGCGGTAGATGCATTAATTAACTATAAAAATATCATTGCCAGAGAAAAAGGAATCACCATCCACCTGGAAAGCCGGATACCGGCGGAACTGCCGTATGAATCTACAGATCTGAGTATCATTCTGGGCAATCTACTGGATAATGCGATGGAGGCAACAGAGAAGCTTGAGAATGAGAAAGATATTTTTGTGAGTTTGCTGTATCAGAAAGAAAAATTGCTCATTAAGATTCGAAATCCATACACAGGTGATCTCAAAAAAGATCGAGCAGGAAATTACATATCAGAAAAGAAGGATCGTGAGAATCACGGGATCGGGTTGAAATCGGTGCGGAAAGTGGTGGAGAAGTATGAAGGTGTTATGGAAATTCATACAGAGGAGCAGACTTTTGAAGTATATGTGATTTTATAAGTTGGATAAAAATTAAAGAACAGAATTCTGAGACAACAGTAGGTTTATGATCCTGTTAAAGTAAATGTTGCATTTTAATTGCATTTTATGCCAAATTGTTACGAGATATCACCAGAAATGCTACAATTTGCTAAGAAATATTAGCTTGTTATGCGGAGAAATTAAGTTTCAGTTACGTTTTTCAAATTCTGTTTACAGGGGAATTTTCGGGTGCTATAATCCAATCAAATACTTTGATATGCAAATTATTCGAAATGCAGGAAGGGAAAAGATACCCGGGCAGAGGAGACGGACAGTAAGAGACAGAGGGGTTGAACCTGCAGGAACAAGTGGTTTGCGCCATCGAAAAGGATGGCAGAAATGGAGGAAGCTATGAAGAGAAAAAGCATGATGGTAGCAGTGTTGATGGCAAGTATGGTACTGGGAGCCTGCGGGAAAAAGACAGAGACGAGTGTGGTGGAAGACCCGGTAGTTTCGGAAGCACCGGCAGAGGAAACAACAACGGAGGAAACACCGACGGAAGAAGCGTCATCAGGTGAAACACAGACAGGGGAGACAACAGAAGAAGCATCCAACGAAGCAGCAACCGGCGAGACAGAACAGAGCACAAAAGGGGTTGATGTCGGTGATTATCTGGAGAATTTCGGAGAGCTGAAAAATATCTTACAGATGACAACGACAGAGTGCTGGCAGTTCCCGAATGCACAGTCCTATGTGTCAGACGGGTTTTATCTGGAGTGGCAGGGCGAGACATTCAGTATGAAAAATGAAGGCAATCAGGCAGTGGCACTGTATGGAATCCATATCGGGGATGAAGCGGGAGCATCCGGAAAAGCCATGACCGATCATGGATGGACAGAGTACCAGTATGGTGGCTATATCATGCAGACAGACAAAGCGCAGTATTATATGGAACTGGAAAGTGATGAGAACGGAAAAGTAACTTCCTGGTATCTGAACAACTGGTCGGAAGGGGATATCACAGAGGCATACGATTCTCTGGAAAAACAGTAAGTAATTGTTGCATTTAGATTGCAATTTATGCCGAATGATTATGAGTTGTGGCAGGAAATGCTACAATTTAATAAAAAGCGGTTTGCCATAGGGAGTAATGGCAGAAATGGAGGAAACTATGAAGAGAAAAAGCATGATCGTAGCAGTGTTGATGGCAAGTATGGTACTGGGAGCCTGTGGGAACAAAGCGGAGACAAGCGCAACAGAGGATGCGGTAGTTTCGGAAGCACCAACGGAGGAGGCAACAACTCTGGAGCCGGAAGATACAACCGAAGATACTGCGCAGAGTGCAGGGGAGGCACAGACGGACAGCAGCAGTTCTTCAGGAAGTGCAAGTACCGGTTCAGACAGCACAACAGGAACAAAGGGAAGTACATCGTCAGATAAGAACTCCGGTAATGCTGCAAGCAGCACAACAACGGGAAGCAGTTCTGCAAAACAGGGTACATCTTCCGGCAGTGAGAGTGCACAGGCGGAAACGGGCAGTCAGGACAGTACACAGACTACAGGTGTTCAGGCAAAATATCAGATGTATGCAGGAACTTATTTTGATGAAGTTGTGTATACATTTGCAGACGATGATGTTGAGGGAAAACCGTATTGTGAGATTAATGTCTCAAACGTAACTGCGACATCTTTTGACTTTACGATTTACGATGTGGACGGAGCAAACCGGAGCTTAAAATTCAAAACACATACAGCAGTATTTACCGGAGACGGAACACAGGCGGAGTATAATGGAAAAGGATATCATCTGGTATTTACTTTCCCGGATGATCGCGGAGCACTTCCGGATGTAGTATGTATGCAGGTATCCGGTCTGAAAGATATGGGTGGATGCATGTATGTAAACAATAATGTTCCAGGACATGAATTTGGCTGAGTAAAGAACAGAAGTTATAAAAAGAGAGTATAAATAAAGGTTATTATTGTAAAAAAACCATGACGAGTAAGAGCATACAAAAGTATTAAACGGTAACGGAGAGGGGAGAACTCCGACGCCGGAAAGACCGGGCAGCAGATCCAGGGGAGTGGAATCTGCGTGCCCGGTTTTTGGTGTATTTCATAGTGATTTTCCGCCAGGCGGAACCATTTTGATGATGCAGGGAGAAAAAGATTTGCAAAATCTACTTTCTATCTATGCGGTTTTGTGGGATAATAAAAAAAGAAACATGCGGGAAACCGTACAGGGAGAGGAGAATAGTAATTATGAGACGAAAAATAATGATGACAGGTATATTAGCGATGAGCATGGTATTTGCTGCGTGTGGATCCGGTGCATCTACAGAAGTTGAGCAGGAAGATACCGAAGTGATACAGGAAGAAACTCCGGAAGCGGAGGATGAGCCGGAAGTTACAGAAACCCCGGAGGCAACGGTCACACCGGAAGAGTCGCCGGAGGCAATGGTGACAGCTGCGCCGGATGATGAAGAGGCACAGAAGGAGGAGACGGTGCAGGCGATTCCGCAGGATCTTACACCGGTAGCTGCACAGTATCAGGTGTATGAGGGAACCTATAAAGATATAAATCTTAACGAGGCGATGTCCGCAGATGGCGGAAGTAATTCATACTGTCAGATTGAAGTGTCCAATATCACCGATCAGTCTTTTGATTTCACGGTATATCAGATGACCGACGGAAATAAGAAAGAAGTGCTGGATACCAGAACCGCTACATTTGTGGAAGATGGAACAAAAGCAGTATCAGAAAAGGACGGAACGAATCTGGTATTTACCTTCCCGGACAGCTGGAATGCACTGCCGAAGGTTGTGGAGATGCAGGTGAGCGGTCTGGATGTACTGGAAGGAAATTCCTATGTCAATAACAATGTTCCGGGATATGAATTCGGTTAAAGAACGATCTGCAAAAAGATAAGATGATAAAAAACATGTCTGTATCTTCCCAGTTTGGAAGTACAGACATGTTTTTTCTAGTGTAAAAATGACAGGAACACGTTCAAAAATCAGGATTCGTGGACGATAATGTCCGCAAACTGTGCCCGTGTCACCTCTGCGAGTTCCTGGGGATTCAGGCAGATGGTTGTGCCGATCCGACCGCCGCTGACATAGATCTTATCAAAATTTTCCGCACTGTTGTGGATGAAGGTAGGGAAAAGTTTCTTCATTCCCAGCGGGCTGCAGCCGCCCCGGACATAACCGGTGATTTTTGTGATCTCTTTTACCGGGATCAGCTCCACGGATTTTTCTCCGGCTACTTTGGCAGCCTGTTTTAACTGCACTTCTTCCGCGATGGGAACCACGAAAACATAGTATTGTTTGCTTTTTCCCTGTGCCACCAGTGTCTTGAAAGACTGTTCTACCGGTGCACCTGTTTTTTCGGCGGTATGAAGACCGTCGATAAATTCATCACATTCATATTGAATCATGTCGTACTGGATATGGTGTTTGTCCAGCATGCGCATGGCATTTGTTTTTACTTCTTTACTCATGTTTATCACCTCAACAGGATTATACACATTTTTTTTATGGAGGGCAATATCCACTGAAATTTTCCTGTTGTTTTTAGCTACTTTTGCCAAAAAGAAGAAAATCAGAAAAATCCACTAGACAAATCCGAAAAGGGCGAATATAATTAGCCCATAACAAATCCAGATGCAGCGATTCAGTTGCAGATTTCCAGAAAACGAATTGAACAAAATAAAGGGAAGTGGAGATTACTATGGACTTTTCTATGCTTTTTTGCATTATTTTTACCATGGGAGCAGTGTTTTTTGACTGCAAGTGGGAGAAAGTTCCCAATCTGTGGATACTGACCGGATGGCAGATCAGTATGACGGAGCATCTGTGCAGACAGGTTGCACAGGGGCTTGGCGAAGCGGTATTCCGCTTCTGGGGAGGGAGTTTGCTGGTGCTGTTTCTGTTCTTTCCGCTGTTTTTGGGAAAGATGATTGGGACCGGCGATATCAAAGTGTTTGCAGTGCTCGGCAGCGTATTTGGTCCCGGAAAGATCCTTGGCTGTATCGTGGCGGCATTTCTGCTTGGAGCGCTGGAATCTGTATTTTTTCTGTTCTTTCGCTGCGACTGGCGGCAGCGGTTCTTATATTTTCTTCAGTATGTGCAGCGGGCATGTACGGAACGATCACTTCCACCATATCTGGTGCCGGGAAAAAGACCGGAAAATATCCATTTTACAATACCAATTTTAGGCAGCGTATTGCTGCTGTATCTGGGAGGGCGAGGATGAGCGAACGAAATATTTTTGCAGTGTGTGATCTGGATGTGGATTACGCCTATCATTTTATGGAGTACCTGAGTAAGAAGAAAAATATCCCGTTTGAGGTGCGGGTGTTTACGAGTGCCGTGAGTTTTCAGGAATATGTAAAGGAGCATCCGGTAGAACTGCTTCTGATCTCCGAGAAAGCGATGAACAGTGAGATCCGGCAGGCGAAGATCGGACAGATCCTGATCTTATCGGATGGTGTGTCTGCCAGAAGATATGAGGAATATCCGTCGATCTACAAATATCAGTCATCGAATCAGGTGATCCGGGAAGCTCTTGAACACTACGGGGAGAGCGGCGCGGGAATGGTACAGTCGTTAAAATTGGAGAAGAAAAAGATGGAGGTGATCGGGGTGTATTCGCCGGTCGGACGGACGATGAAGACAACATTTGCGCTGACGCTGGGGCAGATCCTGGCGAAGAAACGGGCGTGTCTGTACCTGAATCTGGAAGCGTATTCCGGGTTTGAATATCTGATGGAACGGAAATTTGAGCAGACACTGGGTGATCTGCTGTATTATCTGCGGCTGGAATCGGATCAGCTGGTTACAAAGATGGGATCGATGGTGCAGAGTATCAACAATCTGGACTATCTGCCGCCGGTGCTTTCGATGGAGGATATCCAGAGTACAACGGCGGAGGAATGGATCCGGCTGTTGCAGCAGATCATCGATTACAGCAATTATGATGTGATCATTCTGGATCTGGGGGACAGCGTCAGCCAGCTGTATCAACTCCTGGAACAGTGTACCAGAATCTATATGCCGATCCGGGCCGATCCGGTTTCCCAGGCGAAGATCCAGCAGTTTGAACATACGCTTCAGGTGTGGGAGAAACAGGCGGTACTCGACCGGATCCGGAAGATCAAACCGCCGTATCATCGCAGCACGAGGAGCGGAACCGGATACATGGATGATCTGGTGTGGAGTGAGCTGGGAGATTATGTGAGAGAGATGATCCGAAAGGAATGGGAGGACGGATGATGAAACAGGAACAGTTTGCCGGCATGCGGGCGAGACTGATGGAACAGCTGCAACAGGGAGTGGAATGGTCGGATGAGGCGATTCTGGAACGGATCGATCAGCTGGTGTCGGAGGCAGCAAGAGAGAACCGGCTGCCGGTGAGCCGGAGAGAGGAGATCCGGAGAGAACTGTTTTATTCGGTGCGAAAACTGGATATTTTGCAGGAACTGCTGGATGATGACCGGGTGACAGAGATCATGGTAAACGGGTATCAGAAGATCTTCGTGGAGCGGAACGGACAGAAAAGCAGATGGGAAAAGTCTTTCGTGTCCAGAGAAAAGCTGGAAGATGTCGTGCAGCAGATCGCCGGAAAATGCAACCGCGTGATCAATGAAAATTCGCCGATCGTGGATGCGAGACTGGAAAACGGTTCCCGTGTCAATGCGGTCATCTATCCGGTCGCGTTGGACGGACCGATTCTGACGATCCGCCGTTTTCCGGATCATGCGATCACGATGGAGGATCTGATCGCGAAAGAGAGTATCACGAGAGAAGCGGCAACCTTTCTGGAACATCTGGTAAAAGCGAGATATTCGATCCTGATCGGCGGAGGGACATCCTCCGGCAAAACAACATTTCTGAATGCGTTATCCAACGCGATTCCCCATGAGGAACGGATTATTACCATTGAAGATTCGGCAGAGTTACAGATCCAGGGTGTGGAAAATCTGGTGCGTCTGGAGGCAAAACCTGCCAATATGGAAGGAAACCGGGAGATTACGATCCGGGATCTGATCCGCACCGCGCTTCGTATGGCGCCGGATCGCATTATCGTGGGCGAGATCCGCGGGGAGGAGGCGGTGGATCTTTTGCAGGCCTTTATATGTACTATATAATAATTATATATATAACGTATATAA
>UMEI01018531.1_pt1 | contig 97393 bp, 80 predicted proteins | sample 1964711 | NCBI WGS metagenome assembly UMEI01 (sample SAMEA4836016, study PRJEB28245) | human gut metagenome | biome: gut microbiome; material: fecal sample | place: Denmark | collected 2008 | reverse complement strand
AAATCCTCGTGTCTCTGGTTCGATTCCGGAACTGGGCATTATTTTTATTTACTAATGGATTTTCCATTAGTTTTTTTTTGCCATAAATAATTGCTTACTAATATAAAAAATAGTAATATAAATATATGTATGTCACCCAGTGAGTGGTGGAATAAATAGAATTAACTACAAAACAAATTTATAGCACTAGCACACATAGAAATAATTAAAACTAAAATAATTAAAACAAGATTACAAGAGGATAAATTAAATGAAAGAGCATCAGGCAAGAGAAATAATATTCGAAGAAAAGGTTAAAAAATTATTACAGGACAGCAATTATATTAATATTGTAGAGCAGAATATACCGGGGAGAAGTAGTTCCCATGGTATTAATTCTTATGGAAAGTTAAATCTTCCAACAGCTTTTATATTTCCTTTAAGAATAATATTTCAGTATAAGTATTATGCAAAAAATAAGGTTGAGTTAATGCATGTACGCGATTTTGGAGGAATTATTGCAGATATTTCTGAAACTAACTACGCAATACAGGGAGATATGGGAAATATATGCGATAGATATAATTACACCGGTTGTTATTTTAGCGCCACTGCTTTTTCAAGAGAGGCGCAGGAGTATGCCTGGGCGCACAATATTTTTATGGTATCTTTGGAGAGAATAGGAGTGATGCAGCCTATTTTGAAAAAGATAGATTCTTTTGTGTCAGGTTTAAGCGAGAATATAATTAATAACATAACAAAGCAGGAATTGTTGGAGGGTTACGAGCGTGAGATAGACGAGGAGAATATAATTCCTGAAGGTGCAATAGGAATTATTAATAATGTTTATCCTGTAATGATTTTAGGAAAGAATGGGTGGACTAAACCGGTAATAGAGGAAGCTACCAAATCTGAGATAAATAGAGCTTATATTGACAGTGTATATAGAAGTGAAAATCAGTTTGAAGCTAATTTTGAACTTAATTTTATGGAATGCACCGCAGAGTTTTCTGTTCCAATTACTGTTGTTGAGAAGCTTATGAATCGAGAAGATAATGAAACAAAAAATAATGTAATATTTAATATAGATATTCCTTTTATAAGTGATAAGGGAATTAAAAAATTTGTTTCACTTGAGGTATTTCTTGAAGGATTTAATAGAGGAGACTATACAAATAAGCAGATTTCATTTTTTAACTTTGGCGAATAGTTAGTGGGAGTATGTAATGGAAAGTAATAGTTATAAAAATTATAACAATAATAGTAGAAATAATTATAAAGATAATAGTAGAAATAATTATAAAGATAATAATGAAGACTACAATTGTCAGAAGAAGAGTTTTTACAATGAATTAATTGAATATAGTAAAAATGGAAGATATCCATTACATATGCCGGGGCATAAAAGAAATGAAAGGCTTTTTGATGGAATTGATCCATATAAAGTGGATATTACGGAAATAGATGGATTTGATAATTTACACAATCCTAAAGGGATAATATTGGATGCAATGAAAAATGCATCCGATTTTTTTGAGACGGACAGAACTTGGTTTTTGGTAAATGGAAGTTCATGTGGAATTTTAGCTGCTATTAGTGCAGTTACTAATATAGGAGATAAAATTATCATAGGAAGAAATTGTCACAAGGCAGTTTATAATTGTGCCAAGTTACGTAATTTAGACGTGGAATATGTATATCCGTCTTATATAGCTAAGTACGGAATAAATGGTGGTTATAATAAAGGCGAAATAGAAAATATTTTGAAAAAAAATAGAGATGTAAAGGCGGTTGTTCTTACATCCCCTACTTATGATGGAATCGTATCTGATATAGAGGAAATTGCAAGAGTAGTCCATAAATATAATACAGTCTTAATTGTGGATGAAGCCCACGGAGCCCATTTTGGAATAAGTGAGAAACTTCCGGTTCCGGCTTATAAGTTGGGAGCTGATTTAGTTATCGAAAGCACACATAAGACTTTGCCGGCAATGACACAGACAGCTTTGCTCCATTTAAAGGGCGATAGAATTGATGCAGGAAAAGTGCAGGAAATGTTGTCTATATATGAAACAAGTAGTCCTTCATATGTGCTAATGTGTAGCATTGACAAGTGTATTAGGGAGATTCAGAAAAATGGTCAACAAAGATATGATGAATTGTTGAATGTTATTAACAAAATCAGAAAAAATGTTAATAAGTGTAAGTATATTTCAATACCATGTGAAGAATTAAAAAATCAAAATAATGTTTTTGATGTAGATGTAACGAAGCTTATTATTAATGTAAATAATAGTGGAATAACAGGTAAGCAGTTAGGGGATATTCTCAGATACAAGTATAATATTGAAGTTGAAATGGATTCACTAAAGTATGTGCTTGGGATAACTACTATATGCGATGATTATAAAGAACTTGAAAGATTGGCAGAGGCTTTAAAGGAAATAGATAAGTCCTTGGAAGAAAAGCAGAATGAAAATATTTCTGTAGAGTTACTGAAAAATAAAAGAATGTATTCAATATACGAAACAGATTTGAAAGAAAAAAATACAGTTAATCTGTTTGATTCAAAGGATTGCATTTCAGGTGAATTTGTTTTTCTTTATCCGCCGGGAATCCCATTGGTTGTTCCTGGTGAAGTGATTACAGAAGAATTATTGGAACAGATTAAAGTGTATTTGGAAGCAAATATGAATATTAGCGGTTTAAAAGATAATTCAAATAAAACTATTGAAGTTGTAAAATAAATTGGAGGAATAATGTCAAAGATATTTTTTGTGTTAGGAAAAAGCTGCAGCGGAAAAGATACTATTTTCCAAAGCTTAAAAGAAAATAAACAATTAAATTTAAAAACTGTTGTAGGTTATACAACAAGACCTATGAGAGTTAATGAAAAAGATGGGGTGGAATATTTTTTTGTTGACCAAAATAAGCTTGAAGAATTGAAAAAGGCTAAAAAGGTTATTGAGTGCAGAGATTATAATACTGTGTATGGAATATGGAGTTATTTTACAGTTGATGACGGCCAGATAGATTTAAATAACGGAGATTATTTGTATATTGGTACTTTGGAATCATATGAGCAGATGATTGATTTTTATGGTGAAGATGTTGTGGTGCCGTTATATATACAGGTTGAAACAGGTGAAAGATTGGCAAGGGCTGTTAACAGGGAAAGAAATCAAAGTGAGCCAAAGTACAAGGAGTTATGTAGAAGATTTCTGGCTGATGAGGAAGATTTCTCAGAAGAAAAAATAGAGAAAGCCGGTATAAAGAAAAGGTTTGAGAACAATAACTTAAATCAGTGTATAAAAGAAATAGAGCAGGAAATAGTAAAAAAAATAAAGTAAGAATAAAATAAATAAGTATTATATTATTTTTAAGGTTATGTTTTATCTGGAAATGGCTAAAGCATAGCCTTTTTTATTTATTTATGTTATTATAAATTAGTATGACCATAGATTAATTTTTAGGAGTGAAGATGGAATCAGAAAGAATTCTGGGACAAAATCATATATTAAGACATTTTGAAAATGCTATTAGAATGGGAAAAATTTCTCACGCCTACATTATAAATGGGGAAGAAGGATCGGGAAAGATGAATCTTGCAATTCATTTTGCCAAGGCTTTGCAGTGTGAGAGAAACAATTCTAATAAAGCCATTAATGAAGATGGTGAAAGAATTACCGTTCCGGGAACAGCATGCGGGCAGTGCAAGTCATGTAAGCAGACGGATTCAAAAAACCAGCCGGATATTAAGTATATTACCTACGAAAAATCAGGTATTGGTGTTGATGAAATAAGAGAGCAGATAAATGATGATATTGACATTAAGCCATATAGCAGTCCATATAAGATATATATTGTTCCGGAAAGTGAAAAGATGACAGTGCAGGCACAGAATGCATTGTTAAAAACAATTGAAGAACCACCGGAATATGCCATTATAATCTTGTTAACTACAAATGCGGATACTTTTCTTCAAACTATTTTATCACGTTGTGTTATGTTAAATATCAGACCTGTAAAGGAAGATATAATAAAGAATCAATTAACATCACAGTATGGTGTAGGGGATTATGAAGCAAGAGTTGCAGCAACATTTTCTAATGGAAATCCGGGCAAGGCGATTAAACTTGCAACATCTGAAGAATTTAAAGAATTAAAACAGTATGTTGTTGGAATGTTTATGTCTTTGGAAAAAGGCGGAATGGATATTATTGGGGAGGCAATTAAGAAAACAGGAACTTTTAAAAAGCAGATTGATGAATACTTTAGCTTAATGCAAATTTGGTTTAGGGATATACTTGTCTATAAGGCAACTAAGGAAGAAGACCAGATTATTTTTCAGGATGAGTATATGACAATAGAAAAAATGAGTCAGACATATTCATTTGATGATATTAATGACATTCTTAAGGCAATAGATCTGGCAGAAAGCAGAATTAAGTCAAATGTTAATTTTGATTCCACTATAGAAATATTATTACTTTCCATTAAGGAAAAAACTTCAGGAAAATAAACATAGATTGGATAACAGTTAGAACAAGGAGACAGAAATGATTAAAGTTATAGGAGTTAGATTTAGACAGGCAGGAAAGATATACAATTTTAGTCCCGCAGATTTTCAGGTAAAGGTAGGAGACCATGTTATAGTTGAAACTGCAAGGGGAATTGAATATGGTTCAGTTGTTCAGGGAATAAGAGAAGTAGCGGATGATAAGGTTATTATGCCATTAAAGTCCGTTATACGTATTGCAACTGAAGAAGATGATAAAAAAGCAATTGAAAATAATGAGAAAGAAAAGAAAGCATTTAAAATCTGCAAAGAAAAAATTGCAAAACATGGTTTGGAAATGAAACTTATTGAAACAGAATATACTTTTGATAATAATAAAGTTTTATTTTATTTTACGGCAGATGGAAGAATTGACTTTAGAGAACTTGTAAAGGATTTGGCTTCAGTATTTAAGACAAGAATTGAACTTAGACAGGTTGGCGTTAGAGATGAAACAAAAATGCTTGGAGGAATAGGCATTTGTGGCAGACCACTTTGCTGTAATACTTATTTGTCAGAATTTATTCCTGTGTCAATTAAGATGGCAAAGGAACAGAGTCTTTCACTTAATCCAACAAAGATTTCAGGTATTTGTGGAAGATTAATGTGTTGTCTTAAGAATGAGCAGGAAGCATACGAGGAATTAAATTCTAATTTACCTGACATTGGAGAAAAAGTTAAGACTTTTGATGGCTTTAAGGGTGAAGTTGTAAGCGTAAATGTTCTTAGACAGAAGGTTAAAATAGTAGTTGAAGTTGATGACGAAAGAGAAATTAAAGAATATGCCATTGACGAGTTAAAGTTTAAGCCAAAGAAGAAGAAGTTTAATCTTGCTTCAGAGGAATTAAAGGCATTAAAGGGACTTGAAGATAAGGAAGAGTCCAAATTAGATTAATTGTAAAGGCAGAGATTATAATTGGAAGTAAAGTTGCAATCAGGTGAACAAATTGTAGATTTGGAGAGAAATGGATATAAAATAATTCAGAACAGAGAGAGATTCTGTTTTGGAATGGATGCCGTTCTGTTAACAGGTTTTGCTAAAGTAGGAAAAGGCGAAAGAGCATTAGATCTTGGAACAGGTACTGGAATTATTCCAATATTACTTGAAGCAAAAACAGAAGGACAGGACTTTGAAGCATTGGAAATTCAGCCTGAAAGTGCTGAAATGGCAAGAAGAAGCGTTATGCTTAACAACCTTCAGGACAGAATTAAAATAGTTGACGGAGATATAAAAGAAGCTTCTAAGATTTTTGGGGCAGCAAGTTTTAATGTTGTAACAACTAATCCACCATATATGACTGAAAATCATGGTGTAAAAAATCCCGATGAGCCTAAGGCAATTGCAAGGCATGAAATTAAATGCAATCTTGAAGATGTAATAAGAGAGTCAGCTAAGTTACTAAAGCCTAAGGGAAGATTTTATATGGTTCACAGACCTAGAAGGTTGGCTGAAATTATTAGTCTTATGAAGGAATATAGAATTGAGCCTAAAAGACTTAGAATGATACATCCTTTTGCGGACAGAGATGCAAACATGCTTCTAATAGAAGGGGTAAGAGGCGGAAAGTCAATGATGGTAGTGGAACCGCCACTTATTGTGTACGATGAACCGGGAGTTTATACTAAGGAAATACACAGAATATATGGATTTTAGCATTTTGCAGAATAGAGGTAGAAATGGCAGGAAAATTATATTTATGCGCCACACCAATAGGAAATCTTGAAGATATTACATATAGAGTTGTAAGAACTTTAAATGAAGTAGATTTGATTGGGGCAGAAGATACAAGAAACAGCATAAAATTGCTTAATCATTTTGATATAAAAACACCAATGACAAGCTATCATGAGTTTAACAAATATGATAAGGCAAAACAGTTGGTTGAAATGATGAAGGAAGGCAAAAACATTGCCATTATAACTGATGCGGGAACGCCGGGAATATCTGATCCGGGGGAAGAAGTTGTGAGACAGTGCTTTGAAGCAGGCATACAGGTAACATCATTGCCAGGCCCTGCGGCATGTATTACAGCACTTACAATGTCAGGTCAGAAAACAAGAAGATTTTGTTTTGAAGCTTTTTTACCAAAAGATAAAAAAGAAAAAGTAGCAGTTCTTGAAGAATTAAAAAATGAAACAAGAACAATTATAATATATGAGGCACCTCACAGGTTAGCAAGAACCTTAAAAGAATTAAGGGAAACACTTGGAAACAGACAACTTACATTATGTAGAGAGTTAACCAAGAAATATGAGGAAGCTGACAAAACAACAATAGACCAGGCAATAGAGAAATACAATGAAAAAGAACCTAGAGGAGAGTATGTTCTTGTGATAGAGGGAAAATCTCAGGAAGAAATACAGGAAGAAAACAAACAAAAATGGGAATCAATGACAATAGAAGAACATATGGAATATTATATAAGTCAGGGGAACGACAAAAAGTCAGCTATGAAACTTGTTGCAAAGGACAGAGGAGTTTCCAAAAGAGACATATATAACCAATTAATAAAGTAGAAGTAAGAAGCGCATCACTTGGTGTGCTTTCTTTTTTATATTGTATACTAGGAAATAGTGGGACTGAAAACAATAGGCAGATTTTTGAAATTTTGCGAGCATAGTGTAAGCCAAAAATCAACTGTCTGAGCCGTAGGCGAGTTTTGATTTTTGGACTTACGATAAACGGCGGAGCAAAATAAGAAAATCAACGTGTTTTCAGACCACTATTTCCTGTTATACAACAAAGAAAGCACACCAGATGATGCGCTTCCTTCTTCATTATTGGCTTTTGTAAAAAAGCCTCTGAATCCAATTGTTTAAGTTTTTATTATTTATATAAATTCTCTATTGAATAACTGTCCTTTTGTAATACAGGTTGAACCTATAGGCTCTTTAGCAAGTGTAGTCGCTAAGAGCTGCAGCGATTGCATCTCCCTGGTACTGTGAATGAATGTTAAGCTGTAAAGGCTTAGAAAGGTCAAGTGCAAAAATGCCCATTATTGATTTTGCATCAATAGCGAAACGGCCTGAAACTAAGTCAAAATCATTCTCAAACTTGTTTAAATCCTTTACGAAGGACTTTACTTTTTCAATTGAATTCAAGTTAACTGTTACTGTTTTCATAATAAATACCTCCTAAAACAGAAATGTGATTACTTGAATGGGATTTGTTTAATCCTTCATTCGGCTTACATATTATATCCTGTTTGGAAATTAGTCAAGAGAAAAATGCGTTAAATATTTAACAAAGTTTAAGAGGCTTTTTTACAAAAAACTAGTTAATTATATGAGAATAATAGACGAAAAAGTTAAAATGTATGAATAATAACGTTATAAATAACTGATAAAAAATATCAAAACTGTAAATATTTCATATAAAAATGACTAAAAGTAATAGGACAAAATAATAAAGAATAATATATAAAAATAATAAATAAGAGTAGAAAAATGTTAAATTATATATGGTTTTTTATGATTGTCATAGGTGTAATTTATGGTTTTATAACTGGAAATATAGAAAAAGTAGGAAGCGGGGCAATTGAATCTGCAACGGAAGCTGTAAAATTATGTATTACTATGGTGGGTATAATGAGTATGTGGATGGGCTTTATGGAAGTTGCAAGAACATCCGGCTTAATTAGAAAAGCGGAAAAGGGATTAGATCCGGTTGTAAGTTGGCTTTTTCCCAATATTCCAAAGAATCATCCCGCACTGGCAAGTATAACAACAAATATTATTGCAAATATATTAGGCCTGGGCTGGGCAGCAACTCCGGCAGGTTTGAAAGCAATGGAAGAATTGTCAGCAAAGCCTGTGGAACAAAAGGGTGGTAATTTGCCGGCCTATATGGCAACAGATGAAATGTGTACTTTTTTGGTTGTAAATATTTCGTCTCTACAGTTAATTCCGGTTAATATTATTGCGTATCGAAGCCAGTATGGAAGTGCCAATCCTGCAGCAATTGTTGGACCGGCAATTATTGCCACAACAATAAGTACATTGGTGGGTGTGATATGGTGCAAGATTAAGTGCAAAGGAAGAATAAGGAATAATTAATATAATATTTGAAATTATCATATGTAAAGGGTATACTAAAAATCAAGTTGAATAAATTTTGATAGAACATATGGAGAAATTAATGGACGGAAGAAGTAATGTAGGAATTAAAAAGGCAGAAAAAGTACTTTGTATGGTTTTGGCAATGTTAATGGCAATTGTAATAACCATAAATGTTTCAGCAGGAGAAAGTATAAGCAAAGCTAAGATAGATGAATATCTGTATACAATTGCGTACAGTCAGCAGGAACAGGTTAAGGAGCCGATATATGGCTCAATAGATGGAGAGTGGAATATTATAGGTCTTGCCAGATATGGAGCAGTTACAAAAGATTATATTTCTAAATACAAAGAAAACCTTTTAAAAGAAGTAAAGGCAAAAGATGGTGTTTTGTCCACAAGAAAATATACGGAATATTCAAGAGTCGTTATAGCGTTGGCTTCAATAGACGAAAATCCAACAAATTTTGGTGGGTATAATTTGTTAAAGCCATTGGCTGAGTTTGACAATGTAAACAAGCAGGGAATTAACGGCTCAATATATGCTTTAATTGCCATTCACAGCAGTAATTACAAAATTCCAAAGCCTGACAAAAATTATACAGGGGAAGTTACTACAGTAAAGAAATTAATAGAGTATATCATTAAAAATCAAAACAGTGACGGTGGTTGGAGCATGGCGGACAAGTCTGAGTGCGACATTACAGCCATGGCAGTGCAGGCGTTGTCTTTTTATTATACAGGCAGTGATAAAAGTGTAAAAAAATCAGTTGATAAGGCATTAAAGTTTTTAAGCAGGCAACAAAACAATGATGGAGGATATTCAGCAGAAGGCATTAGCAACTGCGAAAGCACAGCCCAGGTTTTGATGGCAATATCAGCTCTTAACATTAATATAGAAGATTCGCGTTTTGTAAAGAATGGAAATACAGTACTTAACGGGCTTTTAGATTATTATAGTAATGGAAAGTTTTCACATACTAAAAACGGTGGTTACAATCATATGGCAACTGAGCAGGGTTTTTGTGCTTTGACAGCATATTATAGAAGTTTGACTATAATGAATGGATTTTATGATATGGCAGACGGAATTTCATATCAAAAAGTATCCAAAAAAGTTCTTGAAAAAAAGAAGACTGCCGCTTCCAAAACTAAAACAACTAAAACCGTAAAGAAAACAACAAAAAAGAGTACCAAAAAAAATACCTCAAAAAGCACTGTAAGTGATAAGGATAAAGAAGAAACTACTTCAGTAAAAAATAATAAAAAAAGCAGCAGTTCAAATAAAAAGACTAACAAGGACACAAAAACTAAATTAACAAAAAACAGTAAATCAAAAACAAACAAAAAAGTAAAAAAATCAAATAAAAAAGTAAAAAAATCAAATAAAAAAGAAGAATCAGAAACAACAGTTAAAAATTCAAAAAATAATACAAGTGATGATGCAAAAGTCGGAGAAAAAGAGGCTAAGATTAATGATGTAAATGGAAAGAAGAATCAATCTAACAGAACCGAGATAGTAATAGGCGTTATTGCAGCAGTTGTTATGGTTATTGCAATTATTGTTTATATAATAGGAAAAAGGAAAGCAGAAAATGAAAAATAAAATTACCGGAAAATTATTAGTTTTAATTATAAGCATATGTATTTTGCTATGTGGTTGTGGAAACAGTAAGGATGATACAACAGGCAAAAAAAGTGCGGGAAAGTGTACCATATCTGTAGATTGTTCGACTATATGGGACAATGAGGATATGCTTGATAAGTCCATAAAGGATTATGTGCCAAAGGATGGTGTAATTTTAAAAGAGAGAACTGTGTCCTATTATGACGGAGAAACAGTTTATGATGTTTTAAAGAGAGAATTAAAAAAAGACAATATTTTAATGGAGGCATCATTTACGGGCGATAGCGTGTATGTAGAAGGCATAAATAATATTTATGAATTTTCATGTGGTGAGCAGTCAGGATGGATGTATGAGGTAAACGGAGTTTATCCGGGAAAAAGCTGTGGCAAGTATGATGTTGAAGATGGCGATATAATTAAGTGGAATTATACATGCAAATTAGGAAAGGATTTGGAAGGTGAATGATGAATTTTCAAGATTTCATCCTTTAGTCAATATAGTATTTTATATTTGTGTACTGGGTATAACAATGTTTCAAATGCAGATTGGATTAATAATTATTTCCTTTATTGTAGCGTTGATATACTACATTTTTTTAAAAAAAGAATGGAATCTAAAATTTTTTTGTGGGGTAATAGTGGTATTTTTGACTTCTGCAGTTATAAACCCTCTATTTTCTCATAGAGGAAGCACTCTTTTGTTCTATTTATTTACGGGAAATCCGGTTACATTAGAGTCAATAGTATATGGGTTTGCAACAGCAGGAATAATATGTGCAATGATTATGTGGTTTGGGAGCTTTAACATAATCATAACAACAGATAAAATATTGGCAGTTCTTGGGAAGACAATGCCTGTAATAGCAACTTTGTTGACTATGATTTTAAGGTTTATTCCTAAGATGACAGAGCATGGAAAAGATACTTTGGAAGCCAATCAGGCATTAAATGGAGTTAAAAGGCAGGATGAAGGCAAAACAATAAAAGCAAAAATAAAAAATCTTAAAGACAAGTTTAAGGAAGAAGCAAAGATTTTTTCAATTATAACAACATGGTCTTTGGAAAACTCAGTGGATACGGCAGATTCAATGAGGGCAAGAGGATACGGAACAGGAAAAAGGACAAGCTACAACAATTATAGGTTTACGGTAAGAGATGGAATTATTTTATTGTGGAGCATAGTGCTGACGATAGCAACAATTGTGGCATTGCATAATGAAATAATAATAACTTATTATTATCCGACAATAAGGATTAAGAATGATGTAATGGCATATGTAATTTTTGGACTATTATGTTTAACACCTGTTTTGATAAATATTTGGGAGACATTAAGATGGAACAGATTAAAATCAAAGATTTAACTTTTTTTTATAATAAGCAGGAAAAACCGGCAATAGAAAATCTCTCTTTTAATATAGAAAAGGGAGATTTTGTTGTGCTGTGCGGAAAATCAGGCTGCGGAAAAAGTACTCTTTTAAGATGTTTAAAACCTATAATTAAGCCTTATGGGAAAACTTTAGGTGACATTATTTTTGAAAATGAGAAATTGGAAAAATTAAGTGAAAGACAACAGGCTGAGAAAATAGGCTTCGTTATGCAAAATCCCGAACATCAGATAGTAACGGACAAAGTTTGGCACGAATTGGCTTTTGGTTTGGAGAGCCTTGGGTATTCCACAGACGAAATACAGTTAAGAGTAACGGAAATGGCTGAATATTTTGGAATAACGGATTTGTATTATAATTCGGTAAATCAGCTTTCAGGAGGTCAGAAACAGTTACTTAATCTGGCAGCAACTATGGTAATGGGACCGGAAATATTGATTTTGGACGAACCTACGGCACAGCTTGATCCTATTGCAGCAGAGAACTTTTTAGGAACATTAAAAAAGATAAATGATGAACTTGGAATAACTGTAATTTTGTCAGAACACAGGCTTGACAATGTTTTGGCTTACGGAAATAAAGTTATTGTAATGGATAGTGGAAAGATACAATATTGCGGAGAGCCATATAAAATATTGGAACATAATATAGATGAAGATGTGCTAAAACTTATGCCTATGGCAACAAGGATTTATTACGAGTCAGGAATGGAAGGAGCAGATGAAAAGACTCCAATATCCATTTCAGACGGAAGAAGATGGCTTGAAAGATTGGTTAAAAACGGAAGCAAAAATGTTGAAGATATAGAAAAAGGTTTAGATAAAGAAATAAATGAAAATACCAAAAGAAATATAAGTGAAGATATAAATAAGAAAGTAATAGTTAAAAATGATTATGCAATTAAGTGCAAAAATGTTTGGTTCAGATATGAAAAAGCCAGTCCTGATATTATAAAGGGATTAAATTTTGAAATAAAAAAAGGTGAAATCTTTGCTATTCTTGGCGGAAATGGAACAGGAAAAACTACAACTATGGGCATAATAAGCGGAATTAGAAAAGCTTATAGAGGAAAGATTAAAATTAACGGAACAGTGTCAGCTTTGCCACAGAATGTGCAGACTTTGTTTAAAGAAGAAACTGTGAAAGATGAACTAATTGGGGTTAGCAGCAACTTAATCGAAAAAATGGAATTAATCAATGTGCTTAAACAGCATCCATACGATATAAGTGGAGGGCAACAGCAGAAAGTTGCTTTGGCAAAGGTTTTGGCAAAAAATCCTGATATTCTGTTACTGGATGAGCCTACAAAGGCAATTGACGGAATATATAAGGAAAGCCTTGGCAGGTTAATGATGGATTTGAAAAATCGGGGCAAGACAATTGTTATGGTAAGTCATGATTTGGATTTTTGTGGACAATATGCTGACAGATGTGGATTGTTTGCCCAGGGAAACCTTATTGGTGTTAATAATGTTAGAAAATTTTTTACAAAAAACAAATTTTATACCACATCTGTTAACAAAATGGCAGGAAGAAGTATAGAAAATGCAGTCAATAAGGAGGATGTAGTATGCTTTTTAAAGGCAGAGAATATTATTTAGTGGCAATTCTTATTATTGTAATTTCCATATTTCTTTTTATGTGGTCTTTTGAGAAAAGAAAACCTAAAACAAGAGAAGTTGTTGTGTTGGCGGTAATGACTAGTATTGCAACATTGGGCAGAGTAATATTTTTTATGTTGCCTCAGTTTAAACCATGCGTGGCAATAATAATTATTACGGGAATTATGTTGGGAAAACAAGCAGGTTTTTTATGTGGTGCTTTAACGGCTTTTGTGTCAGATTTTTTCTTCGGTCAGGGACCATGGACGCCATGGCAAATGTTCGCCTTCGGAATTATCGGATTCATTTCTGCAATAGTTTTTCAAAAAAGAAAGTACTTAGCCTACAACAAAGTAGTACTTTGCGTATATGGATTTATAATGACTTTTGTTGTGTATGGGCTAATACTTGATACGGCAACAGTTTTTATGTACACGGATAGGCCTAAAATTAGTAGTTTTATGTCAACCTATGCCATGGGAATACCTTTTAATATAGTACATGGAATTGCAACAGTTGTTTTTCTTCTACTTCTTGCAAAACCGCTCTTTAATAAGCTTAGCAGAATGAAAGAGAAATATGGTATGTATAATAAAAAAGACAACTTAAATTAGTAAAGTTAAATAGGTGTTAAAAAATAAAAAAATAAGTTGAATTTGGTCGGGTATGGTGCTATTATGAATCAGGTTTGAAAAAATATTTTTATAATAAAAAAACGAGTCTGACAGTTAAAAGTCAGACTGTCGGTGTGTGTTGTACCGACATAATTTAAGGAGGAAAAAACAATGGAAGAGTACGGATATTTGTGGCAATTAGCACTTATTCTAATGAGTACTAAATTTCTAGGCTTACTTACTAAAAGATACAAAATGCCACAGGTAGTAGGTGCCTTACTTGCAGGACTTTTACTTGGACCTGCAGTATTAGGAAATTTGTTATCAGGTGTAGTTATTGGAGGACATCATTTAGAAAATTTGGCTTTACACCAGACAGATTTTATTGAACATTTGTCTGAAATTGGTGTTATCGTTCTTATGTTTTGTGCCGGTCTTGAAACAGACATTAACGAACTTAAAAAATGTGGAAAAGCATCATTTATTATTGCAGTGTTAGGTGTTATTGTACCACTTATAGGTGGTGGAGCATTTACATATTGTTTCTTAGAAGAAGGTTGGATTGAGGCAAGCCCTGATAGTTCATTATTTATTCAGGCAGTGTTTGTAGGTGTAGTTTTAACTGCAACATCAGTTAGTATCACAGTTGAGACATTGCAGGAAATGGGAAAACTGAAAACAGCATCAGGAAATGCCATTCTTGGAGCAGCCATTATTGATGATATTTTAGGTATTATCGTTCTTACAATTGTAACAAGTCTTGGTGGTGGAAAGGCTACAGCAGGTGATTCAGCACCATTATGGTTAGTATTATTAAAGATAGCATTGTTCTTTGTATTTGTTGCTATTTTTGGATATATTGTTTATAAGTTCTTCAAATGGTGGAGACAGAGAGACGGAAAAGGAATGCACAGACACGCAATTATGGCATTTGTTATTTGTTTATTAATGTCATTTGCAGCAGAGTATTTCTTTGGTGTAGCAGATATTACAGGTGCATTCTTCGCAGGTGTAATTATTTCAATGACACAGGAAGACCAGTTTATTGCATCTAAGTTTGATGTAATTGGTTATATGTTCTTAAGCCCTATTTTCTTTGCAAGCATTGGTCTTAAGGTAGACGGTGATGCAGTTATGTCTATGGGATGGACAGTTGCAGTGTTTGCAGTATTGTTGACAGTTATTGCTGTTGTAACCAAGATTATCGGTTGTGGACTTGGTGCAAAGGTTTGTGGTTATAAGAATTATCAATGTATAAGAATTGGTGTGGGTATGATTTCAAGAGGTGAAGTTGCCTTAATCGTTGCAAACAAGGGTATTGAAGCCGGACTTATGAGTTCAGCAGTTGTTGCACCGGTTATTATTGTTGTTATTGTTACAACAATTGTAACACCTATCGTATTGAAACCTGTATTTATGAGTGGAAATAAGACAGTATCTGATGTTCCTACAACAAGTAAGTTAGTAGAAAATTACGAGCAGAGAGAAAAAATCGGAAAAACAAATAGATAATTAATATGAGATAATAGGAATCTCCATGTCGAAATGATGTGGGGATTCTTTTTGGTTTAGGATAAGTAATAGGTATCTTTTTTATATCATAAAATAGAGTAATAAATATTAAAGAGGTTGCTATGTCGATAATAGTAACAGTATCTTCAATGATTATTCCGGCAATAATGCTGTTTATTGTGGGTTATGGCATGATAAAAAAGAAAAATGTTTATGATGATTTCGTAAATGGTGCAAAGGACGGTTTTACAACGGTAATAAAAGTTATGCCAACGCTAATAGGACTTATGGTGGCAGTGGGAGTTTTGAGAGAATCAGGTTTTATGACGGATTTAGGCAATGCGCTTGGAAAGTTTACTGATCCCATAGGATTTCCGGGGCAGTTAATGCCGGTAACAATAGTAAAAATATTCTCATCCTCAGCGGCAACCGGAATGGTTCTTGATATATTTAAGGAGTATGGACCTGATTCGTACATAGGAAACGTAGTATCTTTAATGATGAGTAGTACTGAAACTGTATTTTATACTATGTCAGTATATTTTATGGCGGCAAAAGTGACGAAAACAAGATGGACTTTATCAGGAGCATTAATTTCAACGTTAACAGGTACAGTTGCAAGTGTAATATTAGCAGGATTGTTGTAGTAAAAGAAAACCCCGAAATCAGACATAACTTTGATTTCGGGATTTTTATAAAATAAAAAATTTATTAAACATTATTAAAAAATGGATTACGCGGATTGTGAACTGTTTCCAACTCTTACAATGTTATCCTTATCAGTAAAAGGTGTATATCCATTTTTCAACGGTTTTAAAGTCTGCAGGTCCGATTGTTAGAAAGCTTTTATGAAAATCTTTTAAATTAAAGTCAGTTCCAAGTTGTTTTTGAACTTTTTCTTTTAACGCTGTTATTTCAAGGTAGCCTACGTAATATTGCAAATAGTTTGCAGGTTCATTGATTACAGTCTGATAAATATTTTTGCAAATATCATCTCCGGTAATATTATAATTTTTCAAAAAAGCTTTTGTTTCCTTAAAAGACCAGCCTTCATAATTAATGCCAATATCGCAAAGAGAGTAAAGGGCCAGGGAATAGGAGGCACTACAACTTAGGGCTTTGGCCAGTCTTTGGTCGGAATATTCGTAGGAATAGGACAGAAATTCAACATACGTAGCCCAACCTTCCGTATAACCACCATAGCTTAAAATGTGTCTGACGGGAAGGGGATTGGTTTGGAGAAAAAAAGCCGATTGGTACATATGTCCCGGAATCCCCTCATGGGCAAGGGTGGTGTAAATATCCTGTTTGCTGAAAGCATCACTTTCATTAATATAAATAACATTATTGTTTGTATCATCAATTGCAGGAGTCAGAAAAAAAGCAGGGCTTAAATAATCCTGAAGATTTTCGTCTACGTATTTAACAGTGTAATTAATGTTTCCAATATTAGGAAAATCATCAGTGTATTTGGAATTAAGTTCTTTTAAAATAGCTTGGGGACTTTTGGACTTATGTTCTTCGCTGTAAAACATATTTTCAAGTTCAGGATTAACGGTAAGTATGGAATACATAGTTCGCATATCCTTCATTAACCGTGACTGAATATCTGATTTTAATTCAAGAACAGATTTGCTACTTCCGGTATAATTTTTTACAAGAAATTCATAATAGCTTTTGCCGTTTTTTAAATGACAGATGCCCTTGTTATTTTTGCAATAACCACTTTTCTGCAAGTCTTTAAGAGTGGATATAATTTTGTTATATCCCGGAAAAACACTTGAATTAATCAGGTCCAAATTTTTATTTGTATAATTATTTTTTTCACTGTCGGAAAGAAATTTACAGTTTGAAATTTTGCTGACAAATGAAGTATGGAAAAGATTGTCCTTAGGTTTGTTTTCTGCCAGAAATGAAATACATTGTTTAATAACAAGATTACAGGTTTCAGAACCTAAAAAGCTGTTGTTCTTTGCTTTTAATATTTGAAATTCACATATTTGGTTAAAAAAATCATTTATTTGTGAGACAAGAGTAAGATAATTATCAATATCTTTTTTGTCAGCAAAGGTGTACTCGGCAAAGAGAATTGGAAGCTGTGCCTGAATGCCTGTGGTGGGACTTAGAACCGGATTGCAAAGGCAAAGATCTCCGTAATCAAGTTGATTCCTAAAATAATCCAATAAAACATCATAGGTAAGCTGTTCTTTTTGGGACAGTTTTTTATAGTTAAAATCCTTTAAGAGGTTAATTTGATTAATGTAGTATTGCTGGCTTTTTACCATGGAATCATAAGAAAAGTCCCCTAAGGTAACAGGAGAATTTCGAATGTTTTTATCCGGTGTTTTTATATAAAAATGCATACTTAACGAATCAGAAAGAAGTTGTTCATCAAAAAGATTTTGGGCATAGGTTTGAAAATCATTGTTAGCGTTGCCAGAGTGTTTTTGATCTAAATTAGAATAATTATTATTTTTTAAATAATAGGAAAATAAAAGAATACAGGTAAGTGTTAAAAGAGCAACTATGTATCTTAAATATTTTTTCTTTAAGAAAAAAGAAGTGTTTGACTGATTTTTTAAGTTCATAAGCTGTAATCCGGAAAATATTACTTTATACTAGAATATTATTTTTGATGTGAATGTATGATATTTAAAAAAAATATGGTACAATTAAGAGGAATGTACGAAAAAATAAGTACAGTAGAATAATAACAAATTAAAAAATACAAAAGAAAAAAAGACTGAAAGGGTAAGGTATTGAAATGGATGTATTAATGTTAAAACCGGTATTTAAAGATGCTATTTGGGGCGGAAAATTACTTTCTGACTTTGGATACAAAGAAGCAGGTGACAGCGCAGGCGAATGCTGGGGAATTAGTGCTCACAAAAATGGTGATTGTACAGTAATGAATGGGGAGTTTGCAGGAAAGACTCTTTCATGGTGCTGGGAAAATCATAGAGAATTATTTGGAAATATGGAAGGGGATGTTTTCCCTTTATTAATAAAGATATTAGGAGCTGAGGATGATCTTAGCATACAGGTTCATCCAAACAATGAATATGCAGCAGAACATGAAAACGGTGCTCTTGGAAAGACAGAGTGCTGGTACATTCTTGACTGTAAAGAGAATGCTACTATTGTTATTGGTCATAATGCTAAGGATAAAGAAGAATTGGCAGATATGATTCATAATGCAAGATGGAATGAATTAATCAGAGAAGTTCCAATTAAGAAAGGTGACTTTTTCCAGATTAATCCGGGATGTCTTCACGCAATTAAAGGTGGAACACTTTTAATTGAAACACAGCAGAGTAGTGATGTAACATACAGAGTTTACGATTATGACAGACTTCAGAATGGCAAGCCAAGAGAGCTTCATGTTCAGCAGAGTATTGATTGTATAGTAGCTCCTCATGAAGATTTTAAACAGGAAAGAGTAGTTAAAAACTTTGACGGAATGACAAGTACACGTTTAGTTAAATGTCCATATTATACACTGGAGAAATGGGATGTAGACGGAAAGTACACATTTAAAATGGACAAGAACTTTATGAATGTAAGTGTTATTGAAGGTAACGGAAAAGTTAATGGAAGAGAAATAAGCAAGGGAGATCATTTTATTATCCCATCACTTATGGAAGAATGTACATTAGAGGGAAATATGTCAGTGATGGTATCTTTTGCTTAAAAAGATAGAGAGGTACGCCGGATGTTATCAGAAAGAGGACTTCAGATTGTAGACAAGTTAATAGAGAATAATCGAATACCAATAACATCAAAAACTCTTGCAATATATCTTGGTGTTTCTGAGCGAAGTGTAAAAACGTATATTAAGGAAGTATCAGATTTTTGTAATGAACATAGTATGATTTTGGAGAGAAAGCCGGGAATTGGTTTTGTAGCTGATTTTACTGACCAGCAGATTAAGCAGGTAGCCGACTTAAAGAGAGATAAGAAGATTGTTATGTCTAAAGAGCAGAGAATGAGCTATATTATGTACATTCTCTTAAGTGGTTGGGATACTTACACATTGTCACTTTTTTCAGAAGAATTAAATGTAAGTAAGAAAGTTATTAGTGACGATATTAATTCTATTTTTAAGGAATTTAGTAAGTACAATATTCGAATTAACAGAGTTGCAGGTCACGGCGTGTTTATTACCGGTGATGAATTTTCAATCAGGCGTGCAATGAAGAGTTATTGCAAGTACAGTATTGGAAATAAAGTTATACGGGAAGCGTCTGATAACAGAATAAGCGTGGAAGACCAGGAACTTTGGATTAATAATTTCGGTCAGGATAATTTTGAAAAATCTGTTGAGGTAATTCATTATATTGAAGAAACCTATGGAATTGCGTATACGGATTATTCATTTAAAATGTTGGCTGACTATCTTTGCATACAGTTATTCAGGGTAAGAATGGGAAATGTTATTACGGAAGACATAATTCCGGAAGATGAGAACATTAAATATTCTGACATTGTAGACAAGGTTGTTGAGAAGTTTAGCAGTTTAAGCAAGTGTAATCTTAACGAATATGAGAAGCAGTATATAGAGATTCTTCTGGCGTCAGCGTCAGTTCAGAGCAATACTGATTTGTACAAGGCCATAAGCAGTGACAAAGAAGAAAAAGCTAAAAAAATATCAGGTGAAATGCTTGAGTATCTGTCAGAGATTTTAAATATTGATCTGACATCTAATGAATTGTTAAAAATAAGTATGGAGAATTTTGTTCCGTCATCACTTATAAGAACTAGGTACGGAATTGAGGCAACAAACCCATTCCTTGGCGACATAAGAGAGATGTATTCAGGAATATTTGCAACATGTTTTACGTTAACAAGGTTTTATGAAAAATATTGTGGAGCAATACCAACAGATCATGAAATATCGTTTCTTGCATTGTTTGTAGGTGGGGCACTTCACAGAAATGTAAAAACAATCAGGGCTGTTATTCTTGGAACAAGCGGAATTGCTGCATCAACAATTGTTGCCAGAAAGATTGAAAGCAGAATAGAAGAAATAAAGATTGTGGCGATTTTGTCATCAGAGTTAATGGACACTATTGACCAGTATGATTGTGACATAGTTTTATCTATGATTTCTTCTTTTGAATATGAAGACAAGGTGGTTCATATATCACCGATTATAAGTGCAGAGGATGAGAAAAACATAAAGAGTAAGTGCTTTGAAATAATTTCACATCCGGAGCTTCAGAAACAGGGATTTTATTCGTTAATAGATATTGACAATATTCTCTTTGTTAATGAAAAATTAGATAAAGAAAAAATCTTAAAGGAAGCATGCAAAAGGCTTTACAACGGAGGTTATGTTAACAAAGATTTCTTTGATGACGTAATGAAAAGAGAGAAGATTGAACCTACGGCAATAGGTAACGGCGTGGCAATACCACACGGAACTCCTGATAATGTTATAAAGCCTAAGGTATTTGTTGTACGACTGGCACATCCTATTAATTGGGGGGGAAAGATGGTTGATACAATATTTATATTGGCAATTAATTTCGACAATATTGGAAGCACTAAGGCATTCTTCCATGATTTTGCAAGACTTTTGGGATCTGGTGATAAGATTGCTAAAATAAGAAAATCATCGGATATTAGAGAAATGGAGAAAATTCTAAAGGAAGAATTGTCTTGGGAGTAAAAATATAAAAACGATACAACCTTTATAACTAAAAGGCTTGATGGAAATTGCACTAAGTTTAGTGCAATTTTCTTTTTTTGGAGAAATTGAAAAAAAATTTATAACAATATAGAATGAAAACACAGGAAAGTGGTAATTTAAGAAAAGGAGGCACGGTTTTGGCTGAAAAACTTATTGATAACGATTTTGTCATGTTTGATTTAGAGGCAGACAGTGCAGAAGAAGTTATTAGAAAGATGGCAGATGTCATGGAACAGAATGACAGACTGATTGACAAGGAAATGTATGTGGCAGATGTGCTACAGAGAGAAAAAATGTCAGGAACAGCAGTAGGATTTTCAGTTGCAACACCTCATGCAAAGTCAGAAGGCGTAAAGTACGAAACCTTGACTTTTGCACATCTTAAGAAACCAATTGTTTGGGATGGAAGGGAAGAAGTCAGCATTATATTTATGATTGGCGTTCCATCACCTGCAGCAGGAAACAGACATTTGGAGATTTTGGCATCACTGTTTAGAAAAGTTATTTATGATGACTTTCGTGAGAAACTTGTTGAGGCTAAGAAACCTGAAGAAATAGTTTCACTGCTTGAAGCATTATAGAAAATATTAAAAATTTTATTATTTAGGAGGATTAAAAAATGTTATCAAAGACTTTAACAATCGAAAATTCAGAAGGATTACACATGAGACCGGCAGGTGTTGTAGCAAAGGAAATGGGAAAATTCGTATGTGACGTAACAATCGTATTCGGCGATAAGAGAATCAACGCTAAGAGTCTTATCAACATTATTTCAGCTTGTATTAAGACAGGTGCAGAAATTACATTTGAATGTGACGGAGAAGATGAAGAAGCAGCAATGGCTAAGGTTGAAGAACTTGCAAGCCAGAACTTTGGTGAATAATTTATAAGAGGTAAGAGATATGTACAAGGGTATAGCAGGATCTGAAGGAATTGGTATCGGAACAGTAGTTTTAATTGAAGAACATGAAATTAATATTGAAACTAAGAGAGTTGAAGAAACCGGAGCTGAAATTGAAAGATTACAGAATGCCATTGAAAAGTTTGTGGCAGATACAAATGTTATGGCTGAAAAAATGGATATTACTGTAGGAAAGAAGGATGCTGATATTTTAAGAGGTCATATCCAGATGCTTCAGGATCCAATGATTGAAGAACAGATTTCAGCTTTGATTATTAGTGAAAAGATTACAGCAGAAATGGCTGTAGATCAGGTATTGGAACAGACAGCAGAAATGTTTTCACAGATTCCTGATGAATTACTTCAGCAGAGAGCAACAGACTTTAGAGATATTAAGACAAGAATGCTTAAGATTTTATTGGGAATAGAAGACGTTGATATTTCACAGGTACCCGCAGGAACAGTTATCGTAGCAAGAGATTTAACACCTTCTATGACAGCAGGAATTAATCCGGAGAACATCGAAGGTATTCTTACGGAAGTAGGTGGAAGAACATCTCATTCAGCTATTCTTGCAAGAGCAATGGAAGTACCTGCAGTATTAAGTATTGAAAATATTTGCAGTATTGTTAAGAATGGAGATAAGGTAGTTCTTGACGGAACAAGTGGAGAAGCTATTTTAAATCCTGATGATGAAACAGTTGAAAAGTTCAAAAAGATGTACAGCGATTATCAGAATGAAAAGGCATTGTTAAAAGAATATGCAGGCAAGCCTTCACAGACTAAGGATGGCGTAAAAGTTGAATTAGTATGTAATATTGGAAAACCTGCAGATGCTAACAAGGCTGTTGAATGTGATGGCGAAGGTATTGGACTTTTCAGAACAGAATTTTTATTTATGGATAGAGATTCTATGCCTACAGAAGAAGAACAGTTTGAAGCATATAAGGAAGTAGCAGAAAAGATGAAAGGAAAACCGGTTATCATCAGAACACTTGATATTGGTGGTGACAAGGATGTTCCATATCTTGGATTGGAACATGAAGACAACCCATTCCTTGGTTTTAGAGCTATTCGTTATTGCTTACAGAGAAAAGATATTTATGAGATTCAGTTAAAAGCTTTGCTTAGAGCCAGTGCATTTGGAAAGATTAAGATTATGGTTCCACTTGTAACAGGTGTTGATGAATTAAGACAGGTTAAGGCTATGATCAAAGACATTATGGCTGAATTAGATAAGGAAGGCGTAGCTTACAAAAAGAACATTGAAGTTGGTGTAATGATGGAAACACCTGCAGCCTGTATGATGGCAGATGCTCTTGCAAAAGAAGCAGCTTTCTTTAGTATCGGTACAAACGATCTTACAGGATACACAATGGCAGTAGATAGAGGAAATGCAAAGGTTGCATATCTTTATTCAACATATAATCCGGCAGTACTTAGAGCAATTAAGCGTATTATCGAATGTGGTAAGAAAGAGGGAATTATGGTAGGTATGTGTGGAGAAGCAGCAGCAGATTCAAAACTTATCCCACTTCTTTTAGCATTTGGTTTAGATGAATTTAGTGTAAGTGCTACAAGTGTATTAAAGACAAGAAAGACTATTTCCGATTGCACAATGGATGAATGTAAGGCATTAGCTGATAAAGTTATGGCATGTGTAACAGAGGAAGAAGTTTTAGAAATTTTAGGATAGTCATAAATCAATAAATAAATGCATATTTTTGGTTTGTTAACGAAGAGCAATTATAACTGGGAGAAATCTTTGGTGTAATTGCTCTTTTCCTTTCTATTTTTTTCGAAAAATAAGTAGTTTTATACAAAAAGTTATGTAACCCTTGACAAACCCCTGAAAATATTAAGAATATAAAGTATAGATTAATGTACGAAGAAGGGGGAAGTTATGCTTGCAAGAGAACGACAAAATACAATTGTTGAAATAGTAAACAGAGAAGGTTCAGTAAGAGTAAAAAATTTAAGTAAAAAATTTGGAGTAACAGAGGATAGTATTAGAAAAGACTTAGCTCATTTAGAAAAAGACGGAATGTTAAAGAAGACTTATGGTGGGGCAGTAAGAGTCAGGACAAACAGTCATGACAGATATGTTTCACAGAGAATAGGTAAGAACGTAGAAGAGAAGCGTGTAATAGCAAAAAGGGCTTATGAAATAATTCAGGACGGCGATGTTATTTTTCTTGATATTTCAACCATAAATATTGAACTGGTAAAACTTATAGTTGAGGCAGACAGACCGGTTACAGTTGTTACAAATATGATTGATGCCATACTTATAATGCTTTATGAGAAGGATACCAAGACTAAACTTATTTTCCTTGGTGGAAAATTAAACAGGGGCAGAGATGGTTTCGTTGGAACAATAACTAACAGAAATATCTCTAACTATCAGTTTGATAAGGCATTTATGGGAGTGGTTGGAATAGAGGTCAACAGAAACAGAGTCTATACATATGATACGGAAGATGCATTAACAAAGAAGTCTGTAATGGAAGTAAGTAATGAGTGTTATATGCTTATGGAAAGAGAGAAACTTTCTAAGGATGGCAATTATAAATATGCCGGCATAGACGAGTTTACCGGATTAATTATGGAAGAAAGTGTAGAAGGCACCATAATGTCAAAATTAAAGTCCTATAATATTGATATATATTGTTAACAGATAAGCTGTGTAATTAAAATTAAAATTGACAAATTTGCCATTAAATAATAGAATTGTTAGCAGATGGTAAACATAGTGAAGGGAAGAGTATCCTTAAAGATAGCATACAGAGAGTCTGAAATGGTGAGAACAGGCAGTGAAGAGTAAGGTGAAGATGGCCCCCGAATGGCATCGGTGAGTGCTACATAAGCCGGTGACGGGAACACCCGTTATAGTGTAAATAAGGTTGGAATGTGTTTTGTAATTATTAAGAATACTATTCCGATAAAGTAAAGTGGTACCACGAAGTTTACGCTCTCGTCTTTATGATGAGGGCGTTTATTGTATTTGAAATTCTTATTTTGGAAAGGAAATTGGCAGAAAAATGAGTAAAACGTATTATTTAACAACAGCCATTGCTTACACATCAGGAAAGCCTCATATTGGTAATACTTATGAAGCAATTTTGGCTGACAGTATTGTAAGATTTAAAAGACAGCAGGGATATGATGTAAGATTCCAGACAGGAACTGACGAACACGGTCAGAAAATAGAATTAAAGGCTGCGGAAGCAGGAATTACACCAAAGGAATTTGTAGATAATGTTTCCGGTGTTATTAAGGAAATCTGGGATTTAATGAATACATCATATGATAAATTCATTAGAACAACTGATCCTGACCATGAAAAACAGGTTCAGAAGATTTTTAAGAAACTATATGATCAGGGAGATATTTATAAGGGACATTATGAAGGAATGTACTGTACACCTTGTGAATCTTTCTTTACAGAATCACAGTTAGTAGATGGAAAGTGTCCTGACTGTGGCAGAGAAGTAACACCTGCAAAGGAAGAAGCATATTTCTTTAGAATGAGTAAATACGCAGACAGATTAATTGAACATATTAACACACATCCTGAATTTATTCAGCCTGAATCAAGAAAGAATGAAATGATGAATAACTTCCTTCTTCCGGGATTACAGGATTTATGTGTATCAAGAACATCATTTAAATGGGGAATTCCTGTAGACTTTGATCCAAAGCACGTTGTTTATGTATGGATTGATGCATTATCCAACTACATTACAGGTTTGGGATATGATGTTGATGGAAACAATGATCCTTTATATGATAAGTATTGGCCGGCTGATCTTCACCTTATTGGAAAGGATATTTTAAGATTCCATACTATTTATTGGCCAATTATGCTTATGGCTTTAGATGTTCCACTTCCAAAGCAGATTTTTGGACATCCTTGGTTATTACAGGGTGACGGAAAAATGAGTAAGTCAAAGGGTAACGTTATTTACGCGGATGACTTGGCAAATCTTTTTGGTGTTGATGCCGTAAGATATTTCGTGCTTCATGAAATGCCATTTGAAAATGATGGAACTATTACTTGGGAATTAATGGTTGAGAGAATGAACTCAGACCTTGCTAATACATTAGGAAATCTTGTTAACAGAACAATTTCAATGTCAAATAAGTATTTTGACGGAGTTGTAAGCAACAAGGGAGTTGACGAAGAAGTTGACGATGACTTTAAGAAGGTTATTTTGGATACACCTGTTAAGGCAGCTGAAAAGATGGATAAGTTAAGAGTTGCAGATGCAATTACAGAAATCTTTACATTATTTAAGAGATGTAATAAGTACATTGATGAAACAATGCCTTGGGCACTTGCTAAGGAAGAAGATAAGCAGGACAGACTTGCCACAGTACTTTATAACTTAATTGAAGGTATTACAATTGGCGCAAGCCTATTAGAGCCATTTATGCCTGAAACATCAAAGAAGATTCTGGCTCAGATTAATGCACAGCCAAGAGCTTTTGAAGACATGACAGAATTTGGCAAATACCCATCAGACAACAAAGTAACAGAAAAACCGGAAATCTTATTTGCAAGAATGGATATTAAGGATGTTATGGAAAAGGTAGAAGAAATTAAGGCAGCTCAGGAGGCTGAAACAGCAGAGGAAAAATATCCTGAAGTTGAAAAGAAACCTGAAATTACAATAGATGATTTTGATAAGGTTCAGATTCAGGTAGGTGAAGTAATTAAGTGTGAACCTGTTCCAAAGGCTAAGAAACTTCTAGTTTCGCAGATTAAGATTGGAGCAGAAACAAGACAGATTGTTTCAGGTATTGCAAAATACTATAAACCTGAAGAAATGGTAGGAAAGAAAGTTGCCGTTATCACTAACTTAAAACCATGTAAGCTTTGCGGAGTGGAATCACAGGGAATGATTTTGGCAGCAGGAGATGACGAAGGAAACCTTTCAGTTGTAACAGTTGATAAAGATATTGTTAGTGGAAGCGAAATCTGCTAAATCGGAGGAAATATGATTTTTGATACACATGCACATTATGACGATGAAGCATTCGATGATGACAGAGAAAAGTTATTAGAGAGAATGCAAAACAGAGGTGTAGAATATATCGTAAACGTAGGCGCAAGTATGTCATCATGTAAAAGCACAATAGGTCTTGTGAGACGTTTTCCATATGTTTATGGAGCATTAGGCGTTCATCCGGATGAAGTTTCAGAACTTACGGAAGAAGATTATCAGTGGCTTAAGAAAAGCATTTACAAGCCTAAAATCGTTGCAGTAGGCGAAATAGGCTTGGATTATCATTGGAATGATAATAAAGAGCAGCAGATAGAATGGTTTGAAAAGCAAATGGATATTGCAAGAGAGGCTGAATTACCGATCATTATTCACAGCCGTGATGCGGCGAATGACACATATGAAGTTATGAAGGCTAACAAGGCTGATGAAATCGGTGGAGTAATTCATTGTTTTTCTTACACAAAGGAAATGGCAGAAAAATTCCTTGATATGGGATTTTACCTAGGAATCGGTGGTGTAGTAACATTTAAAAATTCTAAGAAATTAAGGGAAGTTGTAGAATATATGCCAATGGATAGAATGGTAATAGAAACAGACTGTCCTTATTTAACACCGGAACCAAACAGAGGAAAGAGAAATGATTCCTTTAATCTGCCTTACGTTGTAAATAAAATAGCAGAGATTAAGAACATTAGCCCTGCAGAAGTTATTGATATTACTTCAAATAATGCAAAAGACCTTTATGGAATAGGCAGAAAGAGGTTTGATTAATGGCATATCTTGGAACACCAAGTGCAACAAAGGAAATAATAAATAAATATAGCTTTGCTTTCCAAAAAAAATTCGGACAGAACTTTTTAATTGACTCAAATGTATTGGAAAGTATTATCAGAGGAGCTGAAATAACAAAAGATGATTTCGTTTTGGAAATCGGCCCGGGAATAGGAACGATGACACAGTATCTTTGTGAAGCTGCAAGACAGGTTGTGGCTGTGGAAATTGATAAGATGTTAATTCCTATTTTGGAAGATACATTGTCAGAATATGATAATGTGGAAGTTATAAATCAGGACGTGCTAAAGGTTGACATAAAATCTTTAGCAGAGGAAAAGAATAATGGTAAACCAATTAAGGTTGTTGCCAATTTGCCATATTACATAACAACACCTATTATTATGGGATTGTTTGAGAGTGGTGTGCCAATTGACAGCATTACAATAATGGTTCAAAAAGAAGTGGCGGACAGAATGCAGACAGGACCGGGTTCAAAGGATTATGGGGCATTGTCATTGGCAGTTCAGTACTATGCCACTGCAAAGGTTATTCTTAATGTGTCAGCAACATGTTTTATGCCAAGACCAAATGTTGATTCAGCGGTAATAAAGCTAACAAGACATAAAGAACCTACAGTTAATGTGGCAGATGAAAAATTAATGTTTAAAATCATAAGAGCTTCTTTTAATCAGAGAAGAAAAACATTAGTTAACGGATTGAAAAATTCACCGGAGCTTAGTTTTTCTAAGGAACAGATAGTTAAGGCCATAGAAAAAATAGGAAAACCGGAAACTATAAGAGGTGAGGCATTGACTTTGGAAGAGTTTGCAGAACTTGCAAATGCCTTTACAGAATTAAAATAAGATTTTAAATTAAATCATAATAGAATAAAAATCATATTAGAAACGCAGAATAATTTAGATGGAAGTTTAAATAGTTCTGCGTTCTTTTTATGCTTAGAAATTCATATATTGTAGAAAAAAAATGGAATGTTTATGTTTAAAAATAAAATAAAAATCAATATGGTAATGTCCGTGGTTCTTCTCGTGTCAATGACAATAATATCCTGCAACATGGATAAGGTAGCTACAGTTGAAATGGAAAAAGAAAATAAAAATGTTAAAACTAAAAATGGCAAAGTTGTTGTAATTGATCCGGGACATGGGGGAGATGATCCGGGAAAAGTAGGCGTTAATGGCATAAAGGAAAAAGACGTAAACCTTGCCATTTCTAAATGCCTTAAGAAAGTTTTGGAAGATAACGGATTTGATGTGGTAATGACAAGAAATAAAGATGAGATTCTAAATGAGGGAGGAAAGTTTTCCAAGGTTGGAGATTTAAACAAAAGATGTAGCATAATAAATAATACATATCAAATAAACAGTAATAGCATTATGATAAGCATTCATCAAAACAGCTTTACAAACCCAAATGTAAAAGGTGCCCAAAGCTTTTTCTATGAAAAATCAGAAAAAAGCAAAAAGCTTGGATTAATACTTCAAAATCATTTGAACAAAAAAATTAATACAGAAAAAGAAAAGGCGGCAAAGCCGAACAACAGTTATTATATGCTTATAAATTCTAAATGTCCGGGAACAATAATAGAGTGTGGTTTTTTAAGCAACCCAAGTGAGGAGGAAAGTCTTTCAAAAGAGGAATATCAGAAGAAACTGGCGGAAATAATATGTACCGGAATTAAAGAATATTTTGGAGAAAAATAGGTAATGGTAATAGTTAATATAATTTGTAAAATGGGGTAATATATGATAAAATAGACAAGATAAAAATTAGATGAGGCGTAAGATGAAAACTATAATAAAAAAAACCAGTGTAGATAATATAGATATGGATACAATTAACCAGGCAGGAGAGATTATAAGACAGGGTGGTCTGGTTGCTTTTCCTACAGAAACTGTTTACGGACTGGGAGCAGATGCATTAAATGAAGAAGCGGCAGCAAAGATTTATGCTGCAAAGGGACGCCCATCAGACAATCCGTTAATTGCCCACATAGCAGATTTGGAAATGCTTAAACCGTTGGTTGAAGAGATACCACCGGTGGCTGAGAAATTAATGGATGCCTTTTGGCCGGGACCTATGACACTTATATTTAATAAGAGTAACCTGGTACCAAAGGGTACAACAGGAGGCTTGGACACAGTTGCAGTCAGATATCCTAATCACCCTATTGCACAGGCACTTATTAAGGCGGCTGGTGTTAGTATTGCGGCACCAAGTGCTAACCTTTCAGGAAAACCAAGCCCGACTTTAGGGGAACATGTAATAGATGACATGGACGGTCGTATTGATATGATTATTGATGGCGGAATGGTAGGAATGGGACTTGAATCAACTATCATTGACGTGACAGTTAATCCACCAATGATTTTAAGACCAGGATTTATTACATACGAAATGGTAAAAGAGATTGTTCCCGATGCAACAGAGGACAGAACTATTTTTACAAAACCAACTAAGGAGTTTAAACCAAAAGCTCCGGGAATGAAATACAGACATTATGCACCATCGGCAGATTATACGATTTATAAGGGCGATGAAGTAAAGGTGGCAGAAAAAATCATCGAACTTGCAAATGAAAAAGCAGATGAAGGTAAGATTACAGGAATTATAACAGCAGACCAGCATTTGCATATGTACCAGGGAAGACTAAACAAGAGTATTAAGGTAGTATCACTGGGAGATTTAGAAAAGCCGGAAATAGTTGCCAATCATTTGTTCAAGGCATTAAGAGACTTTGACAAAGTGGATACAGAATTTATTTTTGGTGAAGCATTTTCAGAGAAGAATGTGGGACAGGCAATCATGAACAGGCTTACTAAGGCAGCAGGTTATAACATCATTGATGTATAGCAGTTCGGAGGTAAAATGCTAGAATTTTCAAAAATTTTGTTTGTTACGGATACGGATACGTCACCGGGACCACTTGCAGCAACTTTGCTAAAACATTATTTGCCATTAGAACAGGTAAATATTGATTCAAGAGGACTTGCAGTTCTTTTTCCGGAGCCAATGAATCCTAAAACTGTAGCAATCGCAGCCTCAAAGGGATTGGACATTAACCGTACCTCAATACAACTTGAACCGGAAGATTTTGGACAAGACGTATTGGTACTGGTATTAGATGAGTCAAGGAAGCAGGCAGTATATGATGACTATGCAGAGGCAGTTAATGTTTATACATTAACAGAGTATATTAACGAGGCAGGAAGCATAGTTAATCCAGATGGTGGTGAGTTAGCGGATTATGCCAAGATGTATGAAACATTAGACAACATAATTCAGAAATTAGCTAACAAGCTTAAGGAAAGTAAATACAAAAACTAAAAAAATACATAAAAAAGCACGGAGGAAAACAAATGGGAAAGACATTTATAATGGATCATCCATTGATCCAGCACAAGATTGGAATTATTAGAAGAAAAGAAACAGGAACAAAAGATTTTAGACAGTTAATCAGCGAAATTGCAATGCTTATCACATATGAAGCAACAAGAAACTTAGAATTAGCTGACCAGGAAATCGAAACACCGATATGCAAGACAACAGTTAAAGAATTAGGCGGAAAGAAGTTAGCAATCGTACCTATTCTTAGAGCAGGTCTTGGTATGGTAGATGGAATGCTTGCAATGATTCCATCAGCAAAAGTAGGACACATTGGACTTTACAGAGATCCTGTTACAGCATTGCCTCACGAGTACTACTGTAAATTACCTGAAGATTGTGACAAGAGAAACGTATTCGTAGTAGATCCAATGCTTGCAACAGGTGGTTCTGCAATTGCAGCAATTCAGATGCTTAAAGAAAAAGGTGTAAAGAACATTACATTAATGTGCATTATTGCAGCACCTGAAGGCGTAAAAGCAATGGAAGAAGCACATTCTGACGTAAATATGTACATTGGTGCATTAGATGAAAAATTAAATGAACACAAGTACATCGTTCCGGGACTTGGAGATGCAGGAGATAGAATCTTCGGTACAAAATAATAAAATTAACGTGTTTGCAATAGAAATTTTTCCGTGGCAAATAAATAGTAGCATTTCACTTTTGACAAGAAATTAAAAGGAGAAAGAAATGGCTAGTAGTAAGAGAAAGGATTACATTTCATGGGATGAGTATTTTATGGGAGTTGCATCTTTGGCGGCACTAAGGTCAAAGGATCCAAATACTCAGGTGGGAGCATGCATAGTAAGTGACGATAACAAAATTTTGTCAATGGGCTATAACGGGCTTCCGGTAGGTTGTAGCGATGATGAATTTCCATGGAATAGAGAAAGCGACGATCCATATGACAATAAATATTTTTACACAACTCACAGCGAATTAAATGCCATTTTGAATTATAGAGGCGGCAGTCTTGAAGGAGCAAAGATTTATGTAACTTTGTTTCCTTGTAATGAGTGCGCCAAGGCCATTATTCAGTGTGGCATTAAGAAGGTTATATATGGCGATGATAAATATGGAGATACATCTTCTGTAAAGGCGTCAAAGAGAATGATGGCAGCAGCAGGTGTGGAATATATTCCATATGAGAAATCAGGCAAAGAGATTAAAATAAAGCTTTAGTAAACAATTCTATTTTTGCTGAATATACTAGACTGATAAGGTTTTTGATTAGTTTAGGATAGTATATGGATTATAAATATATACCTTTTTATGTTCAGGGAAATGCAGTTACGGGAATGTATTACGGACAATGGGGAATGGCGGAAGATAGAGACATTGAATATGTTAAAGAAATGTACCCTCTAACTTTTATGACCATTCAGGAGATGGTAGAGAAGGAATGTGATTATCAGGAGTTTGCAGGAAGTATGATGTTTGACGAATATCCTGACAAAATGGGAATCCTAAGGATTGTTAATCGTATTTTTGAAAATATTAAAAAAGAAGAGGCATCCTGTAATGGCAAGGAATGCATTAAGTATCCTGATGACCAGTGGCTTAAGGATATAATAATGGTATTGCTGCTTAATGAAATATATAGAAGAAGACAAAAAAGAAAAAGATATTATTAAGATTAAAAGTGATTTAGTCTTAACAAAAAAAGCACTAAGAATAAAGGGTTGAATGAAACCTAAATCTTAGTGCTTTTTCAATTAACAAGAAAATCCTTTGGAAAATCTATTAATTGATATTTCCAATGTGTGAAAACATCATTAAAGGGCATAAAGTATTATTGCAAAAAAATGTAATATACTTCCTGCAAGAATAAACAAATGGAAAATAGAATGCATCCATTTATGACTGCTTCCAAGTCCGTAAAGAATAGAGCCTACAGTGTAGGCAATGCCTCCGGCAACAAGTAAGATAACGCCACCTGTGCCCATAACTTCAATGGTAGGTTTTATGAAAATAATAATAACCCATCCCATGGCAAGGTAGCAAATCATAGAAAATACGCTGTATTTCTTTAAGTCAATTGCAGTAAGGGTACAGGCAATAATTGCACAACCCCAAACTAAGCCAAATAAAGACCATGCCAAAACGGGATATTTGGCTCTCATTGGAACAAGAAGTATTGGTGTGTAACTTCCTGCAATAAGAAAATAAATGGTGCAGTGGTCAAGAACCTGCATAACCTTCTTACCCATTCCCGGTCTTAAACCATGATAAACACTGGACATTGTATATAAAACAATTAAAGTTACCCCATAAATGCAACTGGAAACAACGCCGATTCCACTGTGATGCTTGGCCGAAACAATAATGCAAAGCACAAGAGCTGCAATACCTAAAGCCGCACCAACGATATGGGAAACCATATTAAAAATTTCTTCACCTTTAGAATAATTAGGAAGCTGTCTGTCAGCTAATTTAATTCTTTGTTTCATAAAAAGTTCTTCCTTCCTTAAAAAATGACTACTCAACGCTATGTAGTATTCAATACTACGTCAAAGTATATATATATTATACGCAAATGTCAATAAAAAAAATGCATAAAAAATGAAGGCTGTATAAGTGACTATTGAAAATGGCAAATTTTCCATAGTAATAATAAGTGATGTCATAGGACAATATTAATAAATATATAACATATTCAAAATATGTTTTTTGTCTAAATTATATTAAGAAATGAATAAAAACTTTTTGTGTAAAAAGCGTATAGACTTTGACAAAATCAATATATATAATATGCGTATATTCAAAAACAAAACACAGAACAACAAGAACAAAGAAAATTCGACATATGTGCAAAGAACTGGTTTACCCAATAGGAAGAAACAGAGGAGAGAGCGTTGCACATGTTAAAGATGTAATAAGTAAGGGGGGAAAACTATTGAAGAAGGGTAGTTTAGCTGTTTTTGATAATGACGAGAATTATACAGAATCTTTTTTGGAGTATATAGAAGAGAAGAAAGGAATGCCTTTTGAGATTCAGGTATTTACGAAACAGGAGTCATTATTACAATATTTGGAAAGTCGGGAGCCACAATTATTATTGGTAGCTTCAGATGTAATGTGCCATGAGATAGAGAAGGTTAACAGGGAGAAGATTGTAATATTGGCAGGTGAGGAGGTTTCGTCTTCTTTTTCTGAATACAGAACCATCTATAAATATCAGTCAATGGAAAATGTTATCCGCCAGGTTATAGATTACTACATTGATATAACAAAGGACAGTATTTTTGTACCTGTTACAAAGAACAAGTCGGAAATAATCGGTATATATTCGCCTGTAGGCAATGTGGGAAAGACTGCAGTTGCGTGGGCTATGGCACAGACTTTAGGAGCAGATTATACAGTTCTTTACATAAATATGCAGGAATATTCAGGAATGGATAGAATGTTTTATACGGATTTTGGAGCGAATCTGTCAGACTTAATGTATTTCTACAAGCAATCCCCGGAATCAATGGCCGTTAAACTTAAGGCAGTAACCTATTCGGCGGAGGGATTTGATTACATACCGCCGTTGGTATATTCCTATGATTTAAGAAATATTGATACAGGGCAGTGGCTTCAATTTATACAGAATGTTGCAGAACTAACAGAATATGACAAGATTATTATTGAGTTCGGTCAGGTACTTAACAATCCAATGATTTTACTTGAAAGTTGCAATAGAATATTTGTGCCGGTTTCTAATGACTGGATGAATCAGTGCAAGAAGAAGGAATGGGAAGAGTATCTTTTAAGAACAGGTTATGAGGAAATATTAGACAGAACGGAAATGCTGCAAGTGCCACAAATAAGGCAATGGAGCAGCCTGGATGAATATAAAGAATGTTATTTGTGGGGAGAACCCGGAGATTACATAAGACAGGTATTGGGGGGATTATAATGAACAAGTCAGAAATAGAACAGTTAAGAGGTTTGGTAATTGAAAGAGTTGATATGTCAAGAGAACCTGATGACAGTGAATTGCACGAAATTATAGACAGTGTAATTGAAAAAAATCAGGATTACAGATATATGTCAATTAAGAAAAGACAAATAATACATAAAAAAATATATTCCTCAATTAGAGGGTTAGGCATAATAGAGGAGCTGCTGGAAGAACCTGATATTACAGAAATAATGATAAATGGACCTAACAATATTTTTGTTGAAAAAAAGGGACGTATAAACAAAATAGATGAAAGGTTTGAATCTGAAAACAGGTTAAATGATATTATCCAACAGATTGTGGCAAAGACTAACCGTAGGGTAAATGAGTCAAATCCCATTGTGGATACACGACTTGAAGACGGTTCCAGAGTTAATGTAATATTGCCACCAATTGCTCTTGAAGGACCTATAGTTACAATACGTAAATTTTCAAAAAGAGGAATTACAATCGACGATATGATTAGTTGGGGGACAATTTCAAAAGAGGCTGCTGATTTTTTAAAAATGGCAGTTATGGCAGGCTATAATATTTTTGTAAGTGGGGGGACAGGATCCGGTAAAACAACATTTCTAAATGTGTTATCTAATTTTATTCCTAAAGACGAAAGAATAGTCACAATTGAAGATTCAGCAGAACTAAAACTTGATTCTGTTGATAATATTGTCCGAATGGAAACAAGACAGGCAAACAGTCAGGGGGAGAATGTTATTTCTATAAGGGATTTAATTAAAGCGTCATTACGAGTCCGTCCGGATAGAATAATCGTTGGCGAGGTAAGAGGTGGGGAGACTTTGGACATGCTTCAGGCAATGAATACAGGACATGATGGTTCTATGTCAACAGGACATGGAAATTCTCCATCAGATATGATGACAAGATTGGAAACAATGGTTCTTATGGGAATTGATATGCCATTGGCGGCTATAAGAGCACAGATTGCAACAGCAATAGATATAGTTATTCATTTAGGAAGAATGAGAGACAAAACAAGAAAAGTATTGGAAATTAATGAAGTGGTTGGGATAAGAAATGGTCAGATAGAACTAAACAGGTTGTATGTTTTTAAGGAAGAACCTGAATCTGACAAAAATAAAGTTGTGGGACAATTGGAAAGAACTGAAAATCCACTAATTAATAAGCAAAAGTTGGAAAGAAAGGGTTTGGCTTAAGATAATTGTCCGGTAAGGGGGAATATGAATTATTGTATGTCAGGAAAGAAGAAGACTGTAAGTCTGATAATAATAGGTCTGTTGGTGATTTTAATGGGAAGAATGTTTTATGGAAGTTTTAAGGCGGGAATTATAATTCTGCCATTAGTAATACCAATATACAGGCAATATTCAACGAAATACAAAGACAGGGCAAAGGCAGAATTTGAACATCAGTATAAAGAAATGCTTGTAGCCTTAAAGGATGGAATAGTTACAGGATATTCCGTTGAGAACGGATTAAAAGAAAGCTATCGTGAGATGGTTAATATTTATGGATATGATGGATTAATATGTTCAGAGTTAAGATTAATGACTTCAAGACTTAAACTTAATACACCAATAGAGATAGTTTTTAAAGATTTTGCGGAGAGAACTGATTTAGAAAGTGCTCATATGTTTTATAATACTTTTTCCATAGCACAAAAATCAGGCGGTAACATGAACAATGTAATAAAAAGAGTTATAGAAAATATTGTTCTTAAGGAATCAGTAAAGGAAGAAATTAATGTTGCCATAAACGACAAGAAACTGGAGCAGCGTATTATGACTGTGATTCCGTTGTTTTTAATCGGATATATAAGTATGGCTTCCCCCGGTTTTCTGGATATAATGTACAAATCCATAATGGGAAATATAGTTATGACGGTATGTCTAATAGTTTATCTGCTTGCATACTTGTGGAGTGAAAAAATAGTAAAGGTAAGCATATAAGATTGCAGAAATTGTGCAAGTATAGGATAAGATCGTTTGACACGGTAAACATAGTGATTAAGAGAGGGGGATGACATTGAAGGTTTATACAGTTCTACTTGGTTTGATTTTAATATTTTATATATTAACAGTCAGGTATAGACGAACCTTAAGAAAAAAGTTTAAGAAAGATAAAATTAGCCCATTGTACGGAATGTCGATGTTTATTGCTGACAGAATACCTAAAGGACTTTTACATAAAAATACATATACGGAATCTTTAATAAAAAAGTTAAATGTACAGGAAAACATAAAAAAAGAGATTTATATGTATCGTGTAAATAAAATAGCTTCGTGCCTTGGAATGTTTATTTTGTTTCTGATATTTGGAATGGCAATAAGTTTTTCTGAAAACAAGGACAATAAAGGGCAAATAAAAACATTGGATAGAGACGGGCAAAGTATTAGCAGTTATAGTTTTTTTGCAAAGAATGGAGATAATGTTGAAAAAATTAATGTTGAAGTAGACCAAAGACAACTGTCAAAAAATGAATCCTTAAAACTAATGGAGAATAGTAGAAATAAGTTAGTTAAGCTTGTTTTGGACAAGAACAAAAGTGCTAACCATATTGATAAGCCATTGAATTTGATTCGTGAAATACCAGACACCGATATTTCGGTAACATGGGATATAAGTGATGGTAGGGTTTTGAATTATGATGGACAGATTATGTCTGATGTTTCACAGGAAGGTACAATTGTTAACCTTACGGCAAATATGGAATTAAATGAACTAACATTAAGCTACACATTTGCCGTAAATGTATTTCCAAGAAATTACAAGGGAGATATTCAGGAAGCAGTTCAGGAATACATAAACAGTCAGGATAGTGAGCAAAAGAAGATTTTTTTGCCGGAAAATATATCAGGCGAAAAGATTAGTTATTATAAAAGTGCATCAAAAATAGGAAAATATATTCCAATAGTAGCATTTATTATGTGTGTGGCAGTATTTTTCTTAAAGGATAGGGATTTAAAGAGTGAAGTGAAAAAACGAAATATACAACTTCAATCTGATTACCCTGAAATCCTAAGTAAAATTCTGTTATATAGCAATGCAGGACTTTCAATAAAGAGCTCAATTGAAAGAATTGTAAGGCAATATGAGGATGAGAAAAAGAAAAATTCCAAAGAGTATCATTATGCTTATGAAGAGTTGAAAATGGCAACGGTAAAAATGAAAAGCGGAGTGTCAGAAATTAATGCAATAAATCAATATGGAGAAAGATGTGGGTTGCACAATTATATAAAGTTGGCAAATATTATTGAACAAAATATACGCAGAGGAACAGGAGAGTTATCTTTTGCCCTTGAAAATGAGTTAAATAGGGCACTGGTTGAGAGAAAGAATACTGCTTTAAAAAGAGGCAGCGAAATATCAACTAAACTGTTAGGACCAATGACGGTTATGCTAATAGTGGCACTGGTTATTCTAATGGTACCGGCATTAATGTCAATAAATATGTGAAGAAGTGAAAACACAGTATAAAAACAATATGAAAATTGAATATAAAAATAAAATAGAAATGTGAAAATAAACAATTATGACAAGTGAAAACAGGGGGTATAGAAATGTTGGAAATTTTGAAGACAAAAGCAAGAATTATTTTAGGAAAACAGAAGGCAATGGGCGTTATAGAGATAGTGCTGATAATTCTGGTACTTGTAGGACTTGCCTTAGTATTTAAATCACAGATAAGTGGAATAGCTGACGGAGTTTATACAACAATAAAAACTCAGATTAAAAAGTTTTAAAGTGGGGGAAAAACAAACTTTTTAAGGTAATAAATTTTACGAAAAGTTTTATGGGAAGTAAAAAATGAAAGTAAAAGGAAGTATAACCATCTATTTAAGCATGATACTTATAAGTGTGATGTTGCTTGTTAATGTAATTGGTGAAAGCGCAAGAATCAGTGCAGTACAGGCACAGATAAAAAGCTATACATATATGAGTGCAGAGTCAGCACTGGCAGGATATGGAAGACAGGTTTATGAAGATTATGGAATATTACTTGTATGGGAAAAGCAGACTGTTGAGTCGGTAATAAAAAAGAACATACAGGATAATATAAATATGGCAGATTTAAATGAGCCGGGCCTAAATTTTTTAGGAACAAATCTGGTTAATTTAGAAGTAACCGGAAAAGAGTATTTGACGAAAAAAGGAGGACAATATTTCTCAAATCAAATTAAATCGTATATAAAATATGTAGGTGTAATGGAAACTGTTGAAAGACTTGTGAAAGAATGTGAAACATACGAAAACTGTAATGACCAAAATAAAAATAAGTGTGACTTGAATATTGTAGTCGATGTCAATAAGGGGGAATTGCAGGAACTTGTAGAAAATATTAATAGCATAGTTACAGGTTTAAAAGAAACAAAAGATTTAAGTAATAAGTATGATTCGGTTAGTCAGAAAATAGAAAAACTTCAATCTGATTTTAATAAAAAAGAGGGAAAGAAAGTTTTGAAAGAGTATAGAGAGCTGATGGCATCAATCGAAATAAAATCGAAGGATGTGGACAGTGCTATTTCCAAGATAGAAGTGTACGAAAGAAAAAAAGAACAGTTTTTGAAAAAGAATAGCTATACATCTGATGCAAAAGATTACATGGATACTAATTTGGAAATTTTGGAAAAAGTAAGGGATGAGATAAAGAGGGACAAAGAGCTTAACGTTTTGAAAATTAAAAAATTAGATTCAGGCAATATAAGCAAAGTTAAAAAGTCCATAAGCAACATGGGGAAAGTTATAAGCGAAATGGAGTCTTTAATTACACTGGAAAGTACAGAAGAAGATAGAGATAATTATTCAATATTTGAAAATTTAAAAGATTTTATTGATAGTGGAGTATTGTCACAGGTTTTAGAAAACCCGGAAAATGTATCAAAAAATACTTTATCCGGTTCTAATCTGCCATCAACTTTGAAAGGCAAAAAAAATAACAGTTTGTCAAAAGAAATAAAAAATAAATGTGTTAATGCACTATATGCAGGATTAAAGTTTGGCAACTACAATAATCCGGAAAAAAATACAGTATTAAAGTATGAGCTGGAATATATTATTTCAGGAAAAGACAGTGATAAGGAGAATCTTGCATCTGTAGTGGAGAAAATTGTTTTGGCAAAAACAGGGATAAATATGGCTTATCTTATTACTGACAAAGAAAAAATGGAACAGGTGTCAGCAATAGCAGCATCTGTGGCAATTGTAACAGGCTTACCTTTCCTGGAGTCGGTGGCAAAGGGAGTGCTAATTAGTGCATGGTCAATGGCGGAGGCAGTTAATGACATGAAAATATTGTTATCGGGAGGTAAGGTAGCTTTGACAAAATCAAAGGGAGGCTGGAGAACTTCCATAGGCAACGTAACAAATGGTAGCAAAAAAGAAGATTCAAAAGGACTAAGTTACAAAGAGTATTGCCAAATACTAATTGCAGTACAGAATACAGGGGACAGTCTATATAGAATAATGGATTTGATACAGATAAATATACAGAAAAGGTATAACAGTGAATTCTTAATGAGTAAAAGTCTGACGGGTTTTAAGCTGAAAGCTACTTATGAAACTGCACCATTGTTTACAGCTATTCCAATAGTAGTAAATAATCTGACAGAGGAAAATAATGCCTATAAATATAGTATGGCTTATTATGATTCTTATTAGGAGATAAGTATTATGACAAAACAACTAACTGATGAAAATAATTTAAAACAAATTAGAAAAATAGAAATACTAAAGAAAAGAAAAAGAAGATTGGAAAAGGCATTAATTCGTAAATATAAGGAACAAAAATTAGCTAATTCCAAATTAGAAAATCAAAGATTAAAAAGTCAGAACAGCTTAAACTTTAATGCAAGAACAGGAGTAGCGTGTAGAAAAACTGCAAATATTATAAAGAATGAAACTATGATTACAAGAATAGAAAAAAGATTATCAAATTTAAAAGGATAGAAAATAAAAGGATGTACTGATTCGTTAGTCAGGAATTTAAGCCTATGGAGAGTATGTATGTGTTGTAAAGTATTCAGTGAAGTAGGAATGAAACATAGATGTGGTTAAAGATATGTTTCAATAACGGAAAGGATGTTTTCGTAGCTAATATGTTATGGTCAAATAAAAAATAAGATGATGTTTCTCTCCAAGTACAAAAGCTATTTTTTAATAACCCCTTTTTATAAAAAGCACCCAATAAGATGAAAAGAAAACATCCTTTCATAAAAATAAAAGAAGGAGAACGGAAAAATGTGGAGATAAAAGATACAAAGATAAAAAATATAATTAAATGTACAGCAAAGGCTGCAATTACTATAGAGGCAACAATTTCATTAACTTTATTTATGTTTGTTGTGGTATTTCTAGCCGGTTTCATAACTGCTGTTGACAAGCAACTTTCAACACAGATTAAAATGAACCGTTTGGCAGAAAATATGGCAAAGCAAATGTTTTACATAAAACAAGTAGATGAAATTACCGATTATAGCGAGAAATTAAAAGAATACAAGGACAAATTTAAAGAGAATATAAGTGAAATGAAAGACACTTTGCCTGAAAGTAATTTAATAAAAGATGATTATATTGACATGGTTTATACATATGATTATAAGTTACCTGTTTTAAGTAAAATCATAACCATAACTCAAAGAGCAAAGGTTAAAGACTGGACAGGCACGGATATGACTAAAGATTATGAACTGGTTTACATAACTAAGTATGGGAATGTATATCACAGCACAAAAGAATGTAGTCATTTAATACTTTATATTACGGGAACAGAGTATGGTAAGGTTGGTGAAGCAAGAAATGAACAGGGAGAAAAATACACACCTTGTGAGTTTTGTGGAAATAAGAAAATAAGTGACGCCACAACAGTATTTATTACAGCAGATGGAAACAGATATCACACAAATCTCCAATGTAGTGGAATAACAAGAAATATTATAGAAATTGATATTAAGGAAGTGGATAACAGAAAACCATGCAGCAGTTGTAATGGGGGATAAAATGTATTGGATTTGGATAATGATTTTTTTGTGCATATGCACATTTACAGATATAAAGAAAAGAAATGTTTGTGGTTGGTTATGCATTTTAAATATAGTGGCCGCAATTATGTTGCATACAATATTTAGGGATATAAGTGGAAAATCCCTTATTGAGGGAGCAATTATTGGGGGGATATTTCTAATAATCAGCGTGGTTACAAGGGAGAAAATAGGATACGGTGACAGTCTTGTTTTTCTTGCAATAGGTTTGATTATAGGCGGAGAAAAATGCTTTGTTATAATTTTTTGGAGTTTTCTGCTATGTAGTATCTTCTCACTAGTGACAATAATTCTAAAGAAAACAACATTTAAAAGTACCGTTGCCTTTATGCCCTTTGTGTTGGCAGGAGCATTAGTAACATTTATATCTACACAATAAAGGGGGAAAAATGAAAGGCAATAAACTAAAGGGAGAAATAACTATTGAAACAGCAATTGTGTTTCCTATTGTAATGCTAATGGTGTTACTGTTAATTTATTTTTCTATGTTTTTACACGATATTGTAAAAATGAAAAGCTATGCTTATGGAGCCGGATGCACATATGCAGAAATGGAATTTAAAGATTTTGAAAGTAATGTTGAAAAGAAGTTTCAGTCAATACCATTGTTTATTACAAAAGTAAGTGCAAAGTGCGGTGAAAGCACAAATCAGTATAAGATAACACTACAATATACATCCATAAGCAACATTAAGTGGATGGAAGAATTCATTAATAAGGGAAATAACAGTTATGAAATAAATGTGGAAAAAAGAATGAGTCGAAAAATTTTCGGAATTACTTCGGCAATTAGAGATAACATACAAAAGGGGGACAGTGATAATTAATGGAAGTTGTTAACAAAAAAGATGGAAACAAAAATTTTATGATAATAAAAGGGATTGAAATTGATGAAAATGATTATAAATTTAAAATGCTTAAAAATAATAATATAGAAAATGTAATCCCAATAGGTCTTAGAGTTATAGATGGAGAAAAACAATTGTACTATAACGTAACAGAGTACATTACTGTAAAAGCGATGTTTTCGCGGAAAAAGATGTCAGGAAAAGACTTATATAATTTAATAAAGGACATTAAAAAGTTATCTAAAAGCACAAAAGAATACCTGATGGATTTAAATGATTTTTTGTTTGACATTAATTATGTGTACATAAATAAGAAATCGGGAGAATATGGTTTTTGTTATTGCCCAAATGAGTATGAAGATGTGCAGCAGAATATGAGAAATATTTTTGACAGCATATTAGAATGTATTGACCATAACAATAAGCCTGCAGTTCTTATGGCTTATGGAATACAGCAGATTACAATTAGCGACAGTTATACTGTGCAGGATTTGTATAATTGTGCTGTTGAAAACTACAAAGAAGCAAAGGAAAGTACATATAAAAAGAAAGACCGGGAAGAGTTTGTTAAAGGAGTTGAGAATATTGTTATTAATACGGAAAAGAATGTAGTAACAAAACCATATGAAGAAAAAAAGAAAAGTCTTTTTAAAAAAATAATGGAAAGATTAAAAGGGAAAAATAAATATGAGGATGAAGATGAACTGGAAGCAGAACTGGAAAATCCTTCGGAAATTAATAAAAAAGAGAGTGGTTTAAAAGAAATTTCAGGACAGGCTACAGAAGGACCACTGTACAATTACTCAGATTATCAAATGGCAACAATAGGCGAGGAGACAGATAATTACAGAGACAACTATGAGAAAGGTTATGATGATAATTATGACGGAGATTATGAAGAAGCTACAATGTTATTAACATCATCAGGAGTAATAAATAGAATAACCCTAAAAGAAATTAGTAATCAGGGAAGCATGAAAATCGAACCAAAGGGTTATCCGTGTATATTAGGAAAGAGTAAGTTAAGCAGCGATTATATAGTGGACAGTCCTGTAGTAAGCAGGGTTCATTTAAGACTATCGGAAGAAATGTCTAACTATTATGTTGAGGATCTTAATTCTACTAACGGAACTTACGTTAACGGGCAAAAACTTGAACCTCATAAACCTAAAGAAATTAATGTGGGAGATCAAATAACTGTAGCAGATATAGACTTTATAGTGGAGTGATAAAGTTCGTAGTGGTATAATAGTCTTAGTGTAAATTACGGAATAGTCCGTGTAATCAAGTGCTTAAGGAGGCTGTTATGGACGAAAAAATTCAAAGGTTAAAAGAGATTATTGATGGAAGTGACAATATTGTATTTTTTGGTGGAGCAGGAGTTTCCACAGAAAGTGGTGTTCCGGATTTTAGAAGTGTGGACGGATTATACAATCAGGAATATGATTATCCACCGGAAACAATTTTAAGCCATACTTTTTATAGAAGAAATCCGGAAGAGTTTTATAGATTTTATCATAATAAGATGTTATTTCCTGATGCAAAACCGAATGCAGCCCACAAAGCTTTGGCAAAATTAGAAAAGAAAGGAAAACTAAAGGCTGTAGTTACGCAGAATATTGATGGCTTACATCAGGCAGCAGGAAGTGAAACTGTTTATGAGCTTCATGGCTCTGTTCATAGAAACTACTGTGAATCCTGTGGCAAGTTTTACGGACTTAAAGATATAATGGCGCAGAAAGGAGTACCTAAGTGTAGCTGTGGAGGAATTATTAAGCCTGATGTGGTTTTGTATGAAGAAGGACTTGATCAGAATACAATAAGAAAGTCTATCGAAGCCATTTCCAATGCAGATGTACTTATAATAGGAGGAACTTCTCTTGCGGTTTATCCGGCAGCAGGGCTTATAGATTATTATAGAGGAAACAAGCTTGTTCTTATAAACAAGAGTTCCACGCCAAAGGATTCAAGGGCAGACCTGATTATAAATGATGCGATTGGTAAGGTTTTAGGTCAGATTGTAGAATAATAATTTTTTTTTTGTATAAATAGAAGTGTCGGTGTTTAATCGGCACTTTTATTGTCACAAAGTTTATGCATACAGGGTAGAGTTTTTGACAAATTAATACAGCACCACTATGGTATTATCTCTTTCGTAAAACAAAGAAAGGAGAGGTATCATGATAGAAGTGGTATATAGTGGAGAGGAGCATGAAGAGCAGGATGAGGTCAGGATTCCGAAAAATATTCATCAAATAGGAAATAACAGTTCAAACAAGAAAATATACATAGAAGATTATGTAATGACATATTTAAAGAAGAGCCCTTCAGGTGAGGATAATGTTAAATATGGGGTATTACTGGGAGATGTAAAAAGGGCAAAAGGAAATGTTTATATTTTTGTAAAAGGAATGGTGGAAGTTCGTGATGTAATAGAAAACAGTATTATTTTTAATGATGATATCTGGTCCGGAATTTACAAAGATATAAAGCAGTTTTTTGAACAGTTAAATATTGTGGGCTGGTATGTTTCGGTTCCTTACAGGGTAAGTGAGGATATGAATGGAATAAGAAAGATTCATCTTGATAACTTTGCCGGAAATGACAAAGTATGTTTTGTGAAAGACAGGGCAGAAAACGAAGAAGGCTTTTATAGCTATGAACAGTCAGGTCTTGGAAAGCAGCAGGGCTACTATATCTATTATGAGAAAAATGAGAAAATGAAAAAATATGTTAAAAACTTAAAAAACAGTGCAACAAACAGTGGGATAGCTAACAATGAAATAAAAAATATTAGCGTGGATGACAAGATAGGAGGCGAGGATAAAAAAGATAAGAAATCATCTAAGAAGAAATTGGAGAACATAGAATTAAAAGCGGAGGAGGCAAACGGTAAAACTATAAAAATTTCAAAAGAAGAAAGTAAACAGGATAATAATTTAAATAAAAAAGATTTGAAAAATAAAGAAAAGAGTCAATGGTTTAAAAATAGCAAAAGTACTAATAATACAGTGGAAGAAACTGGAGAGCCGATACGACAGGGAAGGATTGCATATGGTGTAAGTGGTCTTTTAATTGTAGCTTTATTATTATCAACAGTTGTAATGCTTAATAATTATGGAGAATTAAAAAATATTAAAAGTACTTTGGCAGGAATTAGTAGAGAAAGAGAGGCTCAGGCTGTTAATAAAATTTTAAGTGCATACACCGAAACAACAAAACAGAGTGCCACAACTGTAGCAGGATTGGAAAGCAAGAAAGCAATAGCTGCCAATGGTAGCAATGTTACTCAGAAAAAAAATGACAACGGAGAGGTTGTTTCAAAACAGACAGCGGGAACTAATCAGGATAATAACAGCAGTAACAATAGTATTACCAATACTACAAATGATAGAAATAATACTAACAGTAATAAGCCTTCAGGTAGTGAAACGGAAAATAATAAAACGAAAAGTATTTCCAGTGCTTATTCAGGACAATACCATACAGTTAAACCGGGACAGACATTGTATGATATTAGTATGAGTTATTATGGAACAAGTGAAATGGTAGATGAAATAAAAGACAGAAATAACATTGACGATGATTACACAATCAAGGAAGGACAAAAAATATTATTGCCTTAACAAAAAAATGGTGTCATTATTCAGCAGATATTGTATAATCTTTAATAGATTTAACAAAGGAAGTGAAATCGTGGCAAATAAATACATTAGAAAATTCAGAAGACTGAAAAAAGAAGGTCAAAATTCTACATATATGAAAAATACCAAAAAGGTGTTTGAGAAAAGGGCTGTAAAGCTTGGAATAATAGTAGCTGTGATTTTGATTATTGTTGGAGCGTTGTTCTTTTACAAAAAATATCACAAATACACCACCTACAGGGTAATTGAATCCACTAATATTAAAGGCGGAGCGAGCAGTAAATATATTCCTTTTGGTGACTATGTTATTAAGTACAGCTATGATGGAATAGCCTATATTAAGGACAAAGAAACTGTTTGGGAAGAAGCATATGAAATGAAGCAACCTATTATTGATGTATGTGACGACTATGTGGCGATAGCGGATAAGAATACCAATGATATTTTCATATACAACGATAAAGGTCGTCAGGGACAGGTTTCCGTAAGCTATCCTATTGTGAAATTAGAGGTGGCAAAGCAGGGAGTTGTTGCTGCGTTGCTTGAGGACAAAACATCTAACTATATTGAGGTGTACGATAAAGAGGGAAAACAGTTGGTATCTCATAAGTCTATTATTGATGAAAATGGATATCCGATTAATTTCTCAATGTCAGATGATGGGGAAAGAATGGCAGTTTCGTACCTTACCGTGAAAAATGGCTCTTTTGAAAACAAGATACAGTTTTATGATTTTTCTAATTCAGGGAAAAACATAGAAAACCGAATGGTGAAAGAGTTTAGCGGATATGGTGAAACGATTGTTCCTACAATCAGTTATGTTTCAAACAGTCAGGTAGTGGCAATAGGTGAAGATATAGTTTCTATATATAAGGTGGGTAACAAGGATATTACCAAAAAGGATATAAAAATAAAAGAAGAAATACAGAAAGTATTTTATAATGACAAATATGTAGGATTGGTATTTAAAAATGCCAGCACGGACAGACCTTACAGAATTGAAGTATACAATTCAAGTGGATCTCAGATATTAAATTCTACAGTGGATATGGATTTTGAAAAAGTTACATTTGCCGGAGATAATATTTTAATGTATAGTGATATGCGATGCGAAATATTATCAATAAAAGGTGTGAAAAAATTTCAGACTAATTTTAAGGGACAGATTTATGGATTAATGCCATATGACGATTCCAAAACTTATTTGTTAATGACTAACTCAAAAATACAGAAGATTCGATTGAAATAACGGAGGAATGAAATGGGCAATATAATACTGACAGGGGTAACGGTTTTTGTTGTGGTAATGATTGCTATAGGAATGAAGAGAGGACTTGTAAAGACGGCATTTTCTTTCGGCTCGATTTTTATAGCACTTATACTGGTGAATATTTTAACACCTGTTGCAAAAGAGGTAATAAAAAATACACCGGTTTATGACTCAATAAACCAAAATATACAAAGCTATGTAAGTGAACATATAGCAACATCTACAGAAAACATGACGGAAACAGGAATCAATAATCAAGAGAAAATCATTAATGAACTTCCATTACCTAATGGACTAAAAGAATCATTAACGAAAAATAATAATCAAAGCAGTTATGATTCATTGGCAGTAAATACATTTAAGGAATATGTTGTGGCATATTTAACAGATGTTGTTTTAAACGCAGTGGTATATATTTTGCTATTTATGGTTATATCTATATTAATGAAAACATTAGTGGAAGTGTTAAACATAGTAACAAAACTTCCGGTTATTCATACATTTAATATGGCAGGTGGAGCATTAATCGGTTTTGCACAGGCAATATTAATCATATGGTTATTGTGTATGGTAGTTACGATCTTCAGCTCAACATCCTGGGGACAGACAGTTTGCAAGGCAATAGCAGACAACGGAGTGTTAAGTATGATTTATGATAACAACTTAATACAAAATATAGTAAATAGCTTGTTTTAGATAACAATAATAATTAAAGAGTTTTATGGCTAAAATAAGGTGCTTAAAATTTTTTGAAAAAAGTTTAAAAAAGTTATTGACAAAACAAAAGGTATTTGATACATTATAAAAGCTGTTTAGCAAGTGGATTAAACAATCCACTTATGGCTCCATGGTCAAGCGGTTAAGACACCGCCCTTTCACGGCGGTAACAGGGGTTCAAATCCCCTTGGAGTCACTTCCGTCAGCTTATCTGAAAAGATGAGTCTTGACGATAAAAAGAACCCTTGCTATAATGTAAGAGTTCTATATATATGGCGAGTTAGCCAAGTGGTAAGGCATCGGTCTGCAACACCGCTATCACCAGTTCAAATCTGGTACTCGCCTCTCAAAAATCTCAGGAATGTTCCTGAGATTTTTTTTCGCACATTTTTCCTATGCAGCCGAAAAATTTTCATGCAAACACGTTGAGAGTTCTTATTTTGCTCCGCCGCCTATTGTAAAACAAAAATCAAAACTCGCCTACGGCTCAGACAGTTGATTTTTGCTTTACGCTATGCTCGCAAAATTGCGAATCTCTGCCTATTGTTTGCTTTGAAAATTTTTCGGCTGCATGGGGGTAAAATGTAAAAACAAAAAAATATCGAAAAATTTGTAATAAATATGTAATATATCTTCAGGAATATGTTATAATCAAAGTAACGTGCGAAAAAACAGAGAAGTTCGGAAGGAGATATTTAATGAACAAGAAGTTAATAAGTATTGTGACAATTATGGCAATGCTTGTGGTTATGATTATACCTGCATGGGCAGACGGTGGTGATAACACAGGCGACGACAATTTTGGCGCAGCTATTTATGTGAAGAAAGATGGCGTAGAAGGTGCATACACATTAGGAACAGCTAAGGAATTTAAGCTAGAGTTCTGGGCATCAGGCATTGTTGGAAAGCAGGTTGTAAGAACTGTTTCAGTAACAGGCGACAATCAGGTGTCATCTATTGAATACAAAGATGGCGGAGAGTGGTACGACATTAGCGGATTTAATAAGGAAATGACTATTGCAGGTAATGATTTAGACAGAACTATTAGAGTCGTTTTTGATAAGGAAGGTAGATATACAATTTCTTATGGATTGGTGAATACAGAAGGTCAGGATGTTGTAAAGGATCAGTTAAATATTGAAATAGCAGACGGACAGATTAAAATTGTTAAAGAAACTGAGACAACTACACCTGCAACAGCAGAAACAACTACAACAGCAACAGCAGAAACAACTACAACTGCAACAGCAGAGACAACCACACCAGTGGCAGAAACAACTACAGTTGCAACAGCAGAGACAACCACACCAGTGGCAGTAGAAACAACTACACCTGCAGTAGTAGAGACAACAACATCAGCAGCAGTAGAAACAACTACAACAACAGCAAAGACAACTACAGTTGCACCAACACCAACTACAACAGCAAAGGTAACAAAAACTCAGAAACCTACAGCACAGAAAGTTAGCGTTGGGAATACAAGGATAACAAAGATCGTAAAAACTAAGAAGAGTGCCAAGGTAATTTATAAAAAGATTGCAAAAGTATCAGGATATCAGCTTCAGTTGTCTAGATCTTCAAAATTCAAGAAGGCAGTAACAAAGACAACTAAGAAAGTTAGCTATAAATTTAAAAAGTTAAAGGCAAATAAAAAATATTACGTAAGAGTTAGAGGTTATGTAAAGACTTCAAACGGTACAGCTTACGGAAAATGGAGAAAGAAGAACTTTAAAACAGCAAAATAATGTGACAGATAAAGAATGAAAGAAGGAAAAGATGAAATTTTTAAAGAGAACAATTGGAATAATAATCGTGATGGCAGCTATTATTTCAGGACTTCAATTAAAAAGTGAATTGGCTTATGGAGCAACACCTACGATTTCTAAAAGTACAGTAACATTAGAAAAGGGCAAAAGAAAAAAAATAAAAGTTAAAAATGTTTCAGCGAGAACGAAAGTTAAATGGAGAACATCTAATAAATTTGCAGTTACTGTTTCAAAAAAAGGTAGAATTAGAGCTGTAAATTATGGAGCTGCAACAATTACTGCAACTTGTAAATCAAGAAGAATGACTTGTAAGGTTACAGTTCCTGATACTTCTAAGAATGTTGTTATAACAAAATATCCTACAACATTAACTGAAGGCCAGACAGGTACGGTTGTAGCAAAGTCAGTTAATAAAATTTCATATATGTCTTCAAATGACTCAATAGCAAAAGTCAATAAAGAGGGTACTGTTGAAGCATTAAATCCGGGAAAAGCGGAAATAACAGCGAAATCCTCACAGGGATATAGCAAATGTACAATAAATGTTTTGTCAAGTGATCTAAATAACAGATTGTATGATTCTAACGGAATCAGTATTAAGAAAGTTAACGCTGACGGAACAAAGGTTAACGGTTTTGTAAGCCAGGCAAAAGGTCAGAATTTTACTGTTATGGTAGATGGAATAGACGAAAGTAATGTTAAGTCATGCAAGTGGAGTGTTGGGAATAGCGATGTTGTTTCAAAACTTTCAGCAGTAAGTGGAAGCAAGCTTAAAGCTACTTTGAAAGCAGTAAATGAAGGCAAAGTTAACATTACAGCAAAGGTTACATACAAAAACAAAAATGTTGTTACATATACAAATACAATTTATGTTTCAAACCCTGAAACGGAAGTTCAGAAGTTAATTGTTTATGGAACAGCATTAGGCAATGAAAGACAGCAGTATATTTCTTTTAAAGGTTTAGGAGAACATAGTACTATTACTTGGACTAATTCAAACAAAAAATGTGCCACTTTAACAACTTATGAAAAGAAAGCGGCAGTTTTAGGCACAAAACCGGGAACGGGTACAATTACAGCAAATGTAGATGGAAAAGTATTCAACATAAAGTATACAGTTGTTAATCCAACAGTTAATAATTTAAAGGCAGTTATAAAAAAAGGTGAAAAAGTACAGTTTCCTATTTTGGGTGACACAGGTACAGTTCCTGAATTTACAAGCAGAAATGAAAGCGTTGCCACAGTTTCAAGCGATGGTATCGTTAAAGGTGTAAATTCAGGAGTTACATATGTTGATGTAAAAATCGGAAATATTCACAAGTCTTATAGAATCGAAGTATATGCAAAAGGTATGTACAAGATTGTAAATAGAGCTATGTACATAGTTAATCATTGGAAATATAGTCAGCCAAAAAGAATGAGAAAAGGATACTATGATTGTTCAGCTTTGGTTTGGAAAGGCTATAAATCATACAAGCACTACAACAAGAAACTTGGAAGTGGTTCTTATGCAAAGACAGCAGCAAGCCTGTTTGATTATTTAAAAGAAAAAAATCAAATAGTATATTATGGTTTTATTGACATAGATGACATGAAACCGGGTGATTTGATTTTTTACGGAGATTACAATGCGGCAGTAAAATACAGCACACCGGGAAGAACTTTAAATATCTATCATGTATCTATGTATGCAGGTGCAGGTAAAGTGGTAGAAAAAGGTGGACAGACTATTAACTACAATAATATTTCACATATAGTTGGAATAGGAAGAGTGGTAGACTAATGGAATATAATATTGGAACAGTAGTAACATTAAAAAAAGGGCATCCTTGTGGAACTAATGAATGGGAAATTATAAGAACGGGTGCAGATTTTAAGTTGAAATGTAAAGGTTGCGGTCGTATAGTAATGGTTCCAAGAAAAACTTTCGAAAAAAGCGTAAAGAAGATTTTGCAGTAAATAAAAAAACGAAAGCTTTGTTTAAAACCAAAAGATTTCGGAAAAAATTCACAAAATGAAAAAAAGTCCTTGAACACAGGGACTTTTTTTGATATTATAGTAATTCGTGATATATATTAATTACGCATAACGAGTATTCGTTATGATCCTTGCTTTTTCAAACGAAAAGGCCAGAGACCAAAAGGAGGTAGAAGCATGAACAAATATGAATTAACAGTTGTTGTTAGTGCAAAACTTGATGATGAAGGAAGAACAGCTGAAGTAGAAAAGGTAAAAGCACTTATCGAAAAGTTCGGTGGTACAATTACAAAGATCGAAGAAGCTGGTAAGAAGAAATTAGCTTACGAAATCCAGAAGATGTCAGAAGCATTCTATTACTTCATCGATATTGACACTGAAAACACAGATTTTCCTAGCGAGTTAGAAAGCCAGCTTCGTATTATGGAAAATGTTATCAGATTTATGACTGTTGCAGTAGAAGCATAGTTTGATACATTAGAGAGGTATAATATGAATAAAGTTATTCTTATGGGTCGTTTGACTCGTGACCCTGAAGTTAGATATTCAACATCAGGAGATAATCAGTTGGCTATTGCGAGATACACATTAGCAGTAGATCGTAGATTTAAGAGAGATGGAGATCAGAGCGCTGACTTTATCAGATGTGTAGCATTTGGTAGAAGCGGTGAATTTGCTGAAAAATATTTCCATCAGGGAACTAAGATAGTTGCCGAAGGTCGTATTCAGACAGGCAGTTATCAGGACAAAGATGGTAAGACAGTTTACACAACAGAAGTAGTTGTTGAAAACCAGGAATTTGCAGAAAGCAAAGCTACAGCAGATAGCAATAATAACTATCAGCCACAGCAGCCGGTTGCATCACAGCCAACAGCACCTGCAGGAGACGGTTTTATGAACATTCCTGACAGTGTAGATGATTCAGGTTTACCATTTAACTTTTAACAGATTCGAATAGAATCTCATTAACGAAAATAGGAGGTCAAGTTATGCCATATAATAAGAGTGAAAGACCAGATTCTCCAATGAGAAGAAGAGGCGGTCGTAGAAGAAAAAAAGTTTGTGCATTTTGTGCTAACGAAAACAAGGCAATCGATTATAAAGATGTAGCTACATTAAAGAGATACGTATCTGAAAGAGGAAAAATTCTTCCTAGAAGAATCACAGGAAACTGTGCTAGACATCAGAGAGCTCTTACAACAGCTATCAAGAGAGCTAGAAATATCGCATTAATGCCATACACAGTAGAATAATCGCGAAGCACACAAGCAACGTGTGCCCAGTGCTACAAATAAAAAAGAAGAGCCCATCTTCATGCTTGCATGAAAAGATGGCTCTTCTTTTTTATTTGTAGCGGCTGACGCATGCTGCGACAGCCGCGTGCTTATAGACATTCTCTTCATCATTCCCCCATACCCAAAAAGTATATGATAGATGATAAAGAGAATGTCTATAAGAAGTGCGGGCATATTTCTGGATAATTACTGAAAAGCAAGTGCGGACAAAGATATTTCCCAGTAGTGGGAGAGCCTTATTTTTTATGGTTTGACACCAATTTGACACCAATTGAAAAAGAAAAAGAGATATCTATGTTTCATTTACTGATGCACTATAGCAAGGAAAACAAGGAGAAATATAGACAACAAAAACAAGAAAAAAACAGTGGAACTAAAAAAAGTAACAATGTAAATAAAAAGGGCAAGAACAATACTCAGGCACCATTTTCAGTTCCTGGAGCTAATTTCTCAGTGCCGGGATTGGAAACACCTAAGATGCAAGACAGTGTTGCACCACAATCACCTGTAGAAAATAAAAATTCGTATGTACAATCGGTACAAAATGCACAGCAGAATGTGATTATGCAACCGAGAAAATCATACGTATGTAAATAATCAAATGATACAAAGTGGTGTGGAAGTAAAACTGAATGATGGTGATAAAGTAAAACTTGGAAATGAAGAGTTTGAATTTAAAGAGAGATAATATAAAAATTCATTTGTAGGTTTAATGGCAAATGATAAAAGAGAATCACAAAGCTAACTCATAATTATTAAAAATATTGAGTTATAAGCAAAAAAATGTTATAGTTATTAAGAAACATAGCAGAATTATATTATCAAAGGAAGGTATAAAGGAGTTTTTTATGAAAAAATCAAAAGAATATGTAGGGATTGTGCTTACATTCATAGTAACATTGATGTTAGTGGGAATGATTTCAGGAACAGTGAAAGCGGAAAATATTAGAAGTGGGGAGTATGAGTATTCCTTAAGTAGTGGAGATGCAACTATTGAAAAATACTTAGGCAGCGCAACAGATGTTATAATACCGTCAACAATAGATGGTTATGAAGTAAAAGAGATAGATTATGATGCTTTTTTGAACTCGAAAATTAGCAAAGTTACAATACCGGAAGGGATAACACGTATAAGGTTTGAAGCGTTTAAAAACTGCGAGTCATTAAGTACAGTTAATTTTAATGCAGTAAACTGCGAAGGAACGGTGAGCCCGGTTTTTGCAGGATGTAAGAACTTAAAGACAATTAACATAGGTTCAAAAGTAACCTTGATAGGTTCATATATGTTTGCCAATGTGCCGGCAGAAAACATAGTATTGCCAACATCAGTAAAAGAAATTGACTATGATGCATTTGCAAATTCAGAACTAAAAAGTATTACCATACCGGAGAATGTTCAGAATATATCATTTGAAGTTTTTAAAGACTGTAAAAATTTTAAGGACATATATTATGGAGGCTCAAAGCAGAGCTGGCTAAAAATTAGAATAAGTGACAATAATAAGGAACTTAAAAATGCCACAATCCATTTTGCTAAGATAAATGTTATTGAAGAAAATTCAAATAAGAATACTAATCCGGTTGTTAAAACATTAAACCCACCTAAACTGAAATCTTACAAGAAAAATACAAAGAAAATTACGGGTATGGCAACAAAGGGCAGTGTTGTAAAAATTAAGATTGGAAAGAAAACATATACAGTAAAGGTTAAAAAGAATGGAAAGTTTAAGGTTAAGTTGAGAAAGAAACTAAAGAAGAATCAGAAAATTAGAGTATATGCTAAAAAGAATGGATATAAAAGGAGTAAAACAATCGTATTTAAAGTGAAATAAAGAGTGGATAATATAAAATTATATAGCAAATTAATTCTGAAGTAATTAAAAATAATAGCAATAAAAAATAAAGGGGGCAGCCAAATTGGTTGCCCCTTATAAAATATATTATCGATTCCATTTCAAGGCGGAATCCAGCCATAAAAGAATCAAACAGTGATTTGGAAGAAGATTTTATACGAATTAACTAGCAAAACAGGGAATTTTTTCTTGTCATAATAGTGTTAGTGTGACTGCTATTAGCAAAGAGCCGTTATCCTTAGGACATAGATCCTGTATTTAGGCCATGCTTGCGGCATATGAGGCAGAGAGAAAGAACGAACTGTGGTAGGGGCTGTTCTTTCTCTTTTTTTCAACGATGGTATGAAATGCGTTATCATGTGGTCGAAACTGTGCAAATATAGTAAGATAGAAGTGATAGAAAATATAGAATAATACAGTAAAGGAATACATTTGAATACGCTAATGAAAAAGAAAAACGAATCCAGTGAACAGTTGAATATCCAGCTCTTTTTGCTATGTATGCTCGCGGCATTGCTCTGTCGCAGATTAGGAAAAATAAGTTCGCTCCGCATTATATGTGGTATGCTGCGGACAATGATCTACGTTGGAGTATATATCGGATGGGGCATCAGTATTTATAAAAGAGTTATTCAGAAATCGGTGCGGAATGTATTGATTTTTATAGCAGAATTGATCATATTCTGGTTTGTTGTGCGCACGACAAAATATTTTTTCACAATGGATAACCAGATCGCGCGTTACTTGTGGTACAGCTATTACATACCGATGTTGTTCATTCCTGTAGCAGTATTGCAGGCAGCATTCTTTCTCGGAAAGTCGGAAGAATATCGGTTGCCTAAATGGTTAAAAGGAGTATATATTCCAACAGCTGTCTTAGTTCTGCTTGTGCTGTCCAATGATTTGCACCAGTTCATATTTTCTTTTCCGGTAGGGTCTGCGTGGTCAGATAGTCATTACACATACGGATGGGGCTATTATGTGGTGTTGGTTTGGGAAGTAGTCTGCGCTCTAACTGCTTTTGTTCTGATGATTTACAAGTGCAGGCATTCACAGAAAAAGAAATACCTTCCCCTTTTTGGGATCGGCGCTGCAGTTCTCTATGCAGTGCTCTTCATAAGCGGTGTGGCGTGGGTACAGGAAATTGGTGGAGACATTACCGCTGTCTTATGTCTGTTTTTCGTTGGCATACTGGAAAGCTGTGTGCGCTGCGGATTGATCCAGACAAATACTGGGTACGATCAACTGTTTGAAGTCTGTACATTGGGTGCTCAGATCACGGATCAGAATTACAACGTTTGTTATGCGTCTGCGAATGCAATGCCATTATCGAAAAAGACGATGAAGGATGCGGTGGAGAAGGATGTGGTGATCGATAAAAAGACGCGGATCCAGAATCGAACAATTCGTGGCGGTCATGTTCTCTGGCAGGAAGATATGGAAGACATTATTAAGCTTCTTGAGAGAATGGAAGAAAATAGAAAGACGATCGAAGAAAGTAACTGTATCGAGCAGGAAAATTATCAGACGAAGGCAGCCATCAATATGCTGCGTGAGAAAAACCGCTTATTCGACAAACTGCAGACACAGACTGCCAAACAGATCAATCTTTTAAATGAATTGCTCAATCGTTACGAAGAGGAAGAAGAGCTGGAGAAAAGCCGTATCCTTTTAGTGAAAATCAGCCTCATTGGAACATATATAAAAAGACGCGGAAATCTAGAGTTTATCGAAGAAAGATCAAAAGTATCAGACGTCGTCGAACTGGAAGCCTGTATAGAGGAATCCTTTTCCAGTTTACGATTGTTAGATATTGACTGCGCATGCTCATTCCCGGAAGGGGAGAAAATCTATGTAAGAGATGCTGTTGTTATGTATCAATTTTTTGAAAATGTAGTGGAAAAATGTGTAGACAGCTGCGCTTCGGTGTGGATAAAGCTCCAAAGTCAGAGTGAAGATGTTCTATTCTGTATGGAGATCGAAAGCGAGACCGATCTTGCCTGTTTTTCAGAAATGGCACAGTCCTGCACATGCGAAGATGGCATATGGCGATTTGTATTTACAGTGGAAAAGGCAGGTGAATCGTAATGCAGACATTTTTGATGCTGGCAATATTATTAAGTCTCGTGGCGAGTTTGATCTTGCTTCTTGTTTTCCACGATATGAAGATCGACAATCGAAAGTGGCATATGAATATCGCAATCTTCGTATTTTTGTTTCTTCTTGTAAATGCATTGGCCTATTCTTACGAGGCAGAGCGAGGAAAACCAGCTTATTTTCAAATGCCGGATGTCTCACTGTGGATTTGGTGGTGCATCGTCGGTGTGATCGATGGATTGCTTATCTGGGAAGGATTTTGGCTGCATCGTACAAGAAAAGAAAAAATCCGACAGAATTCTATTAAAGAGGCGATGAATGTATTGCCCATTGGAATCTGTTATTTTACAGAAGATGGATATGTGAAACTTTGCAATGAACAGATGTATCGCCTATTTCAAACAATCGCTCACAGAGATTTGCAAAAGCAAGAGGAATTAAAAGAGGCACTGTGCCTGTGTGAGCGTTATGGCGTGAGCCGGATTAACAACAAAGAAATCTACCTTTTTCCTGACGGGAAGGCATGGAGCTATCGGGAAAATGAAGTGACAGACCGGAAAGGAAAGGCTTATACAGAAGCTATTTTCCTGGATATTACAAAAAAATATGAAGAAAAAATAAATCTGACAAAGCAGACCGAACAGTTAAAAGAAATAGCAAAAGAACTCCGCTATCTGTCGGATAATGTGTTAATCTTGACGCGTGAACGTGAAGTACTTGCGGCAAAGACAAAGCTTCACGATCAGATGGGAGCCGGACTGACTGCGATCCGACAGAGTCTGACACAGGAGAATGCAGATGATAAAGAGGCGGTGCGCTTATTTCGCCACGTCGTAAATGCAATCTGGAACGACAACCAATATCCGCTGGAAGAAGGCGATTTTGAAAGATTTCTGCAGGATGCAAAGACACTTGGCGTAGAAGTGGTGTGTGTGGGAAATTTGCCGGAGTCAGAGGAACTGGCTAGTATCTGCATCCTTGCAATGCGCGAGTGTCTGACAAATGGCGTCTGCCATGCCGGTGCGACAGAGCTCTCCATCCAGATGCAAAATGAAAATCATCAATACAGCATTTGCATCACAAATAATGGAGCAGCGCCGGATAAAGAGATCATTCCAAAAGGCGGATTGTATAATATTTCCCGACATGTATTTGACTATGGTGGAGAAATGCGAATACAGTCATTTCCGTACTTTGCGTTGACGATTACATTTCAAGAGGAGAGAGTATGAAACAGGTATTAATTGTAGAGGATCAGAGAATGCCCCGTGAAAATATGGAGAGGGTCATCTCAGAGAGCAATAATTATGAGTTTGCGGCAAGCGTAAATGGGGCGGATGTCGCCCTTGCTATATGTAGAAGACAGCGGATCGACCTTGTGTTGATGGACGTATGCACAGCCGGAAATAAAGATGGGATCGAAGCGGCAGCAGAAATAAAGGCAGAGTTTCCAAATATAAAAATCATTATCGTAACTTCCATGGTGGAAGTCGGATATTTGCAGCGGGCAAGAGAGGCGAAAGTAGACAGCTTCTGGTATAAGGATATTAGCCCTGAACGATTGATTGATGTGATTAATCGGACGATGGACGGGGAAAGTGTATTTCCGGATAAAACACCGAGCGTACAGCTTGGTCTCGCGGATAGTTCAGAATTTACTAATAAAGAGATAGAAGTGCTTCGCTTTGTGTGCGATGGGCTTGAGTACAGCGAGATCGCAGAGCGGATGAACATTTCCGTAAGGACGGTGAAATACCATGTCTCTAATATTTTGTCAAAAACCGGTTATGCCAATAAGACGCGGCTGGCGATCGCAGTGACAAATAAAAACTTTATCATTCCGAGTAGCTCGGAAAAAATTCAATAATATTCGCACTTTGTTCAGAAAATATTTGTTTACATATTGAAATTTTCAGTAAAATAACGAAAACCTGTCCTTGAGTACAGGGTAAAAAACGAATGCATTTGTTATAATTTAACTAGAAAAATCGTATCGTTTTTAAAAGATACTCTGGAACTTATTAAAAGAAGATAAGAAGGAGGGACAAGTTATGAGGAAATTAAAGTCGAAACGAATAGGTAACTATTTACTGAAGGGATTGCTGCTATGCACCCTGGTTGTAGGTGGCTGGTTCACAACTGATATTGGAGTGAAAGCGGAATCTGTTACGCACTCAGTGGAATTTAAATCTGAAGAATCACAAATAGTACAATTTGAGAGAACAGATGGGCTTGAACAGCATATTGAAGTAACAAATAATACACAGAGGCCGATGAAAGTAACATTTTCGCACAATATTCCTATGCGGAATTACCATACGAAATTATGGATAGGCGGTCATGAAGTTGCCAGCCGTATGGCTACAGCAGTAAAGGATGCAAATGTACTTTATTTATATCCGTGTCAGTGGGTAGAAAAGGCCTGTGAAGTGGAATTTACAGGAAGTGCACCAGCTTATACGGATATTACTATCACCGCAGAATTCATTGATCAAAAAATCGGATTCAAAGAAGACGAGATTGGTCTTACAAAAGATACAGCATATGAGATTCCGTTATCCGGACATCCGTACAGTCTTTATGAAGGTCTGACAGGAACGGGAACAGATGAACGTTGGTACAAGTTTAATGTTGCAGACAAAGCAGTGATTGATCCAAGCTTCCACCTTGTTAACACAGAAAGAGCAACTTATTTCGGACAGAATCGTACGTTCATTCGTGTCTATGACTCTAATAATAATCAAATCTATAGCGAAGGATCCTCACAATACAATGGCAAAGAGGCGTGGGAGCCTGGAGCAAAGGTACTAACGAGTGGAATATATTATGTATGCATATCTACTAGCAAAGGTGCTTATTACCCGGCAATTTTTGATTTTAATCTGAATGGACATAACTATATTTCGGCTGAGAAGATTAAATGTTCTCATCAAGAAGTAAAGAAATCACAGTTAGGAAACATAAAAGTCGTTGCAGAGACGGTACCTGCAAATTCCGATGATAAAATCGTAGAAGTATACGATCATATTTCTGGAAAGACATGGAACTATAACAGCAACAAGGTTGCTCATGGCGAAGTTCCAATCTATAATATTAAAGCTGGTAGACAGAGTTGGCTTACCTTCAAAACAAAGAATGGAAAGACTTATACAACAAATCTTTATGTACCGGCAGAGAAATTAAAAAAACCTACAGTAGTGACTTATCATAATTATGCAAAAGTAACCGTAGGATCCACGAAGATGATGGGTACAAATGCTAGAATTCAGATTTACAAAGGTGGTAAGTGGATAACTGTAAAAACGGTGAAAGATTATAATTGTTATAAAGCAACTACAGTAAAGAATCTGAAGCCGTTGACAACTTATAAGTTCCGTACGCAGGCTTATGCGAATGGAACAACCGGTACACCGTCTGACGTAGTGACATTGAAGACTGGTTCGGCAGTGAAACCGGCTGTGAAGTCTATTAAGATTGTACAGAAGAAAAAGATGAAAGTAAGAGGCTGGACATCTCCAGGACACTGGAGTGGAGATTACTGGTACCCACCGGTTTACCACAAACCGTACACATGGACAAAATACAAAGTAAAAGTAACATTGAAGAAGAAAGTTCCGAAGACCGGCGGTATGAGGATTGGTGATACATGGATAAAAGGCAATAAGAAAAGCTACACTGTATGGCTGCCAAAGGGAGCACAGACTGGTAAGAAGCTGAACATTTATATGAATACAGGATTAAGTAAGAGCAATGGTCAGGGACCGCAGATTAAAAAAGTGATCAGAGCGAAGTAAAACTTCCGAAATAAAACAAATCCCTGGACGGAACAAATGTAAAAACAGGTGTAAAAATAAAGTAAATACATAGTGAGAAAACGAAAAACCCGACGGTCTTGTGATCGTCGGGTTTAGCTTTCTTCAGGCGCATTTGCCGTTTAGCTCAATAATAATATCAACGTCTAAACTACATCTTTGCCAAGTCTTCCTGGTCCACTGTTTTCATTCCACTCCTTACCAGCAATGCGGCAACTTTGTCAGTATCCTCGTCCTTGACACGGAATACCATAAGGGCGTCATCTGTGCCTCTTGCAAGAAAGGCGTAAACGTAATCAACGCTGTAGCCGTTAGAGGCAATAACGTTCATTGCCTTAGCCATTGAGCCCGGCTCATCCGGAAGCTTAACGCCAATAACGTGTGTAAGGTTACAAATCCAATCGTTGTCTCTTAACAGAGTAAGAGTATTAAAAGGATCGTCTACAATAATACGAATAATTCCGAAATCGCTTGAATCGGCAATCTGGAATGCACGCATATCTATTTTGTGTTCGGCAAGAAAATTGGTAAAGTTTGCAATATTACCTGGTTTGTTTTCAATGAACACTGAAATCTGATGAATATACATATAAAAACCTCCTAAATTTTACGTTTATCTATAACACGAACTGCTTTTCCTTCTGAACGTGTAATTGACTTTGGTTCAACCAATTTAACTTTAGCATAAATGCCAAGCATGCTCTTAAGAGCAGCAACAATTTCTTTCTCCTTGGATTCAATTGAGCTAACTGTATCAGAGAACATTTCAGGTGTCATTTCAACGAGAACTTCCATAGTATCGCTATTGTTTACACGGTCAACAATAAGCTGATAGTTAGCAGGCATACCATGTTTAATAAGAACTTCTTCAACCTGTGAAGGATAAACATTAACACCTTTAATAATAAGCATGTCATCTGAACGTCCCATAAGTCTGTGAATACGTGCGTGAGTACGTCCGCATTTACACTTCTCTCTTGTAATATAAGTAATGTCTTTTGTACGGTATCTGATAAGTGGAAATGCTTCTTTAGCAAAACTTGTAAATACTAATTCACCAATCTGTCCGTCAGGAACAGGTTCAAATGTGTCAGGATCAACAATTTCCGGAATAAAATAGTCTTCGCAAATATGCATACCATTCTGTTCCTCGCATTCAAAAGCAACACCCGGACCTTCAATTTCAGTAAGTCCATAAATATCATAAGCCTTAATACCAAGCCTGTTTTCAATATCAGCTCTCATATCTTCTGACCAAGCCTCTGCACCAAAAATACCGGCTTTTAATTTAATCTGGTCCTTAATTCCCCGTTCTTCAATAGATTCGGCCAAATAAGAAGCGTAACTAGGTGTACAACAAAGAATAGTTGAACCCAAATCAGTCATAAACTGAAGCTGTCTGTCAGTGTTACCTGATGACATAGGAAGTGTTAAAGAACCAACTTTCTGTGAACCACCGTTTAATCCGAAGCCACCTGTGAAAAGACCATATCCATAAGCTACGTGAACTACATCTTCATCTGTTCCACCGGCAGCCACAAGGGCTCTGGCACATCCATCTTCCCACATATCAATATCTTTCTTAGTATAAAAATCTACTACACGCTTACCTGTTGTACCTGAAGTTGAGTGAATACGTACACAATTTTTAAGAGGTACTGCTAATAAGCCGTATGGATAAGCATCTCTTAAATCGTCTTTCGTTAAAAAAGGTAACTTAGAAATATCTTTTAAAGATTTTATATCGTCAGGTGTTACACCTTTTTCCACCATTTTTTTTCTGTAAAAAGGTACATTCTCGTATACTCTTTTTACCACGTCTAAAAGTCCGTCTGTTTGAATCTGTTCAATCTTTTCACGAGAGGCAGTTTCAATTTCTTCCTGAAAATATTTTCCCATTGTTTCATTCCTTTCTGTCGTTCAAGTATAGTAATATAATTTTACAACATATAACGCTTTAAAGCAATAAAGCACAAAAAACAAAATTAACAAAAATAGCCATAAATAAATAGTAAAAATACATAAAAAAAACCAACCAAAAAAATTTTTACAAGCAAAGATGCGTTTTTTATGGGGCAAAAAGCCTAAAAAAATTGCACAAAAGGGGGGTAAAAACGCCCTTAATAAAAACGTTTTTCTGCCCATAAAATCTAGCAATTGCAAAAATTATATGATATAGTGATTTTTAGTATAAAACATGAAAAATGAAAAAATATAGGCTATATGAGAATAAGAGGAGGAGAAACCAATGGACAACAATTTAAGGGGGGTACCTGTTGAGGGGTTTGCTGACAAAAGTCGCGAAGCGGCCGTCGAGGGAATAGTATTATTAAAGAATGAAAACAACACACTCCCATTAACAGAACAGGATAAGGTTTCAGTTTTTGGAAGACCAATGATTGAGTACTACAGAAGCGGAACAGGTTCAGGAGGAGCTGTAAACGTTGAATACACAACAAATATTTTGGACGGATTTGAAAACAGCAACCTTAACTTTAACAAGACTATAGTTGAAGACTATAAGGAATGGTTAAAAGACCATCCATTTGATAACGGTGGCGGTGGCTGGGCATGCGAGCCATGGTTCCAGAAAGATATGGAAATCACAGCAGATTATGCAAAGAAACAGGCAGAATCAACTAACAAGGCTGTATACATTATCGGACGTACAGCAGGAGAAGATAAGGACAACGCCAACTGGGTAGGAAGCTATCTTCTTACAGATGAAGAAAAAGAAAACCTTAAGAACATAACAGAAGCTTTCGAAGATGTTTGTGTAGTTCTTAACGTTTCAAATATTATCGACCTTAAGTGGATTGATGAAGAACAGTTTAAGGGACACATCAAATCAGTAATTATTGTATGGCAGGGCGGTATGGAAGGTGGAAACGCAGTAGCTGACGCACTTTCAGGCAAGGCTACACCAAGCGGTAAATTACCTGACACAGTAGCTTATGATATTGAAGACTATCCTGCTAATGACAACTTTGGCAACGAACTTACAAACCTTTATAAAGAAGACATTTATGTAGGATATCGTTATTTTGAAACATTTGCACCTGAAAAAGTTCAATTTGAATTTGGTTTCGGACTTTCATACACAACATTTGATATTGAAACAGTATCAGCCGATGCAGATGATGAAAAAATCACATTAGAAGTTAAAGTAACTAACACAGGTGATAAGTTCTCAGGAAAAGAAGTTGTTCAGGTATATTACGAAGCACCACAGGGAGCTTTGGGACAGCCTGCAAGACAGCTTTGCGCATACGAGAAAACAGAAAATCTTGCACCGGGTCAGAGCCAGACATTAAAGATTGCTTTCGATATTAACGGAATTGCATCATATGATGACTCAGGCGTTACAGGCAACAAGTCGTGCTACGTATTAGAAGCAGGAGATTACAACTTCTACGTAGGTAACAGCGTAAAAAATAATAAACTAGCTTATACATATAAAGTTGAAGAACTTAAAGTAACAGAACAGCTTTCAGAAGCTGCTTGCCCTAACGATGAAAATCTTACGTTAATTAAGCCGGGCAAGAGAAGAGAAGACGGAACATACGAAATTACATATGTACCATCACAAAAGCCTACAGTTGATATGGCTAAGAGAATCGAAGACAATCTTCCAAAAGACATGAAAATTACAGGCGATGTAGGAATTACATTACAGGATGTAAAAGCAGGTAAAAACACTATTGAAGAGTTCGTTACACAGCTTACAGTTGCAGAATTAGCACAGATTGTAAGAGGTGAAGGAATGAGTAACCCTAGAGTTACAAAAGGAACAGCTTCAGCTTTTGGTGGATTAAGCGATACATTGTTTGCTTACGGAATCCCTGCAGCATGTTGTGCTGACGGCCCTAGCGGACTTAGAATGGAAGGAAAAGCTACACAGCTTCCTATTGGAACAGCACTTTCAGCATCATGGAATCCTAAGCTTGTAAGAGAACTTTACACAATGGAAGGTCAGGAATTATACGGAAATCAGGTAGATACATTACTTGGACCCGGAGTAAACATTCACAGACATCCTTTAAACGGACGTAACTTTGAATACTATTCAGAAGATCCATACCTTTCAGGAACAATGTCAGTTGCATCAACAGGCGGTATTAAAGACGGTGGTGCTTGGGGAACAATTAAGCATTTCGCATTAAATGGTCAGGAATCACATAGATTTAAGGTTGACGCAGTTTGCTCAGAAAGAGCAATCAGACAGATTTATCTCAAATCATTTGAAATGGCAGTAAAAGCTGGCACAGTTAAAACATTAATGACAGCTTACAATCCTATTAACGGACACTGGGCAGCTTCAAACTACAACCTTTGTACAACAATCCTTAGAAATGAATGGGGATACGATGGTATCGTAATGACTGACTGGTGGGCCAAGATGAACGACGTTGTAGAAGGTGGCGAAGAATCAAATCAGGATACAAGAGATATGGTTCGCTCACAGAACGACGTATACATGGTTGTAAACAATAACGGCGCAGAAGTTAACTCAAACAACGACAACACAGAGGAATCAATTAAAGAGGGAAGACTTACAATCGGAGAACTTCAGCGAGCTGCAATCAACATCTGCAACTTCATTCTTTCAGCACCTGTTATTGAAAGAGAATTAGTTGATACAGACGTTGCAAAACATTACGATTCAGTTCCAAATGATCAGGCCAAGTATGAAGTATTTAACATTGAAAAAGACAATAAGGTAATGTTCAATAGCGGAGCAGAAGCAACATTGGAAGTTGAAGACGAAGGGGAATACACAATTATTGTTAACATCTCATTTGACAAGTCCAACTTATCACAGTCAACAGTAAACGTTAATGCCAACGGCACAACAATGGTAGTAATCCAGACTAACGGAACAGACGGCAACTGGATTACACAGAAACTTTGCAAGGTTAAACTTGACAAAGGCGTGTATAACTTAAAGCTTGAAGAAGTACTAGCAGGAATCAAAGTTAAATATATTCAGTTTAAGAAGATTCCTAAGAAAAATAAATAAATGTAAAAAGCAAACAGTCTATTATGATTGGTTAGTCAAAGCATAGCATATGACAATTGAAAAAGGTCTGCTGGAGATATTTGTTCCAGTGGGCTTTTTCTTTACTCCTTTAGAGGGGAACCTTAATGTTTGGCATATAACAGAGAAAAAATGATGAAATTGTGCAAAATCACAAGAAGAATAAAAACGGTTTTATAGTGAAAACATTACAACGCCAAATAATTGTATAAAATGCATAAAAAGAAGCAGACAAAATGTGCAAAAAGCATAAGATAAATGCATAAAGAACAGGTAAGGTTATGAAAAATAAATAAAAAGTGTACAACATAACCTATGGGTAGTTGAAAAAAATATTTTAATTTGGTAAAATTATCTGATAAAGGATAAATAATTGAAGGGATTCGACAAGATCTTGGATGAAAGGAGAAAAAACATGAATATTTCAAAAAGGAAACAAGGAATACTCGCAATAATATGTACTATTGCGATGATTGTAACATCAATTACGGTGTACAATCCAAGGGAGGTAAAGGCAGCCGCATCTGGCTCAGGAAATGGAATGAAGTATACTGTTTCAGGAGAGTCACAAGAAGGAGGATTAATCGGATTTACATGTAATGATGTAAAAATACATAATGCTGTAGATGGCTATATGCATTTTGCATGGAGTGGCGATAAGGCGTATCAAGTTGATACAAAAACAATAAAAGCACAAATTGATGGCGTAGATGTTGCAACTTACAATTCTAATCCATCTGATACATTTATTGCATATAGCCAGTTTAAAGGCTTAGAAGCAGGAGAACATCAAATAAAAATATCTGGAACAACTAGTGCAGTTGAGGCAAAAGAAATATATGCAACAGCCACACTAAAAATAGAGAAAGTTGAGGGAACAACAGCAGTAGAGAAACCTTCTGCACCAGGAGGTCTTGAGGTACACATTGATGGTACAAAGAAAAATTATACAATAGCATTTGCTACTGTGGCAACAGCAACAAGCTACAAATTTTATTTAGATGGAACATATAAAAAAGATATTACTAATGGTGGAACAGTTAATATTGAAGAGTTAGGGCTTGAAGCAGGAAAGACATATAAATTTGGTGTAAGTGCGGTTAATGCGGCAGGAGAATCGGATATTACAACGATTGACGTTAAAGTTCCGGGAAAAGAGGAAGAAACAACAACAGGTTCATCTACAAAGCCTCTTGACCCATCAACTATTAAAGATTCAGAATGGAAATTGGCTTTAAACTCAAAAACAGTATCATATTATATAGATGGAAAGGCCGACAAAGTGTCAGTAAAGCCGCAATTGGAAGGTGATAATTATTATATCGCATTTTCATTAGCAGCTAAGTTTAAATCTGTAACATTTGATGGAGTGTCTAAAGATGTTGAAGAGGGAGCTTTTTGCAGAGTAAAGGCAAGCGATTTGACCAGTGGTTATCATACATTAGTGGTAACAGATTACTATGGTAAAGAGTCGGTTACAATTTATTTTAAAGTAGCAGGAGAGGAAGGAACAACAAAATACACAGTATCAATTGATGGAACAGAAAAACAGTACAAAGAAGGTGCAACAATTACTGTACCAGCTGATGGTCAGGGTTACTACAATGTTACTAAGAAAGAAGCTTATGCTCCAGGAACAGAACTCACAGTAAATGAAAATATGACTTTAAAGAGCATTAAATTAAGTGTAACAATGACAAAGGGAGCAAGTATCAGATTAGCAGCTCCAACAGGCTTAAGATTCCAGACAACTGTTACATCAGAAAATGGAGATGAAATCTTAAATTCAACAACAGTGAAAACAGGTACACTTATTACAACATTAGATTTATACGAACATAATGGAAACACACTTACAAAGGATAGTACTTATACTGTTCTCGATATTGCAAATGATGGATGGTTTAATGATGGAACAAAGACAGAGACAGGAAAGTTCTGTGGTTCAATTACCAAAATCCAGAGCAAAAACTATGGTAGAGAATTTATTGCTGTAGGATATGCAACTATTAATTATTCAAATGGTGATCCAAAGAATAATTCAAAGACTGTTTATGCAGATGTTACTGCAAACAATGCTAAGTCAGTTGAATACGTTGCTAACAAGGTACAGAAAAGTGCAGCATATAAGAATAATTATACTGATGCACAGAAGGCCATCATTGACAAGTACATTAAGGGAGAGGAGATATCAGAATAATGGAAAGAAGATATATAAGCCCAGAGATGGATATAATAGAATTTGACACAAATGATGTAATAACTACAAGTAGTGAGCTCGGTGGCGAAGCAGGGTCCAAGGTAATTGACGTAAATGGAATAACAGATTGGTCAGATTTTATTGGATAAAAAATAAACAACTTAATAATAAAACAGGCTGTGCTTTAACTCAACATTAAAGCACAGCTTATTTTTTGCCCTCATCACTATCATCTTCCCCTAAAGGTCTATAACAATGTTCAATAAATGCGAAAGGCCAAAAATCAGACAAACCAGCCGGATTGTCGACTTATTGTATGGGTGTATTACTTGATTTGAAGGGCAAAAAAATGTATACTAGTAGTTATCAGTACGAAATGGAATATAACCCCGAAGGGTACGCATTTAACCTGATAAGTTACGAAAACATAGGAGGCAAAAATGATAACATTAAGTAAAGGCGGAGCATACCTTATTGGTGGCACAGAAGTTGTAGAAACAGGTGCAGGCTCAGAAGAATTACTAAAGAACAAGTTAGGGGATAAATACCTTACAAAAGAAGATGCTGCAAAGAATACTATGGCATATGGTATTTTGAACGAACACAACACATCGGGCAACATGGACAAGCTTCAGATTAAGTTTGATAAGCTTACATCCCATGATATTACATTTGTTGGAATCATTCAGACAGCAAGAGCTTCAGGATTAGAGAAATTCCCAATTCCTTATGTGCTTACAAACTGTCATAACAGTTTATGTGCTGTTGGTGGAACAATTAACGAAGATGACCATATGTTTGGACTTACATGTGCTAAGAAATATGGCGGAATTTATGTACCACCTCACCAGGCAGTTATTCATCAGTTTGCCAGAGAGATGTTAGCAGGTGGCGGAAAGATGATTCTTGGTTCTGATTCACATACACGTTATGGTGCTCTTGGTACTATGGCTATGGGTGAAGGCGGACCTGAATTGGTTAAGCAGTTACTTTCACAGACATATGACATTAATATGCCTGAAGTAATCGGTATCTACATGACAGGAGAACCTGCTAAGGGTGTAGGACCTCAGGACGTTGCACTTGCAATTATCGGAGAAGTATTTGACAAGGGTTATGTTAAGAATAAAGTTATGGAATTTGTAGGACCTGGTGTTTCTAACTTAAGCGCAGATTTCAGAATCGGTGTTGACGTTATGACAACAGAAACAACTTGTCTTTCATCTATTTGGCGTACAGATGAGAAGATTAAGGAATTCTATGACATCCATGGAAGAGTAGATGAGTATAAAGAATTAAATCCTGGCGAAGTTACATACTATGATGGAATTGTTTATGTTGATTTATCTAAGATTAAACCTATGATTGCAATGCCATTCCATCCAAGTAACACATATACTATTGAAGAATTAAATGCTAACTTGGAAGATATTCTCCACGATGTTGAAAAGAAAGCTTTAGTTTCATTAGATGGACAGGTTGATTATAAACTTACAAACAAGATTCGTGATGGAAAACTTTATGTTGACCAGGGAATCATTGCAGGTTGTGCAGGTGGTGGATTTGAAAACATTTGTGCAGCAGCAGATATATTAAAGGGACATAGCATTGGAGCTGACGAATTTACACTTAGTGTATATCCTGCTTCTATGCCAGTATATATGGAATTAATCAAAAACGGATGCGCAGCAGATATTATGGCTGCCGGCGGTGTTATGAAGACAGCATTCTGTGGACCTTGTTTCGGTGCAGGTGATACACCGGCTAACAATGCCTTCAGTATCAGACATTCAACACGTAACTTCCCTAACAGAGAAGGAAGTAAGTTACAGAATGGACAGATTTCTTCAGTTGCACTTATGGATGCCAGATCTATTGCAGCAACAGCAGCTAACAAGGGTTATCTTACAGCAGCTACAGATGTTGATGTTGAGTTTAAGGGACGTAAGTATCATTTTGACAAGAGTATTTATGAAAACAGAGTATTTGACTCACACGGAATAGCAGATCCTGATACAGAAATCCAGTTTGGACCAAACATCAAAGACTGGCCGGAAATGGTTGCACTTACAGACAATCTTCTTCTTAAAGTTGTTTCAGAGATTCATGATCCGGTTACAACAACAGATGAATTAATACCATCAGGTGAAACATCATCTTATCGTTCTAACCCACTTGGACTTGCAGAGTTTGCACTTTCAAGAAAGGACCCTGAATATGTAGGAAAGGCTAAAGAAGTACAGAAAGCAGAAAAAGCAAGAGAAGCAGGACAGAATCCTGTAGATGCACTTCCGGAAGTTGGAGGAGTATTTGAAGCGTTAAAGAGCAATCTTCCTCAGTACAAGATTGACAATGATACAGTAGGTATCGGAAGCACAATTTTTGCAGTAAAACCGGGTGACGGTTCAGCAAGAGAACAGGCTGCTTCATGTCAGAAGGTATTAGGCGGATGGGCTAATATTGCCTGTGAATATGCAACAAAGAGATATCGTTCAAACCTTATTAACTGGGGTATGCTTCCATTCATTTATGAATCAGAAGAATTACCATTTAAGAACGGTGACTATATTTTTGTACCGGAAATAGTTGAAGCTGTTAAGAACAAAGCTACAGACGTACAGGCTTACGTTGTAGATGATGACAAGAATGTTAAACCATTTACATTAAAGCTTGGCGAAATGACTGACGACGAACGTGACATTATATTAAAAGGCTGCCTGATTAATTACAACAGAAAATAAATAATTAAAACAGGGAGGAGACCATATGGGAAACAAGAATGTCATAACAAAAGATGACTGTTATTTGTTTGGAAAAGGTACTCATTATGAAATATATGAGAAACTGGGTGCGCATGTTACAACAATTGATGGTGTAAAAGGAACATATTTCGCAGTTTGGGCACCCCATGCAGTTAACGTAGCCGTTATAGGTGATTTTAATGACTGGTTGGGATTTAACCATAACATGAAGATGGAAAATGATTCAGGCATCTGGGAACTTTTCATACCGGAGGTTGAAGAAGGAGCAATGTACAAGTATGTTATTTCTACACAAAGTGGGGATACATTGTACAAAGCTGATCCTTATGGTTTTTGGGCTGAGAAAAGACCCGGAAATGCTTCAAGGGTAGCAAATATTGATAATTACAAATGGAAAGATGCTAAATGGATATCAGAGAAGGCAAAGGAGAATCACTATGAACTTCCAATGTCAATCTATGAGGTTCATCCGGGTTCATGGAGAAAGGATTTTAAAGGTCCTGATGATGAAGACGGATTCTATGATTACAAGCGTATGGCTAAAGAACTTGTAGCATATGTTAAGGATATGGGATATACTCATGTAGAACTTATGGGTATATTGGAACATCCTTTTGATGGTTCATGGGGATATCAGGTTGTGGGATATTATGCACCTACATCAAGATATGGAACACCTCAGGATTTTATGTATTTGGTAGATGCTTTCCATAAAGCAGGAATCGGGGTTATTTTGGATTGGGTACCTGCCCACTTCCCAAAAGATGCTCACGGACTTGCAATGTTTGACGGAACACCACTTTATGAATATGCAGATCCAAGATTGGGAGAACATCCTGACTGGGGTACTAAGGTTTTCGACTATTCTAAGACAGAAGTTGTTAATTTCCTTATTGCAAACGCATTATTCTGGGTTGAAAAATATCACATAGACGGACTTCGAGTTGACGCAGTTGCTTCTATGTTATATTTGGATTACGGAAGAGAAGACGGACAGTGGGTTCCTAATAAGTATGGCGGTAATGAGAACTTGGAAGCTATTGAGTTCTTTAAACATTTAAGTAGTGTTATGAATTACAGAAATCCAAGAGCATATATTATTGCTGAGGAGTCAACAGCATGGCCTAAGGTTACTATGTCACCTAAGGATGGTGGCCTTGGATTTTCTTACAAGTGGAATATGGGCTGGATGCATGATTTCTTAGAGTATACTAAGCTTGATCCTTTGTTTAAGAAGGGTAATCATAATAAGATGACTTTCGGATTAACTTATGCATTTAGTGAGAATTTTATTTTAGTATTATCTCACGATGAAGTTGTTCATTTGAAATGTTCAATGATTAATAAGATGCCGGGTTATCCACAGGATAAATTTAAAAACTTAAAGACAGCATATACTTTTATGTTGGGACATCCGGGCAGAAAGTTGTTATTTATGGGACAGGAATTTGCCCAGTTACAGGAATGGTCAGAGGCTAGAAGCCTTGACTGGTATCTGCTTGATGAACCTGAACATAAGGACATGCAGGAATATGTAAAGAAATTACTTCACTTATATAAGGAATATCCGGCACTTTACACTGAAACAAAGGGCTATGGAGCTTTTGAGTGGATTAATGCCAATGACAGCGAAAGAAGTATTTTCAGTTTCATAAGAAAGACAACAGAAGCTGATTATAAGAACTCTATCGGTTTCGTGTGTAACTTTACACCAATGGAAAGACCTGATTATGTTGTAGGAGTTCCAAAAGCCGGAACTTACAAGAGATTGGTTACAACAGAAACAGGTGAGAAACAGGTTGTAAGCTACAGAGCCAAGAAAGGCGAGTGCGATGGAAGACCATACAGATTGGAAATTCCACTTAGACCATACGAATCAGTAGTTTTCGAATTTCCAAAAACAAGAAAAAAGAAAGCTACACCAAAGAAGAAAACAAAATAAAAAATAAAATTGTCTGTGGTACAAAAAAATAGTGCCACAGACATTTTTTTGTGCTATGATGTGATTGATTACAGTGTAGAAAGGTCATGTTCCATCTGTGCTTGCACAAAGATGGGACACTGACCTTGAGACACGCCCCCAACATGAGCATAAAAGTGTAGCGCAAGCTACACGATATGCGAATGCTGGGGGAGGATTGCGGGAGTGCGAAGCACGTAGCAATCCGGTAATCAATAAATTTGAAGGTCAAAAAGTTTTATACAAGGATTGAATGGGTGATGAAATGAAAAAGAAAGTTATAGCAGTTGTTGCAATTGTGCTGATTTTTGCAATTGCAGTGGTTATAGGAATAAATTTTAACAAGAAGCAGTCTAAGAACAACAAGCAGAGCAATAGCGGTCAGGCAACGTCTACATATAATGGTAAGTTGCCGGGGATTGATTTATATTATGGAAGTCAGAAGGTTGGAAGTCTTAACGGCTACACAATGGATATGGAAGAAGAACATATGCGTGATGTTATTGTCCCTGTTAATAAAGACAGAACGGTTCCAATTACAATATCAACTAATGGCAATAAGGTTTCAGAGATTTCTTACGAAATGAAGAGTACTGAGGACAACCGTTTGATAGATAATGGAACTCTTGACGGCTGGAAACAGAAGGACGGCAAGATTACTTTGAATTATCAGGCCAGTGCCATTATGGAACAGGGAACAGAGTATTTCTGGGAAATAATTATCAAAACAGATAAGTATGAGCAGATTAATTATTACGCAAGAGTAATGGTTACGGATAAGGAGTTTGTTACTGAACAGATTAAGTTTGCGAAGAATTTTGCACAGACCGCTTTAAAGGGCGAGGGAGCTTCAAAGCTTGCTCAGTATATTGAGCCTGATAGTAGCCTTCCTAATGATAACCTTGGTCAGACTACTATTAAGTCAAGTTACAATAGCCTTATTTGGACTTCACTTAAGCCTGATCTTATATCTGATATAACAATAACAGCAAAAGAGTTTTGCATAAAGGACACCGGGGAAGCCGGAACTTATACAATGAATTATCAGATTAGAACAACTAATGCTGAGAAGGTTAAAGAGAAATATAATGTTTCTGAAACAATCACAATATGGAGTTGTGCAGGAAGAATTTATGTTTTGGCATATGACAGGGAAGTAAATCAGATTTGGACAGCAGACAAGAATAACGTAGGCGGAAGTTTTATTGACTTAGGCATTCAGAAAGAAACAAAGGCTGATTTTGTTGAAAGTTCAAATCAGCAGTTTATGGCGTTTCAGGTTAACGGCGATGTTTACGTAATGGATTTGAATGAAAGAAAAATCAAACAGGTTTACAATCTTAATGCCAAGAATGCTGAACAGCTTAACAATACTAAGGCAAGGGTAATTACCGTGGATGACAAGGGCAATGTTGACTATATGATTTATGGTTATAGCAAGGCTAAGGAGCATGTAGGCGAAAACGGAATTTCTATTTTAAGATATAATTATGAGTCTAACAGTTCCAAAGAGGCGGCTTTTGTACCTTGCAAAGTGCCTGCTTACAACTTGGAGAAGCAGTTGTCACAGCTTTGTTACGTAGGCGACGGAACTCTTTATATTATGATGAACAACACTATTTACTATGCAAACCTTAAAACTAAGGAGTGGGGAGCGTTGGTAGAAAATGTGGAAGACGGAAGTTTTGCAATTAACAGCGACGGAAGTATGTTGGCTTACAATACAAGTGGTAAGGCTTATGATACGGAAAACATTACAATTGTTAACTTAAAGAATGGTGAAAAGAAGACTATTGAGGCGGGAGCTGACAATATTATTACCGTATATGGTTACACGGGAACGAACCTGATTTATGGAATAGGTTCTCAGAGTGACGTGTCAAATAAGAATTTTGTACCTGTTAGCAAGTTGGTAATTGTTGATAAGGATTATAAAGAAGTTAAGTCATATTCACAGAATAAGATTTATATTACAGGTGTTGAAATAACAGACAATATTATTAATATTAAGCGGTACAAGGGCAAGAGCCGGATTTCAGATGACCAGCTTTTGGATAATACTGAGACTAAGAAACCTGTTGCAAAAACAAGTTATTATGTGGATGATGTAAAGCAAAAGGAATTAGCTTTGGCATTTACTAATGCACTTGACGGAACTAAGCAGCTTTCAGTTGAAAAGATTGGCAAGGTAACTTTTGACAGTAGTTCTAAGGTTAATGCTACTTTTGAGAGCAAGAAAGAAAATAATTATTATGTTTACGGATATGGAAAGCTTCAGGGGATTTACAGCGACAAGAACGCTGCAACTAATGCGGCAAAAGCTGCATATGGACTTGTAACGGATAACCGTGGACACAAGATATGGGTTTTTGAAGAGAATTATAATTAAAAATATCAGAAAAGGTCAAAATGCTTATTAGAAAAGAGTGTTTTGACTTTTTTCTTTATCTTTACGCGAAAAATTTTTAATGTTATACTTAAAGTTAGTAAAAAATTCGGGAGGAACTATGCGATTTATACATACTGGTGACATTCATCTTGGAGCCACTCCGGAGAGCAAAAGACCTTGGGCGGCTAACCGTGGAGATGAAATTTGGAATACTTTAGAACGTTTAATTAAAAAAATAAAAATAGACCCGGTAGATTTGCTTATTATTGCAGGGGATATGTTTCACAGACAGCCGTTGCTTCGTGAACTTAAGGAAGTTGATTATTTGTTTTCGACTATTCCTGACACAAAGGTTGTTTTGTGCGCGGGAAATCATGATGCCATTAAAAAAGGCTCTTTTTATGACGGTTTCAAATGGAGTGAGAATGTTGTTTTCTTAGGTGACAAGAATATTGAAAGTGTGGAGATTCCTGAGCTTAATACATGTGTGTATGGACTAAGTTATCACCAGACTGAAATTAAGGACGCAATGTATGACCATGTTATTGTGGACAGACCGGATATGATTAATATTCTGGTGGCTCATGGCGGTGACGAAAAGCATATTCCAATTAATAGAAAGAAGCTTGCAATGTCAGGTTTTGACTACGTGGCAATGGGACATATTCATAAGCCTGAAATAGATGAAAAGATGAAGATGGCATATAGTGGTTCTCTTGAACCTATTGATATGAATGATATTGGACCTAGAGGCTATATTTATGGTGAGATTTCAAAGAGAGGTCTTGAACTTGAATTTGTGCCTTTTGCAAAGAGAATTTACAGGGAACTTGATTTCACGGTAACTCCAACAGCTACTAATTTGGAAATAAGACATAGACTGATTGACATGATTAAGGAGCAGGGACAGGATGATATGTACAAGATTACTTTTAGCGGTTACAGAGATCCTGATTTTGACATTGATGTTTCAGATATTGAAGGTGTTGGAAATGTTGTAAGTGTTACCGACAATACGGTTCCTGATTATGATTTTGAAGAATTGTACGCTGAAAATAAGGACAATATTCTTGGAATGTACATAAAGAAATTTCTTGACAGGGAGAGTCTTACACCTTTGCAGCGTAAAACCCTTTACTATGGAACAAAGGCATTGATGGATGCCATGGAGGACAGGGCATGATTATAAAGGACATACGATTAACTAATTTTGGAAAATTTAATCATAAAATGGTAACTCTTGAACCGGGACTTAATATTGTATACGGTGAGAATGAAGCGGGAAAGACTACTCTTCATACTTTTATAAGAGGAATGCTCTTTGGAATAGAAAAACAGCGTGGAAAGGCAAGTGGTAAGGACCTTTACACTAAGTATGAGCCATGGGAGAATCCGGCTAATTATCACGGTATGATGCGAATCGAAAGCGATGGTGTAACTTATCGTATTGAGAGAAATTTTAATAAGCTTAATAAGTCTTTTAAGGTTATTAATGAAGATGAGGGTATTGAGCTTAAAACAGAGGAGATTGAAAATCTTTTCGCAGGGCTTGATGAAAGTTGTTATTATAACACTATAAGTATAAGCCAGCTTGGCAGCGTTACAGATAAGGAACTTGAAGTTATTCTTAAGAATTATGCGGCAAATCTTGGCACAACAAAGTCTATGGAGATTGATATTAAATCAGCATTTGCAGACTTAGATAAGCAGAAGAAAAATATAATGATTGAAAGCCGAATTGCCGAAGAGGATGTTGTTGAGAAGGCTATTAAGAATGCCAAAGAGGATTTGGAGATTTCTCAGGGCGAACAGCATACAATAATTGCTTCAATAGAGCAGAAAAAGCAGTCATTATTTAATCTTTCTAATAAGAAGAAGGAATTGTCAGCTCTTGATGCAAAACGACTTGAAGCCTTAAATAAACTTAATGAGCGTAAGGAGAATCTTTATCAGGAGGCAATTACTTTGACTGCTGACAGTGAGAAGTTTTCAGCTTCTCTTGAACAGATTGAAAATCACCAGAAGCAGCTTGAACAGGAGCTTGCTGACAAGGGCATTGACGGAAGAGAGACTATGGAATATCTTCTTGAAAAAGTTACTAACAGAAGTAATATGCCTGTTTTGTTTATTATCCTTATGATGGGATGTATTGGTGGCGCTGCAGGTTTTATTATGGGAAATTACCAGATGATGGATTTAAAGCAGTTTTGGGTTAAGCCGGGCATATGCCTTGGTGCGGCTTTTGTTTTTCTTATACTTGCAATCTTTAAGTATGGATTTAATAAGAAGAAGCGTCAGAAGAAGTTGGATGCCTTAAAGGAGATTAAGCTTGTAATGGATAAGCTAGACGCGGCAAAGCACGAAAGGGTTTATGTTGAACGTCAGCTTAACAATAAGAAAGAAGCTTTAAAGGATACTCAGGAGTTTATTAAAGCCGAGGAAGAAAAAAGCGTTGATATGCAGGATTATAGTGACGAGTTAAAGGACTTGGAAGCGAAGGAACGTGAAATCAACGAGGCAATTTCAAAGTCTCAGTGGATTCTTGAACAGAAGCAGGAAAAGGACATTGAGCTTCAGAAGAAGATTGATGAACTTGAGGAGCGATTTAACAAGATTAAGAAAGCAAAAGTTGAAATACAGGCTATTGAGGATGCCAAGAGTAATATTGAAGATATAGCAGATGAAATCAGAAATAGTTTCGGTAAGAGATTAAATGAGAGAGCATCTTATTATATTTCACAAATTACAAACGGCAAATATGACAATCTTTCAATAGATGACAAACTTAACATATCTGTAAACAGTAAGCACGCTCTCATAGCTGCTACACGACTTAGCAAGGGCACAATAGAGCAGATATATATGGCACTTAGACTTGCGGCAGCAGATATTATATTTGAAAAGGACAAGAAACCTATACTTCTTGATGATGCCTTTGCAATGTATGATAACAAGCGAATGGGTAATACTATGAGATTTATGGCAGAAAATATGGAACAGGTAATCATCTTCTCATGCCATACAAGAGAGAAGCTAATGGCGGATAAGTTAGGACTTAAGTATAACTTTATAAGGTTGTAGTGGAGAGTTGCAAGGCTATGAAGTTATAAGTTAGAGTTGCGAGGTTATAAAGTTATAAGATAGAGTTGCAAGGTTATGAAGTTATAAGTTAGAGTTGCAAGGTTATAATTGAGAACGATAAGATTTAAACGATAGATCTAAGGATGCGGCGGAGAATTGAATATTATATGAGTGTGGAAGAGTGAGAATTAGCCCCGGCTACGGAAACGTAGCCGGGGTTTTTATAGGCTGAAATTGTGGGAGAATTTTTTAGAGAAGATGGGGCTTTTTTGTAGAAATGGTAGGGATTATAAGAGAAAAACGAATTGTCTAATAAGAAATATGTTCCATAGTGTATATAAACAATGAGCATTTAAGGAAAATATTATAGGTGTACCCCGAAAATTAAGAAAAATTATATGTTGGGGTACATTTTAGACTTGCTTATACAGTATGTTGCATAAACGAACTGGAAATTTAGGGCGCTGTACCCCAAAAATTAAGAAAAATTATATGTTGGGGTACATTTACAACTTACAGATACAGTGTGTTGCACAATTGCACGTGGAAAATTAGAAAACGTACCCCAAAAATTAAGAAAAATTATATGTCGGGGTACATTTACAACTTACAGATACAGTGTGTTGCACAATTACACGTGAAAAATTAGAAAACGTACCCCGAAAAATGACAAAACTGCTATGTCGGGGTACAGGACATAAAAAAAGGGCTCAAACACTAATTAGTATGTCATATCAAACTAATTAGTGCTGAACCCATACAAATTCAATAGTGATAAAAATCAATCTATCTTATAACTAATGAAGTATTTATATTGATTAACAATTATTAGAAAGTCATATTCTTTTAATGAGAATACAAACTAAGATAACCTCCTTTATCTTTTCGATTTCTTTAACGAGAATACAAACTCTGTTCCAACGCCTTCGGTGCTGATTACATCGATTGTTTCGTTGTGTCCCATAATAATTTCTTTTACGATGGCAAGTCCGATTCCGGAGCCTGTTTTGTCACGACCACGGGAAAGGTCGGTCTTGTAGAATCGCTGCCAGATTTTATCGATGCTGTCCTGTGGGATTCCCATACCAAAATCCTTAACGGAACAATATTGTTTTTCGCCTTTGTTATAAAGCTTGATTATAATCTTTGAACCCGGATTGCTGAACTTAATGGCGTTATCAAGTAGGTTGTAAAGAACCTGTTCAATTTTGCCTTTGTCAGCGTATACATTGCAATGCTTTGGTGGAAACTGAATAACCAATTCAATATTCTTCTTCTCGCAACTGCCCTGGAAAGTATCAACTGTTGAAGCGATAACTGATTCCATATTAAAGTCTTCAAAAATAAGTTCAGGACCGGTGCTGTTCCAACGGTTAAGGTCACGCAATCCTGAAGTAAGCTTTTCGAGACGGTTAGCCTCAGATAAAACAATTGAAAGATATTTGTTGTAATCTTCCGGTGGAATTGTTCCATCCATTATAGCTTCAATATAGCCCTTTATAGAAGTTAAAGGAGAGCGGAAATCATGGGAAATATTAGAAATAAATTCCTTTTGATAAGCTCGTGAGTTGTTTAACTGCTTAGACATATATTGAAGTGAGTGCGCCACGTCACCGATTTCATCGTCATTGTTAACCTTAAGTCCTTCGTATTCAAAATTACCTTTGGCATATTCCATTGCCGCAAGTCTAATCTGCTTAAGTGGCAAATAAATAAACCACATAAAGTTAAAGAATATAATAAGTGAAAGAGCCAGTATAATTGCGTAAGTAACGTAGAAAATAAGTGTTACATCATAGCAACTTTTTTTAATAATGGAAGTAGGCATATGCGCCACAATATATCCATAAGTCTTATTATTATTTTTAACTTCATAGACAACACTTAAAGTGTCGGTTTTAAAAATATTATAAAATTTGCCAATCTTGTAATGCGTATTCTTGTAATCATCAGGCTTGAATTTTTCAATCAAAATATTAGAAGAATCTTTTGAAAGATTACTTGTTGTGCCTGTGTAATAAAATGGTTTGCGGTTACTATCAAGAATAAGTATGTCACAGTCCAGTACGTTGTTAAAATCATTTAAAAACTGCTTAGGATTGTCTAAATCATCAAGTGAGTTGTCCACGCAGTCCACAGCATTACTTCCTATTACAGAGGCATATTTGTAAAGGGTGTTAATGTTATTGGTCAGAAGATGATTATAAATCAAGTTATTTGACCAATAAGAAATTAACAAAAAACCTAATATTGCAAAAGAAAAATACCCTGTAAAAAATTTAGTTAAAATAGAATTTTTCATATTTAGTTATGTACCTCGAATCTATATCCTACACTCCAAACTGTACCAATTGACCACTGATCCGTGTCAGCAATTTTTTCACGAATACGTTTAATGTGAACGTCTACAGTTCTTGTATCTCCGGCATATTCATAACCCCAGATATGGTCAAGAAGTTGCTCTCTTGTAAATACTTGATTAGGTGATGAAGCAAGGAAGTACAATAATTCAATCTCTCTTGGAGTCATTTCAACAGGCTTGCCCTTGTAAATAACTTCGTAGTTTGAAAGATTAATAATAAGGTCCTTGTATTCAACACGTTTTTCATCAGGTTTCTTTTCGACAGGAGCCGGAGCTTCAGTGTAACGTCTGAGAACTGCCTTAACACGGGCAACAAGTTCCTTTGAGTCAAAAGGTTTAATAATATAGTCATCTGCACCAAGTTCAAGACCTAAAACTTTGTCAAAAACTTCTGTCTTGGCAGAAAGCATAATAATAGGAACTTTTGATTCTCTTCTTATTTCACGGCATACTTCGTAACCGTCAAGTCCCGGAAGCATAATATCCAACAAAATAAGATTTGGAGCATATTCTTTAAACGCATCAAGAGCCGACTGGCCATCATGCTCAATACGTGTTTCGTAGCATTCCTTAGTTAAATATAAAGATATAAGGTTTGCAATGTTTTCATCATCGTCAACTATTAAGATTTTCTGTTTGTTTGCCATTTTAAATCCTCCTGTTAAAAAAATCTATTTAAATTCTACAACTGTTGCACCTGCACCACCTTCGCCATGTTCACCTGTTCTGTAGGATTTTACATAACTACATTTCTTAAGATGGTTTTGAACTGCATTTCTAAGAGCTCCGGTGCCTTTGCCGTGAATAACATATACCTGTGGCAAATGTGCAATGTAAGCATCATCTAAGTATTTATCAAGTTGAGAAATAGCTTCGTCAACTGTTTTTCCAATTAAATTAATTTCAGTTTTAATATTCATAGACTTGTTCATTTTAATCTTGCCTGTTGAACCACGGGTTAAGCCTGGTGCCTTAATATCAGGTTCGTCAATAATTTCAAGGTCACGAATATTAACCTTAGAGTTTAGTATACCCATTTTTACTGTAAGATTACCGGCTGCATTAGGCAATGAAGCAACAGTACCGTTAAGATTCATGCTCAAAACTTTTACACCTGTGCCAAGCTTAAAGTCGGAAGGCTTGTAAGCCTTTTTAGGTTTGGCAGCTTTAATTGATGAGCCTACCTGGTTCTTTTTAAGCTTTGCTCCAACATTACTTCTGGATTTTTCCATTTCGCGGGTATTGCCGGATTTTCCATATTTATTAATAGTTTTGATAGCTTCGTCGGCTGTTTCCTTAGCTTCCTTAAGAATATCAACAGCTTCTTCACGTGCCTTGTTAAGGATTTTGTCACGCTGTTCATTAAGCTTTTCTGTCTTAAGTTCATAATCACGCTTAAGTGATTTAATCTGAGACTTGTAAACTGCAATAGTTTTCTGATCTTTTTCAATCTGGATTCGCTGTCTCTCTATTTCGGACAAAACATCCTCAAATTGCTCATTATCTGAATCGATGTGAGACTTAGCATCTTCAATAATGTAGTCAGGAAGACCTAACTTGCTTGAAATAGCAAAAGCATTACTCTTTCCGGGAACACCAATAAGAAGTCTGTAAGTTGGCCTGAGTGTTTCTACGTCAAACTCGCAACTTGCGTTTTGAACTCCCTCAGTTGATAAGGCAAATAATTTTAATTCACTGTAATGTGTTGTTGCCATAATTCTTGAACCGATGTTTTTAAGGAAAGTAAGAATTGAAATGCCAAGGGCTGCACCTTCCACAGGATCCGTTCCTGCACCAAGTTCATCGAAAAGTACCAGTGAATCCTGATCTGCCTGATTAAGTATATTAACAGTATTAACCATATGAGCTGAAAAAGTACTTAAACTTTGTTCAATGCTCTGTTCGTCGCCAATGTCAGCAAAAACTTCTTTGAAAACTGCAAGTTTGCTGCCCTCAAAAGCCGGAATATGAAGTCCCGCCTGGCCCATAAGCGTTAAAAGTCCTACAGTTTTAAGTGAAACTGTTTTACCACCGGTGTTAGGACCTGTAACAATCAAAAGGTTAAAGTCTTTTCCAAGATGAATGTCTATGGGCACAACCTTTTTAGGATCCAAAAGAGGGTGGCGTCCCTTCTTAATATTAATCTGTCTTTGATCATTAAACTCAGGCATTGAAGCTTTCATTTCTTTTGCAAGAGAAGCCTTAGCAAAAATAAAGTCAAGCTTAGGTAATATTTTCATGTCTGTTTTTAATTCGTAAATATGTTCAGCGCAAGCCATACTAAGGTTTGCAAGAATAATCTGGATTTCATCAGCTTCCTTGCCTTCTAACTCGCGGAGTTTATTGTTAAGTTCAACAACAGCAGCAGGTTCAATAAACAAAGTAGAACCTGTTGAAGACTGGTCGTGAATAATACCGTTAACATTGCCACGGTATTCCTGCTTAACAGGTACACAATAACGTCCATCCCTCATTGTAATAAGGGCATCCTGAAGATAAGTGTGACCTGACTGGGAATTAATGAGAGATGACAACTGGCTGTGAACACGGTCGTTGGTAATCTTCATCTGTCTTCTTATATTTTTTAGATTAGCAGATGCATCGTCAGCTATTTCATCCTCTGAAATAATACATCTTTCAATGTCATTCTTCAAATTAGTTAAAGGTTCAATAGTCTCAAACATATCATCAAGACTATCTCTTTCAGCCTCATCATCACGGCGGGAGAAAGTTTTAACTCTTAAGGCAACTTTTAAAAGGGAGTCAATTCTAAGTAATTCTCCGGTGCCAAGAGTACTTCCAATCTCTAATCTTTTAATGGATTCGCCAATATTGTGAATACCTGAGAAAGAAAGGCTTCCTTTCTGCCAGATTCGTGATAAGGCATCACCTGTCTGTTTCTGATTTTCTTTTATTTCATGAATATCGGCAGATGGAACAAGTGCGTGGCAAAGCTTCTTGCCAGGCTCAGAACCTGCCTGATTTTCTAACATTTTTATTATTTTATAGTATTCAAGGGTTTTAAGAACTTTTTCGTTCATGATAAAGCCTCCAATTCTTGTATTTAGGTACATAATCAATTATAATAAAGATTGACTGTCAGGTAAAGAAAATCTTAACATTTGGAGGAAAAGATGAGATATATAGAAACATTAAGAGAGGGCGAAAGAATTCAGGAAATATATTTGTGCAGACAGAGAACTACTGCAATGACTAAAACAGGAAAAGAATACGAGAATGTTATTCTTCAGGACAAAACAGGTTCCTTGGACGCCAAGATATGGGATCCGCACTCAATGGGGATAGATGAGTTTGATGCACTTGATTATGTTGAAGTAAATGGTGATGTAACAGTATTTAACGGTCAGACACAGCTTAGTATTAAGCGTGCAAGAAAGATTAGCGAAACAGACGTTGACCCGACTAATTATTTACCATGTACTAACAAAAACATTGACGAAATGATGATGGAATTAACAAAATTCATCGCCGGTGTTAATAACCCTTATTATAAACAGGTTTTAACAAAACTATTTATTGACAATACAGAATTTGCGGAAGCATTTAAGAAGCATTCGGCAGCCAAAAGCGTGCATCACGGTTTTATTGGCGGCTTGCTTGAACATACATTATCTGTTGCAAAAATGTGTGACTTTTTTGCAAAGCAGTATCCTATTTTAAATAGAGATTTACTTATGACATCAGCTATTTGTCACGATATTGGAAAGGTTTATGAACTTTCAGACTTTCCAATGAATGATTACACAGATGCAGGTCAGTTACTTGGACACATTGTTATGGGCTCAGAAATGCTTGGAAAGATTATGGATTCAATTCCTGATTTTCCAACTAAGTTAAAGAATGAATTGAAGCATTGTATTCTTGCACATCATGGAGAGCTTGAATATGGTTCACCTAAAAAACCGGCTCTTATTGAGGCAATGGCACTTAATCTTGCAGACAATGCAGATGCAAAGATTGAGACAATGACAGAACTTTTAAACAGTAACAGTTCTGCTTCATCAGACCAGTGGTTAGGATACAACAGATTGCTTGAAACTAATGTTAGAAAGACAAGCGAATTAAAGTAATAAATAAATAGATAATAATACAAATACGCAATAATTAGCATAAATATGCGAAAAAATATACAGATAATTATTTAAAGGAATTTTCATGATTAAGAAAAATGATATTTTAGATTTAACAATTGAAGATTTAGGCGTAAACGGAGAGGGTATAGGCAAAGTTGATGGCTATACTCTTTTTGTTAAAGACGGAGTAATCGGCGACAAAGTTACAGTAAAGGTTATGAAGGCTAACAAGAATTTCGGGTTTGCCAGATTAATGGAAATAAAAGAGCCTTCTAAAGATAGGGTTTCGCCAAGATGCAGTGTGGCAAGACAGTGTGGCGGATGCCAAATTCAGTGCATTAATTACAAGGAGCAGCTTAGATTTAAGAAGAATAAAGTGTACAACAACCTTGTGCGAATCGGTGGTCAGAGCGACTTCGTAATGAATGATGTAATGGGAATGGATGAGCCTTTTAACTATAGAAATAAGTCTCAATTTCCAGTTGGAATGGATAAGGAAGGAAATATTATTTCAGGTTTTTATGCAGGAAGAACTCATTCTATTATAAATATAGACAGTTGCGACCTTGGCTTAAAAATTGATGGCCGTGATGTAAACAAAGAAGTCATGGATACCGTAAAGGCATTTATGACTAAGTATAGAATTGCACCTTATAATGAAGTAACTCACAAGGGCCTGGTTCGACACGTACTTATTAGAATTGGTGCAAAAACAAAGCAGATAATGGTTTGCGTAATTATAAATGGCAAGAATCTTCCAAACAAAGAGAAGCTGGTTGAAGAGTTATGTAAACTTGAAGGAATGTATAGCATTTCTCTTAACATTAATACTAAGAAAAGCAATGTGATTCTTGGGGACAAGGTGATTAACTTATATGGCCCCGGATATATTGAGGATTATATTGGAGATGTGAAATTTAGAATTTCTCCGTTGTCATTTTTCCAGGTCAATCCTGTTCAGACAGAGAAATTGTACAATAAAGCTTTAGAATATGCAGATTTAACAGGCAATGAAATGGTATGGGATTTGTATTGTGGAATCGGCAGCATATCACTATTTCTTGCAAAGAAGGCAAAGCAGGTTCTTGGAGTTGAGATTGTGCCTGCGGCAATTGCTGACGCAAAAATAAATGCTAAGATAAATAACATCGACAACGCAGAATTTTTCGTTGGAGCAGCAGAAGATGTGGTAACGGAATATTTTGATAACCACGCAGGGGATGCAGAATGCAAGCCGGATGTTATAGTGGTAGACCCACCACGAAAAGGCTGCGATGAAAAACTGCTTTCAACAATAGTCAAGATGAACCCTAATCGTGTGGTTTACGTAAGCTGCGACAGCGCAACGCTGGCAAGGGACGTAAAGTGGCTAGGGGAAAACGGCTATAAGCTTATTGAGGTAACGCCATGTGATATGTTTGGGCAAACAACACATGTAGAGTGCGTGGTTGCACTACATCGGGTCGATATGTAAGAATCCTTATTTTTTTGAAAGGAGCATTTGAAAATGGAAGAAATTAAGAATGTTAATCTGACACAATTGAAACCTTTTAAAAATCATCCCTTTAGGATTTCTTCACAATCCAAAATATAACGTATATCCAGTCATCGAATTTATTGAAAAGCACATTAGTAAACTTTGCGAAGAAGGTGTTGTATGGGCAGGATATTTTATGTGTCTAGAAAAAGATGGATAAAGCAATAGATAATTGAAATTCAAGAGAAAACGTAGTAAAATACAAACATACAATTGTACCATTGGACGGAATTATAAAATAGTATAATACAGAAACTATAACACAGATAAAATGATAAATGGTGCTTTTGGTTAACGATATAAAAAGAAAGGGGAATAAGATATGAGCAGGAGCATAAAGAAATGTTTTGCAGTTATGCTAGCACTCGTTGTTTTCGTGTCGGGGATGAGCAATATGTCATTATCTACATTGGCAGATGATACAATTCAAGAAACAACTGCGATTTCTGAAGAGACAACTGATACAAAAGAAAACAAGACGCCTGCAAAAGAAGATGCAACGCCTGCAAAAGAAGATGCAACGCTTGCAAAAGAAGATGCAACGCCTGCAAAAGAAGATGCAACCCTTGCAGAGGAAGATGCAACAGTGTGGGAAGAAAGCACCAAAGATGTAACAGCAGAATTGGGACGTGCTAAAAATCCTGTGGAAAAAATTGTGGATACGCCTTTGAAAAAAGCTGTTAGAGCAGTTCTTCCGGAACCAAGCGGTCTGGGAAGATTTGAGGCAGAAAATTGCGATACTGTGCACGGCTCAGGAAGTGAACCAAAGAAAAACAGTGGCAATGAAAATTTTTCGAATAGTGGTTGGGTTTCCGACATGAATACATGGCCGAATGATGAACCTTCCTACATTACGACAAATGTAAATTGTCCGTCTGCTGGAAGATATGAAATCAAAATCGGATATACTGCTGGGATTAATGGTATGGGCGATGATAAAAGTAAGCCGACAGAAATTGACGTCAGAGTTAACGATGGAGAGTGGATTCATATAGATGGTGTTCCTTTAACAGATTCTTGGAATACTGTTAGTGTCGTTAGTAAAGAAATTAATTTAAAGAAGGGTAATAATAAGATTGATGTTACAGGTGCGCGCAATGTGTGGTATGGTGATACCAATAATTGGCAGTGGGTCAATCTGGATTATTTTGACCTTGTGGCAATAGAAGTGCCGGCAGAAGGCAGACATGAAGCAGAACATGCTGATTCATATACACAAGGCGGTGCAAAGAATCCGGCTAAAGTTGATATCAATGCAGATAATGATTGGAATAAAAAGTTTTCGGGAAGTGGATATGTTGGCAACTTAAATTCCTATCCTCTGGATGATGAAGGAAAGGATATTCGTTCCTATCTGACACAGAAATTATACGCTGAAAGACCGGGAAAATATTTGTTGACCATAGGATATGCGTATAGAAATAATGCAGGTGATGGCAGCAAACCTACGAATATTGATGTCAGATTGAATGGAGGATCATGGAAATCTGTTACAGCAAACCAAACGGCAGATTGGAATGATGTAAGAGAGGTTAGCACTGTTATTGAATTAAAACGTGGAGAAAATACCATAGATATAACAGGTGCAAGTAATATATGGTATGCAGGAACAGGAGATTACTGGCAGCAGATTAATTTAGACTATTTTGATATTTCTTCTCCTTTAGCAGAAGGAATACATGAAGCAGAAGAGTATCATGTATCCGGAAACAAAAGTGACGATAAGCAGTATAAAATAAAAGATGATGGTGGTGGCATTTATTCTGAAAATAAATATGCAACTATTTGGAATACTCTGACAGGTGAGGAACATGAGTACCTGGGGTATAATGTTTATGCACAGCATGCAGGTAAATATAAGCTTGCTGTTAAATATGGAACCAAATATGATGGAGATATATTTGTAAAGATAGGAAAGGGAGAATGGAAACAACTTTCCGCTCCGTCTACAGGAGAGTGGAATGTAGTAAAGACCGTAGAGATGGACATTACATTGCCAAAAGGTGAGAATACAATATATATTGCCGGACGCCAAACAACGGGCAATAAATATAACGAGTATATCAATATTGATTGTTTCGAATTAACACGACAGGTAGATAAGTCCAATATCGCATTGGATAAGCCGGTCAGAACCAGTGGTAACCGTAGTGATGATGTCAATGATAAGGATAATTATAAAAGGTACTTTCCGGAAGAAGCGGTAGATGGTTATGATGATTCCAGATGGGGAGGTCGTGCAAATCAGAATGAAAACTGGTTTGAGATAGATCTTGAGGGGATTTATGAAATCAATCAGGTTATGTTGAAGTTTGAACGTGCCTATCCAAAGGATTTTGAAATTCAGGTTTCCAGAGACAGAAAATCATGGACGACTACAGAAACTGTAAAGGGCTGGACACCTTCCGAGAATGCAGATCCGAATGCAAAATACCAATGGAATTCTAATATTTCTTATCATGGAAAGGCAAGATATATCAGAATTAATGCGACAAGTCTTAAAAATAAAGGTTGGGGATTGTCTATTTGGGAGTTTGTTGTAAAAGGCGATAAACTGCCGGCAGATGTGAAAGATGTGGCAGTAAATAAAACAGCAACAGCAAGTTCAAGTAACGAGAATGAAGTTGCATGGGCGATTGACGGAAAAGATGACTCCAGATGGGGATCTATCAGTGGAGATGCGCAGTGGTATCAGATTAACCTTGGAAAAGAATATGCGTTACACAGTGTAGACTTAAAATTTGAACGTGCGTATCCGGAGGACTTTACAATTAAAACATCGAAGGATGGAAAGTCATGGGAGACAATAAAGACTGTAACCGGATGGAAAAATCCAGGGTCAGCAGGCAATCTTAGTTCCAGTGCCAGAGTTGGATATAGCTTTAAACTGGACAGTGAAAAAAATGCATCTTACATTCGGATAGAGTCATCGAAAGCTGCTAATAGCTCATGGGGACTATCTATCTGGGAGTTTGAAGCATGGGGTAAGGAAACGAATTTACAGGAATATTGGAAAGATGTTCAAGGGAAAAAGTACGGAATTTATCCGGTCGATAAACTATATGATAAAACCGAAACGGAAAAAGCGGCTCATATGAAGTATGCGGATGGATCGGAAAAAGATTATACAATATTAAATTCAGATTTGGTGCAGGGAGATGTATTAGCCACAAATGACACTTATGAAGTCGTTTATGAACCAGGCAAAAATAATTACATCTATTTCTACGTTAATCCAAGAGATATACATATTGATTTTGGAGAAGATGAAAATAACGAGAAAGATAAAGTACGTTGGTCTGGAAATTCGAAAGATGCAAACCTTGTTAAAAATAATAACAAGTGGGGGGCAAATGATTATAATAGTGATGTTTTAGAATTCTGTGGGCAGAAAGCAGCCACTGTTCAGTATAAAATTAAGGATTTGGGAAATAAAGATTCTGTTAGCACATGGATTGGATGTCAGATTTATGGTACAACAAACAATGTAAGTGATCTTGGTAAGAAAGATCCTAAATTTGAAATTAAAATTAAAATTAACATTACAAAAGCACATAGCCTTTCCATTGTAGACACTATTGAAGAGGATGGTTGTCTGGGTGTGAAGGATCCCCAAAATATTAAATATAAATGGCAGAGAAGCAGTGATGGCGTAAACGACTGGCAGGATATACCAGAGAAGAGAGATGACATGCAGGTATTGTATAATGGTGGAAAGAAACTTGATGTTTCTCGTGATGCAGGTGGTGGTATGTATTACCGTGTCAGTGAAGATGGAAAAGACGATTGGTCATTGGTATATAGAGTAAACTACTATAATAATGTACAGAATGGTGACTTTGAAAATCCGATTATGTGCACACCGGGAAAATCAGGAGCGTCGTTCCCATTTAACGCGAATGGGGATGAACAGCAATATCCGAATGGATATCCGGGGCTGTATTGGAAAACAACAGGACCAGGCTGGCAAAGTATTAATGGCGGTACCAAGGTTGGTCATGATATTGAAATTGTTAATGGTAGAAATCTGAAAGTAAATAAAGAGTACCAGGAAGGTCAGTTTTCCGTAACTTATGAGGAAATGTATAAAGATGGGACCCATGGTGATCAGTTTGCTGAATTGAATTGTGAGAATATCGGGGCGTTGTATCAAGATATTCTGACAACACCTTCATCAGAGTGTTATTGGGATTTGGATCATGCAGGACGTTGGAATCAAAATACGATGTATGTCGTGGCAATGGCGGCAAGAGATGCAAGGAAATATATGACTCCAGAGCAGTTGAATCCAAATAATGGTATGTCAGATACCTTTATCCAAAAACTGAAAGCAATGGATAATAATAATAAGTTGGTGAATTCCACAGGATATGATGAGGGAACAGAAATCAATCTCAAGGATGGAATTGTGGCAAGAGTATGGAAAGTTCGTAGCGAGTCTGTTGCAGCAGGGCATTGGGAACACCATAAAGGAAAGTATAAAGTGCCGAGTGAAGATAAGGATCATTTAACACGTTTCTTCTTTGTTTCTGTAGAGGGTGGCGGAAAAACACAGAGTGCAATCCGCAATGGTGGAGACCTTACCGTAGGAAACCTTTTGGATAATGTTTCCTTTGAAATGAGGAAAAATTATTCCATAACATATAAACTTCAGGAATATGATGCAAATGGCAAGCTAAACACAGTAACAGAGCATACAATAGAGGGGAAAACGGTTCCTGGTGGAAAGGTAGTTGTTCCTAGTAGTTTTAAGCAAGACGGTACAACTTACAATCTGTCCGACTATACTTTAACAAATGCAAAAATGAACGATAAGGACTTCTATTATAATAATAAAGGGCAGATGACTGTAGAATTTAATCATGATACATTAGTTCTTGTGTATGTAAAAAATATTATAACGGTCACAAAGATTGTGCAGGGTGTGGAAGCAAAAAATCTTCCGAAGGATTACAAGGTGACCGTTGAATTAGCGAAAGTAAATGGAAATCAGAAGAAATTAGTAACACTGAGTGATTTTAAAGAAATCGAAAAAGTGAATGCGAATGATGCCGGAGGGCTTTTCGCAAGTGGAACGATTCAAGCTTCAGAGTTAGGCTTACAGGATGGTGACCGATATACAGTTGTTGAAAAGGTTGACAGAACATTCAATGGTAAAGATAACAATAGTTATGCATTGGTTAAGATTACTAACAGCATTAATGAAAAAATTAATAATTTGCCAGTAAATGCAAATCAACAATTTGAGTATTCAATTGATACAAACGGAATTAATTATAAAGGAAGTCAGTCAAATTCAGCGACAATCACCAATATTTATAAGCCGACACATACGATTAAAGTTACAAAGAATGTAGAAGGCAAATTTGGTGAACGGGATAAGCCATTTAAATTCACGTTGACATTGAGTGAAGCGGCGGTAAGTTATAATGATGACAACTTCCCGAATGATAGAAAGGTAACGTCAAATGGTTCTACATATAGTTTCAGTCTGAAACATAATGAAAGCATTGAATTTGTAGTACCGGATGGCTGTACTGCCAGCGTTTCGGAAGATGATTATTCATCAGAAGGATATGTTACAACGTGGAATTCAGAAATTAAGAAAGTAGTAATTTCTGAGGACAAATCGACTACATGTACCAACACACGTGACCTGACTCCTACCGGTTTGAACAATAGAGCAAAGCCATTTATCATTTTACTTGGTTGTGCATTATTGGCAGTAGCTTGTTTTGTGGCAGGAAAAAAAGGAAAATTTAGAAAGTTAGGCTGAAGAGAATAACTGTAAAAAATAATTTTCGGGAAGGGAATCTTATGGCATCAAAGAACATGAAGGATATTTCGAACTTGTTAAAAAATCTTAAGTTCCGAAAAAAAATGTTCGGGGGGATAGATGAAAAAGACGTTTGGCGAAAGCTGGATGAATTGCAGGAAGAATATCAGAATGTTTATGATGCCAAAGGAACCGCCAAAGAGGCAGAGGACATAGATGATCCCGAAGAGGTAATTAAAAACAAAAGAAAGAAACTGTTTCAAAAAGAAGAAATTATCATATTCTTTGAAAGACTGGTTTTTCTGGCGGCATTGGTGTATATTATATTTGGTGTGATTTTTGGGATTACACCAATGAAAAATAAAGATATGTCACCGAAAATCAATGCAGGAGATTTGATGCTTTTCTATCGCTTGGAGAATAACTTTAGCATTAGAGATGTGGTGATTTTTGAAAAAGATGGTGTTTCGTATACTGGGAGAATCGTTGCAAAAGGTGGCGATACGGTAGAAATCACCAATGAAGCAGAAGTAAAAGTTAATGGTTCGTTGCTTGCAGAAAATGATATATATTATTCGACACCTATGTATGGTAATAATGTATCATATCCGGTTACGCTCAGAGAAAATCAATATTTTATCTTGTGTGATTACCGTGAGGGAGCAAAGGACAGTCGATATTTCGGCGCAGTAGAAATGGAAGAGATTAAGGGAAAAGTGATTACAATTATAAGAAAAAATGAATTGTAATTGAAGCGCTGATTTGTAATTTATTGTGTATTACGGAGGGCAGATTGGAGAAACAATATCAATGAATCTGACAGAGAAATATAATCCATATGTATCTCTGTGATAAAGGTAGTATTTTGGTACTTCCTATAGAATATGTAAAAAAAATAATAAAAGAAAGGATGTTTATTATGAATTCGAAAAACAAAAAAATAATAAAAGAAAGGATGTTTACTATGAATTTGAAAAACAAAAAAATCTTTAGCCGCATAGCAGCAGGTGTTATGACGGTGGCAATGGCAATTACATTATTGCCGGGAACTATGAAAACAGTGAATGCAGCAGAACCTGTAACAAGCGCTTCACTTGATGTAAATTTGTATAAGAGAGCAGATGTATATGCTCCAAATACAACATTTGAATTTGAGGTTACTAATTTAACAGCAGAACAGGCAAAAGCAACAAATGGTGGTAAGGATTTAAAGCCACCGTTTAAAAATGCGCCAGCAGGTGCTGTAAAACCAGGAACAATTGAATTAGCACCGGCAGCAGAAGATTTAACTGAGACATCTATTAGTAAAAAACTTACATTTACCTTAGTTGCAGATAAATTTACAACGGAAGGTATCGGAACTTACCGTTATAAAGTAAAGCAGAAAGAGGGGACCTATGAAGGCATTAAATATGATGTCGGAGAGAGATATTTAGATGTTACTGTTGCTACAGATGGAACCAATTTTTATATTGCAAGTGCATCTTTAGTCTTGTACCAAGAAGATGGGCAACTTGTAAAGAGTGGAGCTTTTGTAAATACATATGGTGTTAATAAGCCGGATACAGAGAACCCAGTTCCAAAGCCAGACGGAACAGTAAACGATTTAGTTATTAGTAAGACAGTAACTGGTAACTATGGTGAAAGAGATAAAAAGTTTATCTTTGAAATTACAATTAACGGTGCAGAAGGCGAATGGTATAATTTAGAAGGACAACCGGCAATTAAAAAAGGTACCGCTGCAAGAATTGAACTGAAACATGGAGATACAGTGAAAATTTATGGTTTAACTGAAAATGATACCTATACAATTAAAGAGCTAGAAGCAGACGACTATAAAACAACATTTGAGACAAAATTGAATGGTACTAATAAGGCTGGTGGAAGTGGAAATATTAAAACAGCAACAGGTACCATTGATGCTGGAACTTCATTACAGACACAGGAAGTTGCATTTACCAATGACAGGACCGGTTCCGCAACAGGTTTTGCTTCAAGTTACGGACCATATGCACTTATGGTTGTTTTAGCAGGTGCTGTAGCATTTGTATTATTCCGTAAGAAAAGAGCAGAATACTAAAAATTAGAATAAGTTTGTGAGAGTTTTTACACGCGAAACAAGTAATGGCGTGATATGGAAAGGATATCAAGGTGGGTATAGCAGTAAAATGTGCACGGGTTGGAAATAAAATACTTAGTTTTATAGCCATGGTGTTGGTTCTGATTATGCTGTTATATGGTGGTTATTCGTTATGGAATACCATAATGATATATCGTGGGGCATTTTCATCCAATGATTTGCTTAAATACCAGCCTACTGGGGATGGGCCGAATAGCATTACGCTAGGAGAACTTATGAAATTGAACAAGGATGTGGTTGGATGGATTAAAATTTTTGATACCCATATTAGTTATCCTGTTGTTCAGGGAAAAGATAATCAGGAATATTTGAACAAAGATGTATTTGGTGAATTTTCCTTTTCAGGTTCTATCTTTTTAGATTATCGAAATGCTTGTGATTTTACTGACAGTTATTCAATTATTTATGGTCATCATATGGAATATGGTGCTATGTTTGGAGATGTTGTTGAATTTAAAAATGATGATTATTTTCAGGAGCACAAGACAGGAGCATTGTTTTTGTTAGATGATACATATAAGATTACATTGTTTGCGTGTGTAGAGACTCAGGAATTTAATAACAAAATTTATAATCCAATCGTCCAAGGTAAAGACAATTTAGATACCCTTTTGAAATATATTAAGGACGAAGCAGTTCAGTATCGTGATATTTCTCTGAATCATGATGATAAGATTATCGGACTATCAACCTGCGCTGAAGCAGGAACGAATGAACGAGTTGTCTTGTTTGGACGGTTGGATAAATAAAAAAACAAGTAAAGATGGAGGTACTATAATATGAAAAACAAGATGAAACAGTTTGTTATATTGCGGCTACTTCCATGTTTCGTTGCACTTCTGCTGTTCCAGACACAGGCATATGCAGAAGAAAAGGTATATTGTACCGCTTCTATTCCGGTAGAGATTAAGACACTAGGGGATTCGGTACCTTCAGGTATTGAGTATAAAGTGGTAATTAAATCTGAAAATGAAACAAACCCTATGCCAGATGTAAAAGAGGTTACGATTAAGGATAATGGCAAAGTAGAAATTGGTCCCATGACTTATACAAAACCGGGAAGATATAATTATTTCATTTCTCAGGAAGCAGGTAATGCAGAACATTTTACTTATGATAGTGCTGTTTACACGGTAACAGTCTCCATTGAAAATGATGGAAATGGTGGTTTGAAGTCTGTAATATATGCAGTGGAAAATGGAGCTACGGAAAAAACAGATGACGTAGTCTTTTCGAATACATACGAAGCGGTAACAACATCAGCAGTGACGACGACAGCAGCACCGACAGTAATTTTAGAGAAACCAACAACTCCAAAAGAAACAGTAACAGTGATTACAAACCCACCGGAAAATGCACCTAAAACAGGTGAGAGAATTATTTCTGCAATTGTTGTTGGCATATTAGGTATTTCAATGTTGGTATTGAGTATTGTTATGAACAAAAAAAGAAAAGCAGAAAAATAATAAAAAATATGGAAGAAAGGATGGCATTGATATGTATCCTTTCTTTTTTTGACCGACAAGGAATAAAATTTAAGTGAAAAAACGTTACAAACTCGGTCAAAATGCACTAAAAAAATGTTAAAACTTTAAGGTAAAAAGAGTTCGCAAGCGAACTCTTTTTTAATGCTTCCGTTTTCCATCATACCAATCAAGAGTGTGTTCAGATATGTCTTCTGTGAAGGAGTTAGCGACAGGCATTTTTCCACCATATTTAGAATACCAATCATCAGGATATAACACATCATTTTTCAGATAAGCTTTTGAGGTGTTCACATCTTCTGATTCCCCTTTTCGAAGTTTTCTGGCAACAACAACAGAACGGCAGTTGTCAATTTCATAGGTACAGGTTGAGAGCATAAGTAATGAGTCTTTTTCATTTACGGTCACAGGACACTGATAGAGAGAACGCATTTCTACTTGATGAAGAAAGTCTAGAAATTCCTCATTATCATTAAATTCACCTTGCATATAATCAAAACCGTCGTTATGGGAATAAGTTCCTGAGACTCTCATAAACGAAATGATTTTCCATTTGGATTCATCATAGATGGAGTCAAATATGAGGATAGGATGCTTTTTGTAAAATTCTATATCTTTATATTTTGGAAGTTGAAAAAACATCATTCGAGTAGATTCCATATTGTGGCCATGGATTACAATGTTTTTTGTAGGAGTCTCTACATTACAATTGGCATCAATATATAGGCAGCCATTTTTATCCGTGTCTCCTTTTAAATTATGGTGCAGATAAAAATCGGAGTTTTTTTCTCCCTGAACGACAGGATAATCAATATTGGTTCCCGGAATTCTGAGCCAGCCCTTTGTATCTTTGTTTGCCTTTAAAAGCTGGGAAAATTTCAATAGCAGACCGTCGGAATTTTTATTTCCGGAATCAAATTCCGAAGAATTATAGTAAGCAGCATTTATCTTTTTGCTTTGTTGCTTTAAGTAGTATGGCTGTATTCCAAGATAAAAAATAAGATATGCAGCACAGCCAAGAAAAACCAGAAAGGTTATGCCGGATAGCATGGTATATATTCGGTTCTTTTTCTTTTTGGGAGTATTCATTGCAATTTCTCCTAATACTAATAATAAATTATGACTGTAATGGCGTATGGTTTTCGCCACATGTATTATACTAGCCTGACTGCTCTCACGGGCAAGCCCGTGGGGTTCTGATTGCCAAGTGTAGCTT
>UMEI01006044.1_pt1 | contig 127878 bp, 105 predicted proteins | sample 1964711 | NCBI WGS metagenome assembly UMEI01 (sample SAMEA4836016, study PRJEB28245) | human gut metagenome | biome: gut microbiome; material: fecal sample | place: Denmark | collected 2008 | reverse complement strand
ACCACTTGCAGAAGTGGGAGTCTTCTCGACTGAGATAAATAAACCAGTACACACATCCGATACAGACTGCACCGCCTATGATATTTCCCAGGGAAACCGGCAACAGATTTTTACCAAAGAAATTGCCCCAGGTCAGATTTGTCAGATCCACTCCTGCATCTGTGGCAGCCTGTACATAAGTTGCATTTGTTTTTGCAAAAAGGCCTGCACTGATGTAATACATATTTGCGATACTATGCTCAAATCCACAGAGCACAAACATCATAATCGGGAAAAACAGCCCCACGATCTTGCTGACTACTTCTTTTGCCGCAAAGGAAATCCATACAGCGGTACATACCAGAAAGTTACAGAGAATGCCTTTGATAAATGCATCACTAAATGGCATAGAACATTTACTTACTGCCGTAGATAATACCGATACGGCCATTCCATTTCCAAACAGAGACGGCTGATGACTAAACGCAACGCCTGCACCTACCAGGATTCCGCCGATCAGGTTACCGATGTACACGATCACCCAGTTTTTCAGCATCTGGCTTACAGTGATCTCCTTCTCCAGAAGCGGGATTGTCAACAGACAATTTCCGGTGAATAGTTCACTTCCAGCGATCAGAACCATCGTCAGTCCACCCGGGAATACACAGGCTCCGATGAATTTACCAAGAGACGGTTCTGTGATGGACACTGCCACGGTAGTTGCTCCGACACCTCCGAATCCGATAAATGCACCTGCCAGGATTGCAAGAATGATCATTTTCGGAATCGGTGTATTGACCTTACTTTTTCCGGTTGCAATGTAATTTTTGGCCACTTCGGCCGGTGTAAAAAAGTTCATGATTATACCTCCCATTTATATTCCTTATACTTTTGTATCTATATTAATACAATGCATCCCCTCTTTGTATGTCAAGAAAAACAAAAATGCACTTTGAAATTATGCTGTTCACACATTTGCATATCGTGATATAATGAGTACAAGTGTGTCAATATGCTTGCATAATTGACGAACGACGAATGTTGATCATGAACTGCTTTTGTTCATGATATAATGAGCGCATATGTTTTTTACAAAGGAGAACCACGATGCGGATACCATTAAACGTACTTTTATATCAGCTTTCTGCCAACAGCATATATGAAAACCAGAATATTGATCTGACCTGCAGCTTTGACGGTGTACAGCTTTTTGACCAGACACAGCTTGCCGGAACTTATGAAAATGAACTCTATCTGGTTGCGGATCAGGTGCTTTTAACTGCTTTAAGCAGAACTTCAGACCAGGGTTTCCAGTCAAACTGTACGTTCCTGTGTATCTGTCAGGATGAAAAACTCCATGTATCAGATTTTCCATCCGGCCTTTCCATGGTTCTTTTATATACCGATGAGTCTTTTCCGCTTGTGTTCAATCGGATTCTGAAGATTTTTCATGATTTTGATGTCTGGGACAAAAACTTTCATCTGATGCTGATCCAGCAGAAATCCCTGCAGGATCTTTTGAATCTGTCCAGAGATTTTCTTGTTCACCCGATGGTGGTACTGGATCGCAATTACTCCATTCTTGGTTACCTCAAAAATCCGGAAGTCAGTGATCCGATCATGGAATCCATTCTGTCTGCCGGTTATGTGACACCACAGATCATGGAGCGCCTGCGTCAGAACGGACTCATCTCCACCTCAGAGCAGACGGAAAATCCGCTGATCAGCTGGTACAGCCTGACCACCCATGACTGCTACTACAGCATGATGTACCGCTTCAAAGCAAACAATCATACCGTTGGCTATGCACTGATTTTTCATTGTGCCGTTCATCCGAGAACAAATTACCTCTATCTGATGAATATCGTGACCGAAAACCTGCAGCTGTTTTTCCAGCAGAAACGTTTTACCAACCGGTCTTCTTCTGAGATTTATGAGCCGGTCTTCCACGATATTTTAGAGCACCCGGAGATTCCGCAACAGCAGATTGAAGATCAGCTTGGTTATATTCCCGATCTGACCATGAGTGGGCGCTTTATGCTCGCGGTCATCCGCTACAACGGAGAACAGGAGCTTCCATTTTCCTTTGTCAGCTGGAATCTGCGTACTTCGATCCCGCAGTTAAAACCGTTTGTCTATCAGAATACTTTATACATACTGAAAAATAACAGTGAGAATGAATCCTATGCCACTTTTCTTGCTCCGGAAGAACAGACGATTTTCCGCAAAAACTTCCGCAACCGGCAGTTTGAATGTGGCATCAGCAACACCTTTTTCTCTCTGATGGATCTGCCTACGGCTGCTGCACAGGCCCGGGAAGCCCTTGCGCTTGGCACCTCCGGAGAGGAAGCTCCTGCCCCGTCCTTCTATTCGTTCTCAGATTATTATGCCAAGTATCTGCTGCAGGAACTGAAAAAGACCGGTGTGGTAAAAATGGCTGCTTCCCCCTGTTACGAAGTACTCCGCCAGTATGATGAGACCCACAACGGCGATCTGTGTTATATTTTTATGCAATTTCTGAAAAACGGGCGAAATATCAACCAGACAGCCACCGCTATTTTCCAGCACCGCAATACGGTACTGAATAAAGTAAAAAAAGCAGTTTCCATTATGCAGAACGAATGTGAAGATTACCAGGCGCACATTGCTTTTATTCTTTCTTATATAAATGATCATGAAAATGCCTTTTAAAAATGCGCCTGTGTTTTTTAACGATTGGGACAAAGAAATCCCCGCTGTTGCTTATATCTTTAAGTAACAACGGGGATTTTTTTCAAGCATTCATTTTACGTAAATTTACATCTACTTGGAGCATTACATAAGCTTTGTCTCTTCCAGTTTTTCTGTAAAAGCATCATTTGCCTTGATGATCGGTTTGCGAAGCACCAGACCAACGATCAGGGAAATACCTAAGAATATTGCAAGTTTTCCAAGATCGATCCAGTAATTCATGCCATACATGCCTCCCACCGTCTCCCGCAGCGCAGCCATACTGTGTGTAAACGGAAGCAACGGATAAACCGCACGGAAGAAGGACGGTGCTACCTCTATCGGGAAGGTTCCACCGGTTCCGGCTACCTGCACAACCAGCAGAATGACGCTGACCGCTTTTCCAATGTCTCCCAGAGACACCGTCAGCGTATAAATAATATTTACAAATACCAGGCTTGAGAACCAGCAGCCCAGCAGAAACAAAAATGGATGCTCACACTGAATCCCAAGATAGAGCAGATCACCTAATGCGATCAATGTACTCTGGAATAAACCAACGATCATAAATGTAATAAAACGCCCAAAATAAATCTGATGCAGCTTGACATTTTTTAATCCTTTCGTGCAATTCTCAGATACATTGACTTTCAGCATTGCCACCAGAACGATACCACCGATCCAGATCGACAATACGGAATAAAACGGAGCCATAGAAGAACCGTAATTAGCAATTTCATATATTTTGTGCGTATCCAGTGAGACAGGAGCTGCCAAAAATGTACTGATCGCAGATTTATCTCCGGAAATCAAAGCTTCCAGCTCGGAAAAATCTCCGCTCGTTTCCATCTCATCCAGCTTAGCTGTCGTATCTGCAATCCGGTCAGAAGCTTCCGCCAGCAGTTCACCGGAATCGCCCAGCACTTTCTGGATTTCTGACAGATCAGAATCTGCCGTATCCGTCAGTTTATAAATGCCGTTGGCACTCTGATCCAGCTGCGATAACAGACTGGAAATCTCCTGTTTGGAAGAAGTCAGGGACGCTGACAGTTGATTTAATGATTTCTGTACCGAAGATTTATAACTTGCAGACACACCGGACATATTTTCCCGGTTCTTTGCTGCCAGATTCTTTAACTCACTCCGGGCGGTGCCAAGATCGGTGGTGGCATCCCGCAGGCCTTTTGCACTGTCCTGTAATTTGCTTTGCAGATTTTTCTGCTGCTGAATGGAAGTATCCATCCGAACCACAATTGCATCAACAAGTGGGGATGTCTCCGGATATTTATCTGCGACTGCTGCTACAGAGTCCCGGACGGAAGTATAGGCAGTCACCACATTTCCAACCTGACCAGCAAGAGTATCCAGCGTGGATGCAATCTGCTGTGCATCCGCACTTTCATCAGAAAAGGCACCTGAAATGACCTGATCCATCTGATCATACACATTTTCTGCTGATTTCAGTGCTGTTCCGACACTGTCTGCGGCCGCATCCATGGAATCATCCAGACCGGAAAATGTTTTTGATGTCTCCTGAAATGTCTGCCTGCTCTCCTTCGTCTGCTGTTGTACGGTTTGCAGAAATTCCGTAGTAGAATTCAGCAGTTTCTGCGCGGAACCTGTCATATCCGAGAAAGATTCCAGCAAACCGGCAGAAGCTGTCAGATCTCCGGCAATCTGATTCAGATTTGTATTCAGATTATCCACGATCGTCTCCGCACCACTGGCCTGTGTCATATTGGAAACTGCCTGCAGTACCGTCAGTGTTGTATCTGAAACCGTCTCGATAAATACCTCATTTACCTGACGCTGCACTGCACCGGCTCCTTTATCTGTTACCTTCGGTGCAATCGCATTTTCCTTGGCATTGGAATAATAGGTAATCTCCGGTTTTTCTACCTTTTCAGAAAAAACACTCATCATCTTGTTACTGAAATCCTTCGGAATCACGATCGCTGCATAATATTTTCCGGATTTCACTCCGCTGGTAGCTTTTTCCTCTGTGGTAAACACCCACTCCATCTGGGTATTTTCCCGCAAAGCAGACAACACTTTATTACCGATATTGATTTCAATCGGGATCAGACTTCCCTCATATCCTTCATCCGCGCTGGCCACAGCCACCTTAAGATTTCCGGTGTTGGAATACGGATCCCAGCTGGCTGCAATATTGAACCACGCATACAGGCAGGGAACGACACTGATACCAATAATGACAACCAGCGCAATGACATTATTGCGGACACGCATCATATCCCGCTGAAAGATTTTCCATACATTTTTCATCAGATGTCTCCCTCCTTAATCTTTTTTACCAGTTCTTCCGGTTCCAGTCCGCTCATCTCCAGCTGACGTACAATACGGTCATGCACATACTCCACACAGATCAGATAAACCACCAGTGCGATCAGGGAAATGATCCAGAGCACCAGAAATACAAATTTTGCCGGTAATACAAAGGATAAAATCAGAAATACAAGTGGAATCACGAGGATTCCTGCGAATCCAATGCGCACCATTTTCGGATATTTCAATTCAAACTTTCCGGATTTTTCCAAAAACCGGCGTTTTGTCAAATCATCCCGCATCAAGATTTCAAGCATCAGCTGCATCTGCGGAAGCTGTCTTTCACTGCCGGCAGTCTCACCGACCATCATTTCTGTCTCTTCCAGACGCCGGTCAAACAGATGATTCAGATTCATCAACAGCGGCCGAAGCACCAGACCAATAAAAAGTGCCAGTGCTAAAAATACAAACATCACTGCCATATTTTTCACATAAGTATTCTCGTAAAATCCTGCGATGCACTCACGCATGCCACGGATGGAATACGTGAACGGCAGGAACGGATTCAGTTTTTTGAAAAAGCCCGGCATCATCTCAATCGGATACGTACCAGAGGAACCCGGGATCTGCAAGATGATCAGGAATACACCCAATGCTTTTCCAATATGCTTGAAGGTAAGTGCCATTGCAAAAATAATATTTACATAGATAAAAGAACAGAACATGCCACTTGCCACAAACAGTACCGGGTGTACACACTGCACTTTCAACAATACAATATCACCGATGCAGACGATAAATCCCTGGATCACTGCAAGTACAACAAACAACATCCATCTGCCGAAATATGCACTGGTATTGGAAAAATCAGATACTTCTGCATCCTTATCCACTTCCTGTTTCAGAATTGATACCAGAATAAGGCCGCCTACCCAAAGTGCAAGGTTTGTATAAAACGGCGTCATACCGGTTCCATAATTTTTCACATCATACAACACTTCAGAATTAATAGACACCGGAGATGCCATAAACTCGGAAATAGCCTCGGCATCAATGCCTTCCAGTTCTAAAATTTCCTGATAAGCCTCAGAACTTTGCATTGCCTTAATATCCGTCTGTACCGTTTCCAGCTGCGCATCGACCTTCTCCAGTGCAGAACCGGTTTTGGTCAGCGCATTCACGCTGTCATCCAGACTGGTCTGCAGTTGCTGCAGCATCGTGCTCAGCTGATCCACCATCGGTGTGATTCCTGATAATGTTGCAGACATTTCTCCACTGACCGCTGCCAGTCCGTCCAGAGACTGACTGATCTGCGGAACAGTAGACTGCGTCAGAGTACTACGGTAATTTTTCAGATCATCCCGACTGTTTCCCATAATCTGTTCCAGATTCTGTCTGGTATTTTGCGAAGTAGTTACCATATCTGCGATGGCTGAATTGCTTTTATCCATGGAATCAAGCACCTGGCCAATCTCCTGATTCTGCTTTTGCAGATTTGCAATCTGCTCTGTAATCGCTGCAGAAATCTGTGAATCGTTTGCGATACTTCCCTGCAATCTTGCAAGTTCATCCAGAATCTGCTGATTTTTCTGATTTAAATCTGTCACTGAATCGAGACCACCACCCACAGACGTATTCACCTGTGTCACTTTCGATTCCAAATTTCCCAGTTTGATCGATGCAGTAATATATGCATCATTCAAAAACAGATCCCCACTCGTCAGACTGTCAGAAAATACCGACGAAAAATCAGAAACTGCCTTACGGCTCTCACCCAGCAGATCTGTGCTCTGATCCAGAGTATCAGATACAGATGCTGCTGATTTCTTCAGCTTTTCCAACGAAGACAGGGTATCCCGGATCAATACATCTGAACTTCCTACTGTTTCCCGGAAATGATCCAGCACATTCTGATAACCGGCCAGATTCTCCCGCACAGCAGAAATAGAACTGAGCAATTCCGAATTGGTATTGTCCACATCCACTGTCAGGTTTCCGGCAGATGTACTGACCATCTCTGAAATCGCTTCAGAAGCCACGGACGAAAAAGTATCGTTGATCTGCTGCTGCAATGTCGTGGCACCCGTATCTGTGATTTTCGGTGCAATGGCATTTTTCTTTTCATTAATGTAGTAATCCAGCTGCGGCTTCTTAACGTCTCCGGATAAAATACTCAGCAACGAATCACTGAAATCCTCCGGAATAACAATGGCTGCATAGTAAGCACCTGATTTTACTCCCTCAATGGCTTCCTCCTCATCCACAAAAGTCCAGCCAAGTTTCTTGTTTTCTTTCAGGTTATCCATGATGTTGGCTCCCGCATTCAACGACATCTGCGCGGTGTCGGCACCTTCATCACAATTTGCCACAGCAACCTTAATGCCTTGTGTATTTCCATAGGGATCCATATTTGCTGCAATATTAAACCATGCATACAACGACGGTAACAGACATACGCCGCCCAGTACCAGCACTGCCGCACGATTTCGGAGCAGCCGCTTCAAATCTCTTCGAAATATCTTCAGTACGTTTTTCATATTTGTTCTGCACACTCCTGTTTTATGCTCCATACGTTTTCAGTTAATTAATTTGTTTCGAATAATTATTATACGAAAGGAAAAAAACTGAGTCAACCACTCAAATTACGACTTTCGTCTAAAAAGCAACGATTCCGAAGAATCGTTGCTTTTTTATACTGTGCCGGTTACGATCAGCGTGCTGATGCCAGGATTTGTGATCCAGATGCCGGTGACCGGATTCTGGGCATATTCTGCCGCAGGCACGGTTACGTTTCCGGCGATGGTCGCAAAACTTCCGGTTGTCTCATCGTAGGTGTAATCCACGCCTTCTGTCCATGCGGTTCCATTGAAGGATACCGTCAGATTTTTCAGAATCGGATCGAAGTCATCCGTGATGACTGCTGCGGTTCCTGCTGCTGCCGCAGTATTTCCATTATTCTGGACTAAAAACGTATACGTCAATGTGCCATTTTCTGTTACCGGAACCGGGCTCACAGATTTTGTGATCGTCAGCACCGGCTCACTCAAAGCCTGGATGCTTTCTTTCACGTTCACAGGTGTAATGCCTCCACCTGAAATCGTCGCTGTATTTGTAATCTCTGACTCTTCTGCCATTGGTGCATATTCCGTCGGTTTTGTCTCATACACAAGTAATGCATTTCCGCCTGCCGGGATATTTAAACCGCTAACAGTCAGCGGTGCTCCTGCTGCCACCGTCGGTTTCGGCTGCAATACGCCATTGACATAGTAATTGATTGTATCTGCCACATAAGAAAGAGGCGTCAACGTTGTCGTCGCAAAGGCATACATTCCAAGATTGTCCTCCAGTGTCAGACCATTCAACGGTACGCTGCCGGAATTTACTACGCTGATCAGATATGTCACTGTATCGTCCTGTGCATACACTTTTCTGACAGCTGTCTTTGTCGCAGACAGCACTTCCAGAATTTCCCCTACTGCAATATTTGAATTTGCCACAGAATCTCCATAGCGCAATTGCGCCTGATTCGTAAATCTTGCCATATTATTACCTTCCTTTCTTCGGCACATCCACCGAAGGTTCTATCAGTTCAAGTCGAATGCATGTGAAACTTCATACAAGACTTGCAGATGATCTATTATGATTACATGGATTATTCCGTGCTTTTCACACTGTAATCATAGTATAAAATATGCAAAATTTACGGTTCTGGATAACGTAAATCAAAAAATCAGCTTTATTTTTTCTCAAGGAGCGATTGCTAGCGACTGAGACAAAATAAAGCTGATTTTTCTTCATTACCAATATTCACCACAAAAGAAACCAGGATGCCTAAAACGCACAGTCCCAGCCACGCTCAAGATCTGGCGCATCTACATTTTGTTCACGCATCATTTCACCGATGGTTCTCCAGTAATGGCCTTTGATGGCTTTACAGATTGCCTCACAATCTCCTGCCACACATGCATCATAAATGATCTTATGCGATGCATACTGCCGTTTTGCGATAGCTTCTTTGTCCTGCACCAGATCATATCCGGCGAAAAGATTACCGTAGTACTGCTCTTTCCACGCTTTCTGAACCCGTGGCATACCACACATTTTTACCAGTTCTTCATGAAATTCATTATCACATTCAAATACCTGGTCAAATTCCTCTGCCGTCAGATTTTTCATACGTTTCAGAATCTCTTCCAGATGCTGCATGGACTTCTCCGGGATCTTTCCCTGTAAAAATCTGACACTGACTACCTCATAATTGGTTCTCAGCAGATATACTTCGTAGGAGTCCTGAAAAGAAAGTTCTTTCACAGAACATCCTACATTTCTCGCATACACAATGATGCCTTCATTTTCCAGCTGTCGGAGTGCCTCACGGATCGGCCCCCGGCTTGTATGAAATTCTTTCGCCAGTTCCAGCTCCACAATACGCTGTCCGGGCTTGATCTCATGGTTAAAGATCTTACTGCGGATGGCATCCACAATACTTTCTCTTAACGTCTGATACAATAATGCACCCATAAAATGTTCCTACTCTTTCCCACTGCTACATTTGGTGTGCGAACTGTGATATAATATTTTTTATAATTGCTGCAGACTTATCCATGCCTTCTGCAGTAATGTGCTCATACGCACCATGGAAGCCATAACCACCTGTTCCAAGGTTCGGACACGGAAGTCCGACAAAACTGAGACGTGCACCGTCTGTACCGCCGCGGATCGGTGCGATATCCGGCTCCACATCAGCATCTTTGCATGCCTGGACTGCAAAATCGATCAGCTGCATACAAGGCTCAATCATCTCACGCATGTTGCGGTAAGAATCTTCCAGTTTCAGTTCTACGGTTCCCTCTCCATATTTTGCATTTATTTTTGCAGTAATCTCCTGCATCAAAGCTTTACGTGCTTCGTATTTTTCTGCATCAAACTCACGGATCAGATAGCTCATGGTCGTCTCTTCCACACTTCCGTTCATTTCCATCAGGTGGAAAAATCCTTCATAACCTTCCGTGTGCTCCGGTGCTTCCTGCTCCGGCAGCATACCCTGTAACTCCATGGCAATTTTCATGGAATTAACCATAATATCCTTTGCCTCGCCCGGATGTACATTGACACCATGAATGACAAACTCCGCAGAAGCTGCATTAAAGTTTTCAAACTGGATTTCTCCTTCCGGACCACCGTCTACCGTATAGGCATACGGTGCACCAAATCGTTCCAGATCCATGTGGCAGGCGCCACTTCCTACTTCCTCATCTGTTGTAAAAGCAAGGCACACGTTTCCATGCGGAATATCACCTTTTAATAACTCCTCGGCAACCGTCATGATCTCAGCAATACCTGCTTTGTCGTCTGCGCCAAGTAATGTGGTTCCGTCTGTGGTGATCAATGTTTTCCCTGTCATATTTTTTAATGAAGGAAAATCTTTTACCGTCAATGTTCTGCCGGAAGTGCCCAGAACCACATCTTTTCCGTCATAATTTTCAATAATCTGCGGATTCACATTCTCTCCACTGTAATCCGGTGCGGTATCCATATGTGCAAGGAAGCCGATGGCTGTACAATTCTCATAACCCGGAGTCGCCGGAATATGACCATATACATATCCGTACTCGTCCATCATGGCATCTTCAATGCCCATACCCTTCATTTCTTCCAGCAGCAGTTTTGCCAGATCAAACTGACGTGCCGTAGTCGGAGAAGTGGTACTCTCCTCATCGCTGGTCGTCCAGACTTTTACATAATTTAATAATCTTTCATAAGCTCGCATACTGAATCCTCCTAAAGCAAATGCTCCTATGTATTTATATGTTTTTATAAAATTCCATTGAAAAAAACATGATCCCGTTGCTCATATGCTTTTCACTAAAATTTTACCATTCCATTTATTTCAAAAAAAAGGAATCCTGCAAGCAGGATTCCTTTTCATGTCATTTACTACTTAGACTGTGTACAATATCCAAAGAAGAAGTATCCCAGTGGTGTGTAGTACATGCCTTCGATTCCATCACGCAGCATATATTTCTGTGTATAGAAGTACAGCGGATCAACTACGTAATCCTGACCTACTAAGATGTCCTCTGCCTGATGTAACAGTTTCATACGTGCAGCAGGATCAGATTCAGCTTTTGCCTGGTTGATCAGGTTATCGTAATCCGGGTTAGAGTACTGAGCGTCGTTATTTCCGCCGCCTGTTACCCACATATCAAGGAAGGAAACCGGATCATTGTAATCAGAAATCCATCCGTTACGTGCGATAGAGTAATCACCGTTTTTACGTGTCTGAAGGAAAGATGCCCACTCCTGGTTGTTCAGTGTAACAGTTACGCCAAGTTCCTGCTCCCACATATTCTGAAGTGCTTCAGCAACTGCTTTATGAGCATCACTTGTGTTGTACAGATATTCTACAACCGGGAATCCCTCACCGTTCGGGTAACCAGCCTCTGCAAGGAGCTGTCTTGCTTTCTCGCAGTTTGCTTCGTAAGCATCCTTAGTCGGATCATAGTAATCGCCACCAACTTTACGGAAGTCAGATCCTTCCTCAGCATCAGAGATACCGCTTGGTACATATGCACTAGCCTCAACCTGTCCGGACTGAGTTACTTTATCAACAATGTAGTTACGGTCAACAGCCAGTGTGAATGCCTCACGTACTTTCGGATTGTCGAACGGAGCTTTCTGTGTCTGGAAACATACATAATATGTTCCAAGGTAGTCTACGATCTTCATATCGCCGGAAGCGATCAGGTTCGGAAGTTCTGCCTGCGGAGCTTCCTGGATGTAATCAAGCTCGCCGGATTTGAAACCGGAAAGCATAGCGTTTGTATCATCCATCAGTTTGAATGTCAGAGTATCCGGTCCAAGGTTCTCATAATCGTAATAGTTCTCATTTTTTGCCATTACGATCTGTGAGTTATGTGTCCACTCTGTCAGTTTGTATGGACCATTGGAGATGTATGTAGAAGGATCAAATGTCCACTGATCTCCATTTGCCTCGATGATGTCCTGACGTACAGGCATCATAGCCGGGAATGCACACAGCTCGTCAAAATATGGAAGATCTGTTGTTAAAGTTACTTCAAATGTCTTGTCATCAACTGCTTTTACAGCTAACTCAGAAGGATCTTTCTCACCAGCCATAATCTCATTTGCATTTACAACACAATCAAGCATGTAGTTGTAATCTGCTGCTGTAGCCGGGTTAACCAGACGTTTCCAAGCATACTCAAAGTCGCCTGCTGTAACGTCTTTTCCGTCAGACCATTTGATGCCATCACGAAGGTGGAAGGTGTATGTTACAGTTCCATCATCATTTGCTGTTTTGTCATAGCTCTCAGCCTGACCGTAAGTAAGTTTTGCACTATCGCATGTTCCGTCAGAACCTTCAACTTCTTCTCCGGTGCTCTCCCATTTCATCAGACCTTCGAATAAATGGTTTGCCATGACAGCTCCATCTACGGAGGAGTTCAGTGCCGGATCCATTGTCATCGGCTCGGATGCGAAGTTTACAGTAAGGTTGAATCCATCACCACTGTTGGTTGCTGTCTGCTCTGCATCTGCAGATGTTTTGTTGTTGTCTTTAGATGCGCTGTTGTCGCTTCCACAGCCCGCAAGCATGGAAAAAGCGAAAGCTGCAACTAATACAACTGATACCAATCTCTTTTTCATAGTACTCTCCTTTATAAATTTATTGATAAAACAGGACTACCCTGCATTACCCAATTTCAATTGCTCCCACCAAAAAGTGAGAGCTGTCTCAAACAAGACAACGGCAGTATTCTACTGCTCTAACAGATGGCAGGCCACCCAGTGTCCCTTCTCATATTCCTTGAATTTCGGAACGCATTCTTTACATTTATCCATTGCATATGGACAACGTGTATGGAAACGGCATCCGCTTGGCGGATTCATCGGAGACGGAATATCTCCCTCCAGAACGATACGCTGTCTGCTTCTGCTCACTTCCGGATCCGGAACAGGTACTGCAGAAAGCAGTGTCTGTGTATACGGATGCAGTGGATGGCGGTTCAGCTCATAGCTCTCAGCCAGCTCTACCATAGTTCCAAGATACATTACGCCGATACGGTGTGAAATATGACGAACAACGGAAAGATCATGTGCGATGAACAGATAGGTCAGTCCCATCTCTTCCTGCATATCTTCCAGCATATTTACTACCTGTGACTGAATGGAAACATCCAGTGCGGAAATCGGCTCATCACATACGATAAACTCAGGATTTACAGCCAGTGCACGGGCAATACCGACACGCTGCTGCTGTCCACCGGAAAACTCGTGCGGATAACGATTTGCATGCTCTGTATTCAATCCTACTCTGCCAAGCAGCTCTTTGATACGATCCGTACGGTCCTGCTTATTCGGAAAAAGCTTATGAATATCAAGTGCCTCTCCGATGATCTCTCCGACTGTCATACGCGGATCCAGACTTGCGGAAGGATCCTGGAAAATAATCTGCATTTTCCGTCTGTATGGAAGCATATTCGCCTGCTTTGCCTTCGGGACTTTTACATGATGTAACTGTCCTTCTGCATCTCTCTGCCACGGATCCTGTCCCTCGAAAATTGTCTCACCATCGTAAACAATTTTTCCGGAAGTCGGCTCGTGCAGCTGAAGGATCGTACGGCCCAGAGTGGTTTTACCACATCCGGACTCTCCTACGAGGCCAAGTGTCTCACCGCGGTTGATAAAGATAGAAATATCTTCTACCGCCTGTACACCAGGTCCTTTTAATCCCTTAACCGGGAAATATTTTTTCAGGTGATCAACCTGAACGAGTACATCATTTTTCTCACTCATGGCTGTCTACCTCCGTTTTTTCAATATTCGCTGTCTCAGTATTACCTTTTTTTGCTTCTGCCAGACAATCCTGTACACGCAGCCAACATGCTGCATGATGATTTTCTCCCATCTCTACATATGGAGGCATCTTCTGCAGACAGATCTTCATCGCATGTTCACAACGTGGCGCAAACGGACATCCCTCCGGCGGATTCAGCATATCGACCGGTGAACCCTCGATTGGGATCAGACGCTCATAGCTTTCTGCATCTACACGCGGCATAGAACGAAGCAGACCTTTGGTATAAGGATGACCCGGATTATAGAAAATATCATCCACCGGTCCCTGTTCTACCATTTTACCTGCATACATAACGGATACTTTGTCACAGACCTCAGCAACAACACCAAGGTTATGTGTGATAAAGATAATACCCATGTGATTCTGCTTCTGAAGTTTTTTCATCAGTTCGAGAATCTGTGCCTGGATGGTTACATCCAGAGCGGTTGTCGGCTCATCGGCGATCAGAAGCTTCGGATGGCAAATCAGACCCATTGCGATCATAACCCTCTGACGCATACCACCGGAAAGTTCATGCGGGTACTGTTTCATACGTTTTTCAACGTTGTTGATACCTACTTCTTCCAGCATTTTCATTGCGTGCTTCTCAGCATCCTCTTTGCTGACACTTTTATCATGTGCTTTCAGAGCCTCAACCAGCTGATTTCCGATCGTATATACCGGATTCAGACAAGTCATCGGGTTCTGGAAGATCATTGCTACTTCTTTTCCACGAAATGCGATCATTTCGTCTTTTGTCTTGGAGAGCATATCCTGTCCTTCAAATGTAATAGATCCGCCTACTACTTTACCGGGATTCTGAAGTAATCCGATGATAGAATATGCTTCCACACTTTTACCGGAACCGGACTCACCTACGATACCCATAACCTCGTCGTAGTTTACGTCGTACGAAATTCCGTTTACTGCTTTGACTTCTCCTGCCGGAGTAAAGAAAGAGACCTGGAGATCTCTGACCTCTAACAGTTTATCTGTTTTATTTTCCTGTTCCATATCGTCTCCTCCTCTCCTTATTTCTTTAACTTCGGATCTAATGCATCGCGAAGTCCATCACCGAACAGGTTCAGAGCCAGAATCATAAGACTCAGGATGAATGCCGGGATAAATAATCTGTATGGATATGTGCTCAGACCACTCAGAGCCTCAGAACACATAGATCCCAAACTTGTCAGCGGAGCAGATACACCTACACCGATGAAAGAAAGGAAGGATTCCAAGAAGATTGCGGATGGAATCTGCAGGAATGTGGTTGTGATGATCTGTCCAATACAGTTCGGAAGCAGATGCTTGCTAATGATACGTCCGCCTTTTGCGCCAAGGGCACGGGCAGCTGTCACATACTCCTGCTGTTTTAACTGAAGGATCTGTCCACGGATGATTCGGCTCATGGTTACCCAGTATAATAAACCGAATGCGATAAACATGGAGATCAGGTTTGGTCCGAGAATCGTTACCAGATTCTGCATCGGGCCGTCACCGGAGTTCTGGAACTGCTCCAACGCCGGTTTTAATGTTGCGGAAAGCAACAGGATGATCAGCATCTCCGGAATGGAGTAGATGATCTCAACAATACGCTGCATTACCGTGTCGACTGCACCACCGCAGTAACCGGAAACGGATCCGTATAACGCACCGATGATCAATACGATAATTGCCGCACATACACCAACGATGATAGAAATTCTTGTTCCGACCATGACACGGACCATGATATCACGTCCCTGGTCATCGGTACCAAATACATGTGGGAATACTTTCTCCCCGTCTGCTTTTTTCTGAAGCTCCTGTGTGGAATAACCAAATACTTTATGCTTGATGCCCAGGGCTTTTGCAGCCTCGGCTTCCGTCACGTGCTCCTCACTCTCTTTTGACTGAGAAACATTTGCTTTCGCACGAATCTTGGATTCCTCAATACGTGATAACTCTTTGCCTTCTGCGGCCGCTTCTGCTCTGGCTTTCTCGACAGCCTCATCCGGTGTCAGGTTTGCAGTCTGATTTTTCTCTTCCATGTAATCATTGATCTTCTGCTGGTCTTCCAGTGTGTAATGCCATGGATGTAATGCCTCAGAGCCACGTACCTGCTGCTTATAAGTATAAGGAACCAGGCTCGGTCCCACAAATCCGAAAATAACCAGGGCAATGATGATTGCCAGTGCAACCATTGCCACTTTATTCTTACGAAGACGACGCCATGCATCTGCCCAGTAGGAAACACTCTTACGATCTTTGATAAAATCTGCTTTTTCCTGTGAGCTTGCCGCATCAAATGCATCCTCCGGTAATTTGCTCCACTCTAAAATATCATCAATATTCGGTTGAAGAGAGCCTGGCTTTTGAAATCTTTTCTTTCCAGACATGCTTAGTTTCCTCCCTTCGACAGATTGATACGCGGGTCTACCAGTTTGTAACACAGGTCTACGATCAGGTTCATGATGATGATGAAGGAAGCCAGGAAAATAGTGGTTCCCATAATCAACGGATAATCACGGGTCTGGATAGCCTGGATAAAGTAACGGCCCAGTCCCGGAATAGAGAATACCTGCTCAACAACCATACCGCCGCACAGTGTAAATGCAATCTGCGGTCCCAGATAAGTAATAACCGGGATCAGTGCATTTCTCAGTGCATGTTTGAAAATAATCTTGCTGTTTTTCAGACCTTTTGCACGCGCAGTCTTGATATACTCCTGATTGATAGAATCAAGCATCGCTGTTCTGGTCTGTCTTGACAGATAACACATTGGGTAAAATCCCAGTGCCAGACATGGCAGGACATAACTCTTTGGTGTTCCGTCAAATAATGCCGGGAAAACTTTTACTCCCGGAATACCCCCACATAATGTATGCAACAGCATTGTTGCCACTACGAATCCAGGCATGGAGATACCGATTGTACAAACAACTCTAAGGAAGCTGTCTACCCATGTACCTCTTTTGTAAGCTGCCAGACATCCAAGCGGAAGTCCGACTGCAATTGCCCATAAAAGCGCAAATACGCCGATTTTTGCAGAAACCGGGAACATATCTTTGATGATGTCTAAAACCGCACGGTTTTTCTGCATTTTGATTGATGTACCGAAATCTCCGTGAAGAAGATTTCCGAGATATTTGCCCAACTGAACAATCAGGGGCTGGTCAAGTCCATATTTAGCATTTAAAGCGTCGATAGTGGCCTGTGTCGGAGTTTTCTCAGATAACCACGGATTTCCCGGGATTGCGTTCATCAAGAAAAACGTAACACATGCAACTACCAGCACCGTGACAATCGCCATTAAGACTCTTCGTGCTGTGTACTTTGCCATTTTTTACACCTTTCCTCTCTCATTCTCATACGTCACTTTGTCGCCAATTTTGTACAATTCTATAACACTTTACCATTGTAAATTGTCGACAATATTGTTTATTATAACTGTTTTTTACATAATGGTCAACCAAAACAGTTATTTTTTGTATTTATTTTTCGGACAGCTGTTTTCGATGCGCGTACACTCCTCCTCTTTTTGTCCTTATCTTACAGAATTATATTCAGAATAAGGTAAAAACACGCAAAAGTCCGTAGTGAAAAATACGGTTTTTTGTATAATTTTACTTTTCTGAAATGGAGGGCTGGCGGAGGACATGCACACGGACACGGACATTTGTGCATGTCCTCCTGCCAGCCTCCGCATTTCATTCACTACAAACGGTGCCACAGCTGACGCTGCCCTATTTTTGTACTGGAATATTTTTCTGTTTCGTTATAGAATAACAGAGTAAAATGATGTTGGGGGCAAAAGATGCCGTACGAATTGTTCCGTACTTCGTACTCCCACAATTCTACCCAATATTCGCATATCGTGGTTTCAGGCTTTTGACCCTGGCATCATAAAATTAAAAGTATATAATTAAGGAGTTTGATTATGGAAAATTCAACGATTACTTTTATTACGGATCAGCTGAAAGCTCTGACCTCTATTCCAAGTCCGTCCGGCTTCACAAAAGAAGTGGCACAATATTTGGTTTCCACCTTAGAAGAAATGGGATTTACACCGGAACGTTCCCGCAAGGGCAATGTCTGTGTAACAATCGGTGGTGAAGGAAGTCCGCTGATTCTGGCCGCTCATGTGGATACGTTAGGTGCCATGGTGCGTTCCATCAAGAGCAACGGCCGCCTGCGTCCGACGACACTGGGCGGACATCAGTGGTGCACGGCTGACGGTGAAAACTGCACCGTACATACAAGAGATGGAAAAGTATACACAGGTGTCGTATTAAACAAGGAACCGTCTGCACACGTAGCGGATCAGAAAGTAGAAGCGACAGAGGAAAATATGGAAATCCTGCTGGATGAGAATGTGAGTACAGAGAAAGATGTAAAAGTACTGGGCATACAGGTGGGTGATATCATTGCTATGGATCCCCGCACGGTTGTAACTCCAAGCGGTTACATAAAAAGTCGTTTTCTGGATGATAAACTTTCTGCTGCTATCCTGCTCGGTATTGCAAAAGAAGTGGCTGAGAAAACAATTACTTTGAATCGCAAAGTTTCCTTATTATTTACTGTTTATGAGGAAGTCGGACACGGCGGAAGTTCCATCCCGGCAGATACCGAAGAAATGATCTGCGTGGATATGGGCTGTGTCGGTGATGATCTGGGTTGTACCGAGCGCATGGTATCCATCTGTGCAAAGGATTCCGGTGGACCTTACAACTATGATCTGGTAACAGAGCTGTCCGAACTTGCAAAAGCAAACGGTCTTGACTATGCGATCGACGTATATCCGCATTATGGCTCTGACGTAGAAGCCAGCCTGCGCGGCGGCTTTGATATCCGCCACGGACTCATCGGACCGGGTGTCTATGCATCCCACAACTATGAGCGCTCTCATATAGACGGAGTCAAAAATACGGTTGCACTGTTAAAGGCATATTTAGGTAAATAACCAGCTGACAGAAAATTCAAGTCGAACGCACGTGAGACTTGGTGCGTGATTCTGGTCAGCGAAAGCTGACATATTCTTCTCAGAATCACTGCACATCCCCGCGGAGCGTTTATCTCAGTCGGAGATTGTGCTCCCACTGAGAAAGACTTGTTATTACTCACTACTTGCAGAAGTGGGAGTCTTCTCGACTGAGATAAAAAAATCGCAGGGTGATGAATTTCTCAGCATCCTGCGGCTTTCTTTAATCCTGAAGTACACTTAAATCAAGTGTGTAGATATAATCCTCCGGAACCGTTCTCTTTTCCAAAAATCCTGCCATATAAATCGGACAGTAAAAAATCTGATCTTTCACTTCTATATTTTCATTACAAAATACAATGGCATTCTGAATATGATAATTTGGACTTTCCAACACATGATTTAATGCACGGTGTTTTGTATAATCCTTTCCGGATTTTACTTCAAGTGGCAATGCCTCCCCCTCAAACTCAATAACAAAATCCAGTTCCCCCTGTTTTTTGTTATTAAAGTAATATACCTCAAATCCATGTGCACACAGTTCCTGTGCAACTGCATTTTCATAAACCGATCCAAAATTAATATTGTTTTCTTTATTTAATATCCTGATCTGCAAACCATCTGCGTACATTGCTGCAAGCAGTCCCACATCAGAAAGGAATAATTTGAACAAATTTGTTGCTTTTGACAGAAGCAACGGAACCTGTGGCTCCTGAACACAATAAACCGGCAGTGCCACCCCGGCTTCTTTCAGCCAGATGAAGCTATGCTCATATCTTGAAAATTTGAAGTTCTCATTTAAGTTTTTTAAAATAAAGCGTTTGTTCTTACTGTTCAGTTCACTTGGAATCAGCTGGAAAATCTCCTCCAGATAGAGTTTATGCTCCGGATCATATCTGGCAATATCTTTTTTGTACAGCTGAATGATCCCTTTCTGAACCTGCATCACTTCATTCAGATTATTTGTATCCAGATATCGCTGTACAGCCGCCGGCATACCGCCAACGATCAGATACAATCGAAACAGATCCATCATTCTGTCATGAATCAGACCATCCACAGGGATCTTTTCTTCAAAACAGTTTTTTAATTTGTCCAGAACCTTTTCCGATACACGGTTTGCCTTGCAAAATTCAAAAAAATCCATGGGGAACATCTCATAAATCGACATGTAACCAACCGGAACCGATCGTATATCCTTTAATTCCACTCCAAGCAGCGACCCACTGAGAATATAGCGATAACTGCCTTCTTCGACTAAAAATTTAATAGCAGTCACGATTTCCCTGCATTCCTGGACTTCATCAAAAAATATCATTGTCCGGTCTTTTTCCATGGGAATGTCTGTCAATGCGGAGATTCTCATCAATATATCATCACTTCCAGTAGCATTTTCAAACAAAGCAACCGCCTGTGGCATCTCAAGAAAATTAATCTCGATCACATATTTGAAATGCTGCTTTGCGTACTCCCGGATACAGTACGTTTTTCCTACCTGCCGGGCCCCTGTAACCATCAGAGCCGCTTTCTTTTCTTTTTCAAAAAATTGTTCGATTCGCTCTGTTATGCTTCGATACAGCATGTTACACCTCCTGCTTTTTACAGTTTTCCCTGTTATATCCTTAGTATGCCATGTTTTTTCTTATCCCGCAAGTACGTTTGTCCGTTTTTCCAACACTTTTTCGACTGTTTTTGTCCGTTTTTCCAATACTTTTTCACCTGCTTTTGTCCGTTTTTCCAACACTTTTTCACCTGCTTTTGTCCGTTTTTCCCAAAAGAACGAAAAAAAAATGTACCGAAACAGCGTGTTGTATTGCTCTTCCGGTACACAGGTGTCTGATCCTTGATTATAATCCGCTATTCTTCATCTGCCATGCTGACCCGCTCGATGTGCATAGCCAGATAGCCGATCTCCAATTCCTCGAGCGGCTTATGTAATGCATGGCTGAGATGATCACATACGGTGGTTGCCAGTTCAAAAGCATCCGGAAAATTGTGCTGTACATAGTCATTCATATTGACTTTCAGAGATTCCCCTTTCAATACACGGGCAACCATATATTTCACATGGTTCATCAGCCGGTTATAACTCAATGACATGACATTGATGCGGATGTCCCGCTCCTCTTCGATCACGGAAACGCAGTCCCGCACAGCACGCGCCATCTGCATCGAGACAGATACGGATTCTTTTTCCAGTGCGGAATGAATATGCAACGCCACATATCCGATCTCATCCTCGTCAATGTCGATCTGCTTTTCCTCTTTCAGAATCGTCTGTATCATAGAGGCCACCTTAAATTCTGAATGGAACAGCGTCTTGATATCTTCAGTCAGCGGATTGGAGATCTTCTCTCCCTTCTGCAGACGCTGGACGGCAAATGCGATATGATCTGCCATCGGAAACAAAATACTCCGGTCGATTTTTCCAAAATGCCGCTCCGCTTCATTCAAAATCCGATTCGCCATCTGAAAATATTCCGGCTGGATGGATTTGATCAATTCCGCCGCGTCTCCTCTTGAAGAGGTCTCCTGTAAAGAATACACCGTACAGTCTGCAGGCTGTTCAAAACGCTCCCCAGGCTTTTTTCCAAATCCGACGCCTTTTCCCAGCAGGACATATTCTTTGCTGTCATTCATATCAAGGGCAATCACCCCGTTATGGTTTAGTACTTTACATATACGATACACGATTCGCTTCCTTCTCCCACAATAAATAGTTTGTAATACAACTGTAATACTATTATTTTAACACAGAAATTTTCATTTTCATACCCACAAAAATCAATTCTGCGAAAAACAAAACTCAACTCTGCCAGGGAGCACACAACGGTGTATGTACACAACTATGTATAGAACTATGTATGTATAGAAAAACAGACAGCCGCACATTCTTTTCGAATATACGGCTGCCCGTTTTCTATATTTCTGTCCAAAATCACTGTTCCATTCACTAATTTGCAGTATATTCCCGGATGTTTTTGCGAACTTTCAGCACCATAGATGGAGCTACAGAAAGTTCATCTACTCCCATCTCCATAAATGCATCCGTCAGTTCCAGATCTGCGCCAAGTTCTCCGCAGATACCGGCCCATTTTCCACATTTGTGTGCATTTTCCACAACCATACGGATCATGCGCAAAATCGCTTTGTGATGCGCGTTGTAAAAATCATCCAGTTTAGCATTTTGACGGTCAATCGCCAGTGTATACTGTGTCAGGTCGTTGGTTCCGATACTGAAGAAATCCACCATCTCTGCCAGTTCATCGCTGATCATCACAGCTGCCGGCGTCTCGATCATGACACCCTGCTCCGGCATTTTATACGGGATTCCCGCTGCTTCCAGCTCAGTCCGTACTTCTTCTACAATGGCAAAAATCTGCTCCACTTCCTCTGTGGAAGTGATCATCGGATACATCACAGACAGATTTCCATATACCGCTGCACGAAGTAACGCACGCAGCTGTGTCTTGAAAATCTCCGGCTGCTTCAGACAGATACGGATGGCACGATAGCCCATGGCCGGATTATCCTCCTGACCGAGGTTAAAATAATCCACCTGTTTGTCTGCACCGATGTCCAGTGTCCGGATGATCACTTTTTTGCCTGCCATCAGCTGCAGCGCCTGTTTGTATGCATTGAACTGCTCTTCCTCTGTCGGAAAATCCGTTTTTCCAAGATACAGGAATTCACTTCGGAACAGGCCAATACCTTCCGCATCATTATCCAGTACACTTGCGATGTCAGATACGCTGCCGATATTTGCATACAGATGCACCTGTCTGCCGTCCTTCGTCACCGTTTCCTGCCCTTTCATCTGCTGCAGCAGCTGCTGTTTCTCAGCCTCTTCTGCCATGCGGGCTTTTGTCTGTTCACACACTTCTTTGGAAGGTTCTACGACAAAAGTACCTGCAAACCCATCTACAACTGCCTGCATCCCATTCTGCAGGGCATCCAGTTCCACCGGCACGCCGATCAGAGCCGAAATGTTCATCATACGCGCAAGGATCGCCGTATGAGAATTGGTAGATCCGTGTACTGTGACAAAACCGAGGATCTTGTCCTTGTCCATCTGAACAGTCTCACTCGGAGACAGATCATCCGCTACAATGATCGATGGCTCCATATCATTCATATCCACCGGTGCATGACCGGACAGATTCCGAACGAGACGGTTGGAAATGTCACGGATATCTGCGGATCTAGCCTGCATATAATCATCATCCATGCTGGCAAACATCTCGGCAAAATTATCACCGGTCACTGCAACCGCATACTCTGCATTCACCATTTCATTGCGGATCATATTGCAGATGGCATCCTGATAATCCTCATCTTCCAACATCATCTGATGCACCTCAAAAATCGCTGCGCTGGCTTCACCAACTTCTTTCACTGCCTTATCATACAGTTTCTGCAGCTGTTCCTGCGATGCACGGACCGCATCCTGCATACGGGCGATCTCACTTTCTGCATCTGTGATTTTTTCCCGTTTTACCTGGACATCATTCTTTTGGAACACTACGACCGGTCCCAGTGCAATTCCCTTATAAACAGATTTTCCTTTGTATTCCTGTGTCATATTATGCTTCCTCTTCATATACATCTACTGCAAACAGCGGATCTCCGGCTTTTACCTCACCCTCTGCCAGCAGTCTGACCTTCTGGTTATCCTCCAATTCGGTGCACAGAATCGGAGAACACAGTGACGGTGCATTGGCTGTCAGATAATCAATGTCGATCTCCAGCAGTTTGTCACCCTTCTTCACGCTCTGTCCGTTTTCCACAAAACAGGTAAAGCCTTTGCCTTCCAGATTAACTGTGTCGATACCGATGTGCAGCAGCATGGATAAACCGCTGTCTGTCAGAAATCCGATCGCATGTTTTGTATCAAATACGAAGATGACCTGTCCATCTTCCGGTGCTACGATGGTTGCTGCTGTCGGAGTCACGACTGCTCCGTCACCCATCATTCTGCCTGCAAACGCATCATCCGGTGCAGTTGCCAGATCTGCTGCGATACCTGTGATCGGGCTTGATACGATAATGGTCTCTTTTACCACTTCTTTTGCTTCCTGTGTTTCTGCGGCAGTCTCTGTCGGTACGGTATCTGCAGCATCAGAAGCTGTTTCGTCTGTATGAAGCTCCTCGTTCGGGGCTTTCTCCAGATAATCCTCAAAATTTGATTTAATAACGGTTACTTTCGGTCCGTAGATGATCTGAACACCGTTTCCTTTGTGAACCACACCAGAAGCGCCGGTTGCTTTCAGGAGCGCATCATTGACCAGTTCCGGTTTGAATACCGTACAACGCAGTCTTGTGGCACAACAGTCCACATCAGAAATATTCTTCTTGCCGCCAAGGCCCTGTAAAATTCCCTCGGAAACCGGATCCTCACTTGCGGCACCATTTTCGCCTTCTTTTCTCGCATTGACATCTGCTCTTGTATACAGTTTTACTTCTTCTGTGTCATCACGGCCCGGTGTCTTCAGGTTCAGTTTTTTGATCAGGAAGCTGAACAGGAAGTAATATACAATGAAGTAGATCACACCGATGATCACTACCCATACCCAGCTTGTTTTCTTGTTGCCCTGCATGATACCGAACAGGAACAGATCGATAAATCCGCCGGAGAATGTCATTCCGACACCTACATTACAGATATGCATCAGCATATAAGCCAGACCTGCAAATACGCAGTGGATACCGTACAGCAGCGGTGCCACAAACAGGAAGGTAAACTCCAGAGGCTCTGTGATACCTGTCAGCATGGAAGTCAGTGCTGCGGAAAGTAATAAACCACCGACAGCTTTTCTCTTTTCCGGTTTTGCTGTGCGGTACATTGCCAGTGCGGCTCCCGGAAGGCCAAAGATCATCAGCGGGAATTTACCGGACATAAATCTGGTTGCAGATACTGCAAAATGTTTTACTGTCGGATCAGACAGCTGTGCAAAGAAAATATTCTGTGCACCTTCGATGAGTTTTCCACCGACTTCCAGTGTTCCGCCCACACCGGTCTGCCAGAACGGCAGATAAAATACGTGATGCAGACCAAACGGAAGCAGTAAACGCTCCAGAAATCCGTATACCCAGGTTCCTGCATAACCGGATTTCAGAACCAGATCACCAAGTGCGTAAATACCGGACTGGATCACCGGCCATACAAAGAACATCAGGATTCCGACACCCACAAACACGATACCGGAAATGATCGGTACAAAACGGGTTCCTCCGAAGAAGGATAATACCTGCGGAAGCTCAATCTTGTAAAAACGGTTGTGCAGTGCCGCAACACCCAGACCAACGATGATACCGCCAAATACACCCATCTGAAGGGATGTGATACCACATACATCTGTGACAGAACCGGACAGCATTGTGTCCGCACCGCCCTTGATGTTGATCAGTGCCCCGATGGAAGCATGCATGATGAAAAATGCAATAACAGCTGCCAGCGCTGCTACTTCTTTTTCCTTTTTCGCCATACCGATTGCTACACCCATTGCAAATATAATCGGCAGATTCGTAAAAATAATGTTACCGGCAGCGTTCATAACCTGCAGGATCTGATTCAGTACGGTTCCCGGTCCCATAACGCCCAGCAAACCGTAAGTTTCCAGCATTGTTTCGTTCGTAAAAGATCCGCCGATTCCCAGTAGCAGACCTGCGACCGGCAGAATAGCGATCGGCAGCATAAAGGAACGGCCAACCCTCTGCAAAATTCCAAAAATTTTGTCTTTCATAGTTCTCCTCACTCTCTCTCGTAGACAGTATTTGTTATAGTGTACCCATTTTTTGAATTCACATAGCAGGAAGTAACTTTTTTCATGTCGGCCGAACCACAAAAAAGGCACTAACCCTACATAAATATCAAAAAAATATCTATGCACGGTTAATGCCTGCGTAATCAGTAACACACCATGTATGTATTATTTATATCACATTGATACTTTTCTGTCAATGTGATCACACATCTGCTCTTGTTTCTTTTCCGATACAAAAAAGACTGCCTGTCAAATTTCTTCCCTCAGCATATAAATGGAAAATCTTTGCCTTTATGCTTTCCTCTCCGCATCCGATGTTTCTTCCGAATCATCATCCTCGTACTTCCGGTTCAGTACTGCTGCAAGAACCTGAAGCACGATTGCCAGCCCGATGACACATTTCAACACCGTCTTTCCTGAGCCGACAGTGATCGTCTGGACAATGCCCCCCACTTTCGGTATGGAACGTACCATCTTTCCCACATACTGCTCATAAGTCACCGGATTCATATCATTTTCCGCGTTGGCATCACCTTTTGTGATAAACTCTCCCATCGCATTACTGTTAGATACCACGCGATGTGTGATGATGGATCCCTGGGCATCCGAGCCGTAAAAAGCGATAATATCGCCCGTCTCAATGTCTCCCGGTTTCACATATTTGATATATACCAGGCTTCCTGTGGGAACCGCCGGTTCCATACTGCCGCTGACGACAGTGTAAAGCTGATATCCCATAGTCTTCGGTACGATCAGCGGGACACATATCGCAATGATGGCAATCAGTAAAATGATGCCGACCGCCCGAAACACCGCCGCCAGTGGATTTTTTCTCCTTCTGTGTGATTGATCTGCTCTGCTCATTTGTTTTTCTCCTCTGTTACTCTTTTCCCGACTTATGCCATTCACTTAGATATTGAAAAACCTTATTAATTTGTTTCTATATCTTTAATAAGATTATTCTTTAATGCATCAATCGTATCTTGGTTCTTTTTCAAAAGTTCTAATTGTCTGTACGCTTTTTCTCTCAATATTTTTAACCTTTCAATTTTAGGCACTTCTTGCCTTATCAGGTCTGCGTTTGTATCCTCCAGATTGATAAGCACAACTAATTCTTCCGCAGAAGCAAAATCTCTGATATTAGGAGTTTTCCCTTTTATTCCTTTTTCGCTTCTCCATTGTGATGCTGTTTTTCCAAACAAAGCCATATTTAAAATATCTGCCTCAGAAGCATATGTATATGCCATTTCCTGCGGTGATAATGTTGGCGTAATTAAAAATTCCTTTACCGCATCTGTATGAATACGATAGTTTATTTTTGAAAGTTCTCTCTTTACATCCCATCCGATTGCTAAGCGATCTGCTTCATCTTTCTTTAATCGCTGATAATCCTTGATGACATAAAGCTTAAATTCCGGTGAAATCCATGAAGCAAACTCGAAAGCTATATCTGTATGAGCATAAGTACCGCCATATCGTCCTGATTTTGATACGATACCGATTGCATCAGTTGCTTTGATCCATTGCTGCGGTGTCAATGTAAAAGCATTATCACCGGATTCTGCTTTAAACCTATCGAATTCGATAGGTTTAAAATTCGGATTATGAATTTGTTCCCACAAGCCCAAAAATGAAATTGTAGAATGATTGCGCATCCAGTTCGCCACCACAATAAAGGCATTGTCTGGATTTTTATATTTTGCAATATCAGTAAGTGAAATGTAAGCATCTTCATTAACAACATCGCCCATTACTCTGATTTCCGTTCCATTGGCATCTATTTTCATATTTTTCACTCTTGAAGCCTCCCCTTTCTGTATTTTCCACTTTTCACTTATCTTTTTCTTTCTTTGGGAAATACTCGATCATGAGCTTCCGAAATTCAGAAACCTGTCCGGTTTATTTAGAAACTTGTGCAACCACTTAGAAATGTGCTTGCGTGCTTTTACTATAGCATAGAGCTTTCTTTTGTGCAAGAAGAAGCTGTACAGAAGAACGCTCTCAAATCCAAGCTCAAAAAAGGTACAGCGGCTTTTGCCGCTGTACCTCACAACCTTATACATCTTCACATGTATTTATATCTTCTTTTATTTTGTCTCTTTTTTCCGACGTTTCATTGCCACAAACAGAGCGATCAGTGCCACAACAGCAGCAACGATAATTGCAATACTTACACCCAGAGTCTTATTCTTTTCCTGAGTTTCCTTTCCGGCATCGATATTACCGGTCGGTGTATCCTCATCATCCAGATTGATCTGATCCTGCGGTGTCTGCTCATCCGGATTCTCTACTGTACCATTCTGGTCTGCATCCTGTCCGCCGTTTGCATCTGTTCCACCCGGAGTTGTCGTACCGTCTGCATTTGTTCCGGTTCCGTTTGTTCCGGTAGTTCCATTCGCACCCGTACCGTTTGTTCCATTGGCTCCGGTTCCGTTTCCACCGGTGGTACCAGTTGTTCCTGCCGGAATGGTCACGGTGTTTGTGATGGTATTGCCCGGAATTACGACTGTGACATGGTTGACCGTCTCCACAACACGATTGGTGGCTCCCGGTGCATATTTGAATGTAAAGACATTCTCTGCCTCGTTGTCACTCAATGTCTTGGTCAGCGCCAGCGCCTGCGGCACATAATTCTCGATATAGCGGTAAGCTACCACCGGTTTATCACCGACGTTTCCATAAAACGTCTGGCTTTCTGCCAGTTTATTGCCCTGCTCATCCTCATAGTTCACGGTATAAGCTACCATGTCACCCTTGATTCCGTAAGCAACCACATAATCTGCATCGCCGTTTACCCGGAATGCAGGTGCTGCCAGTGCTTCGGAATTATCACGTCCGCTGAGACGGATTCCTTTGACATAATATTTTTCATCTGACACTTTGATGTCATTTATATCAAAAGAAACCGTAGATCCAGCTGCCAGATCAACTTCTTCGACCTTCTGCTGTCCGTTGATGGTTCCCTTATTTCCTGCTGATAACGTCACTTTGTATGTGTAAGGTGTCACAGTCTGTGCAGCCTTTACCGGTGCAGCTCCAAGCCCTGCGATCACGGATACACTCAGAAGAGATACGAATAATTTTTTCCATTTCAACATATTATTTCTCTCCTTTCCTCTGTGCCGTTTCCGCTTCTTTCTTTCTGCGATTCATAGTCACTACCGCCAGGATCAGGCATACAACGCCGCTGGTCAGTGCGATCACGCTGTATCTGAGCATCAGATTCGTATCGCCGGTTTTTACACGTTTGGTAGTGGTGATGACTTTGTCCTCCCCACGGACTTCTGTCTTCTCTGTCTTCTCGATGGTCGTAACCGTATCCTGTGCTACCTTCTCTGTTGCAAAATTCATACGAAGCTTTGCCAGTGTCAGCTGATAACCGTTACCCTGTGTCTCACCTTCGACACCTACCGTCAGATGAACCGTTCCGCTCTCCTGAGATGCCAGACGTCCCAGATAAAAATATTCCTGTGTGGAGTTATCTACCTGCTTCAATCCTTCGCCGGCTTTGGAAGAGCCCTCGCCGCCGACGGTTGTGCTGTCATACAGCACGGTTTCTTTCTTGTCGCTGCCTACATAAGTCAGACGGTAGCTGTATCCGCCGCCCGCCGCAGACTGCTGTGCATCCTCCAGCGTCTGGATGACTTCGTTGGTCATATACCAGTCGGTACTTCCACTGTCGGAATTCATTACGTTTACTTTCAGTTCGATGCTGTCACCCGGCTGGATATTTGCCATCTCGTCTGTCACATCATTATCCTGAAAATTACTGCTCATCTTGCTGCCGTCGAATGTCACCTGCCATCCGTCAGCTCCCTGATAATCTCTTGCAAATGCTGTTGTCGCTGCCCCGGCCGTCATTACGAGGGTCATTACGAGGCACAAAATCTTCTTCTTCATAGCTCTGTACCTCCTTACTGCAGACTCATAACAGTCTCATCATCGTTCACGCTGACATCCACACCCCAGGCACTCTTGATCGCTTCCTGTGCATTATGCGTCTGGACTGCATCTACTTCCGCATCTACATGAAAACTGTAACCGTCATATTTATAAGTGTATCGAATGGTATTTCCATCTACCTGCTTTGTCACATCCTGTGCAATGGATTCATTGACACGGATCGTATCGGACAGTGCCGGTGTGGTCTCTCCCACTGGCAATGCCTTTGTATAATACAGAACCGTACGCTCCGGTGTGGACTGATCCTCTGCGATCACCCAGCCGTTATCAGTCAGATAATTCAATTCGATCAGATCCGGAGACAGCGATGTATTTTTCTTTCCCTCGGCATCCTGCCAGCTTCTGGTCAGAATGACACGAACGAATGTATCAATGTTTCCGCTGTTCTTCACGCTGATGGCTTCATTATAGCGTTTGCCCGGTGTAAACTTCTCATCCTCACCCAGCATATTTGCAAGCAGTGTACCCTCTGTGCTACCTGACCACTCATTATCTGATACATAATCCCTGCTGCTGACTACCGCATCATTTTCTACCAGAGATACACCGATACTCTGCATATTCATCTGTGCGGAATAATTCTCACTGTAATACGTCAGTGCCGCTCTCGCACTTCCCACACCACTTCCTACCAGAAGCACTGCGGAGGCAGCCAGAAGCAGGACTGTGATCTTCGGAAATGATTTCTTTCTCTTCTTCATGTCAACCTACCTCCTACTCCTGTGTATCGCCACTGTCTGCTGTCACTGCATGATTCCAGTCAGCATAAGCATTTCCATTTGCATCGAACAGAACCGGTGTACATTCCTGAATGACTACGACATTGAATTCAGAAGCTTTCTCGTCACCTGACGGGAACTGATAAGAGATATTCAGCTCCTGCTTCGTCGTTTCACCTGCCGGAAGGACACTTTCATAATACCAGTATCCGTCATCACCTGCCTGCCATCCACCATCCGGTGCCAGATACGTCAGTGCCACCGGTGCAAATGCTTTGACTCTAACGAAACAATCATAATCGCCTTTATTGATGATGGTGACATGTTTGCCTTTTTCATCGATCTTCTCATCCGGAACAGTGGTCGTGAATCCCATATTCATCCTGACACCACCGCCCGCTGTGGCATATGTGGTAAAATATGCCATGGCACTTCCCACGGTCAGGGAGCCGGTCAGAGCGATCGCTGCAGCCGCCAGAACCAGTGGTTTCTTATGTAGCTTTCTCATTTGGCATCCCTCCTTTTATCTCACTTCAGCAATATCATACAAACCGTTATCATTTAATTCAAAATGGTTGATCACGCCGTAGCCGCCATTGGTACTCTTATTGACGTCATTGACAAAGGAAACCTCTGCCACCGGTGCATCCGCCTGGCTGTATTCATCATTTGCTTTGATCACTGTCTCAACTCCGTTGTCAGATTTCAGGTCGTAAGATGCTCCGCTGTATACCTCAGTCACTTTCACGGCAGCCCCTGCCGGAAGTCCCGTGAGATGTACGGACTGATCACCAACCGCATCAAAGGTCAGTGCCTCGACTTTGCTTTCTTTCTTATCACCATTTGTAATATCGATCTGGAAAACGAAGGTTGCCTTATCGCCAAAGGTAGTATTCTGATTTTTCAATGTCTTGTTGATGATCAGATCTCCGGTTCTCTGCTGCTGCTCCGGTTTCAGGCCGATGGCATTGTCACCGGTGAGATGATATACCCAGGCATCGCTGGTTCCCTCGCCGCTGTAATAGTTATTCGGCAGAGAAATCAGATACGGTGTAAATGTATAGACATAATTCGTTGTTACCAGCTGTTCTACCGATACGAGATAAAGTCCGGTTTCCAGATTTTCCACCGTAGCTTTTCCTTTTTTAATAGTAGGATCTGCCGCAACAGCAGTATTGGCTGTCACCATATCCTCTGCAGCCTGTGCACGTTCCAGCCATTTAGCTGCGGAATCCTTATTCTCCCGGCTCAGTGCACTCAGATCCAGTCCGGAAAAGTCACCAACCGGTGTATAAGCTCCGGCTTTATCTACAGAAGCGACCCGATACAGCTTTACCGACAGGTCATTCGTGTTCAGTTCCTTATACTCACCGCCCACGGAAAACTCCACCGAGCAGTCTTTTCTATCCACATCTATCGCACTCGCCGCCCATACACCAGGCAGAACGAATATCGACAATGCCACGGCCAATGCCAGTAAGATGGCACTTCCTTGTTTTACTCTTTTTTTCATCATCGCCTCGTCTCCTCCTTTAATGTCTTTCCTCTATGTATTGCGTTGTTTTCTTCCTGATGCGACTTTCATGATCACAATGATCAGAACCGTGATCGCAATTCCGAGAAGCAAATATAACATATAGTAGTTCTGGATCGCATGCAGCATCGTGTCTGCTACGGAACCTGTTACTTCCTCTTCTCCATTATATGGTACTCTCGTACCTCTGACAAGAAGTCTGTGGGAATTGACACCATACGGTGTACAGGTAAATAACGTCACCTGATCCTTTCCATCCTCAATCTTCAATGCATTCTGCAACGTCTCATGATCATCCTTGTCCACCATCGGCAGGATCTGATCTACCTGATAGGCAAGTACCTCATCCAACACATGGATGTAAAATTTGTCCCCGACTTCCAGCTGATCGATATCGGTAAAAAGTCTGGCACTCGGCAGACCTCTGTGTGCCGCCAGCACTGCATGATTGCTTTCTCCTCCAATCGGAAGCTTCGTACCGTTCAGATGTCCGACTCCGGTCTGGAGTACATCATCGCCGGTTCCATGATAAATTGCAAGTTTGATATTGATCTTCGGAATGGACAGATATCCCATCACTCCGTTGTCTTCTACATTCAGGACCTTCCAGTAATCTGTATTCTTCAGATCACCGTCATCTTCGCCAAACACATCTCCGTAGAGATCATTGTCGGTAATGGTCTGATTAAAGGCTTCCGCTTTCTGCCACTCATCGGTAAAATCAGTCGCATCCAGGGATTGTAAGTTATCTTCATAATTACTGATCAGCTGATTCTGTCGGTATGTATTCCACTGATTGGAGATCGTCGGATAAGCCAGAATGCCGAATCCAACGAGAAACAGTAATCCGAAAAGAACCGGCGCCAATCTCCTCTTTTTCTTTGCAGGTTTCTCCTGCGGTTCTACTTCTTTCATTCTTCTGTTTCCTTCTCCCGTGCTGCTTTCTTTCTGAATCGTTTTTCTCTGATAAACAGAATCAGGATAAACACCCCGGTAATCAAAATTCCTACGATTACCCAGAGCAGATAATTTGTATGAAGGCTGATGCCGCTGAGCGGTGTCTGCTCTGCTGCTACTTCATCTGCCACATAATCCACACGGTGTCCACGCACCAGAAGTCTCTGTGTATTCACACCATATGGGGTACAGGTCAGCAATGTCACCAGATCTTCTCCCTCTTCGACGGCCAGTGCATCGGTATCTTCCGGTTCAACCACCAGAATCTGATCCACTTCGTAACATAATGTGTTGTCCAGCACATGAATCAGGAAATGATCGCCGATCTTCATCTGATCCAGATCGGTAAAAAGAGAAGCACTCGGTAAACCGCGGTGTGCGGAAATAACTGCATGTGTGCTCTCACCGCCAATCGGAAGGGAACTTCCTTCCAGATGTCCTGCTGCCTGCTGCAGCACCTCATCACTTGTTCCGTGATAAATCGGAAGCTTGATGGCAATCTTCGGGATCTCTACGATTCCCATCATGCCGTCCCCGGTCAGGTTCAGGCAATTCATATAGGTACTGTCTTCTTCCTCTCTGGCATCCGCCACAGCAAAGGAATCAGGCAGGATACTCGGTACCAGTGCGTCATTGTATGCCTGTGCTTTCTTCAGCTCCTTCGCATAATCAATATCTCCGGCTTCTGTCAACTGTGTGAGGTTATCTTCATAACTGCTGATGAGCTGTTTCTGTCGATGATTATTCCACTGGTTTGCTACGAAAGGATACAGCAATAAGGACAATCCGGCTAAAAATATAATGACTATAAAAAATTTACTTACTTTCTTTTTCATCCGGCCTCTCCTTGTTGTTGTATGTATCTCATTAATTTATGGTGGCATATCTATTATACCACATTTTTTATTAATCCGGGGCGGCTATCGCCCCGGATTACCTTTTTTATTCAGTAAAACTTACTGATTCGTTATTTATTTGTTTACTCTTTTACGGCTAGCGAAGAAGAATCCTGCTGCTGCAACCATGATTGCACAACCTGCGATTGTGAAGAGTGTAGTACCCATACCACCGGTAGATGGAAGTTCGGAAAGTGTTGTATCGTTCATAGTAGCTGCACCCTGACGATCACTTGCCGGTTTTGTTGTATCCCATTTTGTAACCGCATTGTCTTTGTTGATAGAATATCCTTCCGGAGCAACAATCTCCTGGAACTCATATTCTACACTATCATCCAGACCTTTTACAACAGCCTTACCATTTTCATCTGTTACGATCAGGTTAGATTCTGCTTTTGCTGTTTCTAAATTATCTGTCCAGTTAACAACCTGATAGTATCCATCTTTTTTCTCTACGATTGCATATTTTGCACCTTCACTATCTGTTTCCGGTTTTACAAGAACAAATTTTGCATCTTTTAATAATGCAGATTTATCTGCTCCACCAGTTTTTGTTAATGTAACGGTACCAGTATACAGTGTATCTGTTACCGGAGTAAAATTATGTTTTCCATCACCTGGTTTAACGGTGTTTTTTACTGTTAAATCTGTTACTACTGCATCGTATTTGATTACTACTGGTGCATTTGCATATTTGTTTAAATTAGCAGATTTTAATCCAAGATATTTTGTTAAAGGAATTGTAATGCTGCTATTAACAACATCTACTGGTACTGTTTCTTCAGGTAAATCGCCAACTTTAACTTTTACAGCTACCTTACCTTCAGTATTTGTCACATAGTTAGCACCATTGATTGTATCTACGATTTCATATTTGTTAATTGGATTATTATCACTTACATATGGAATCTGTGTTGTAACAGTATACTCAACCTGTTTTCCTACTGCAACAACCTTGTCTTCCTCATTATTCTCTTTTGTGATATCAACAGTTGTACTTTTTGCTGTAATTGGCTCTACTTTTAAATCTGACGGAATACCTGTTGCTTTGTCATAGTTATCAAAAGAAACATATGCAGCCATTGGGCTATATGTATAATTACCTGTTGAGTCAGCTTTTACTACATAAATACCTGCACTTGCAATTTCTTTAATTGTAACTGTTCCATTTGCAATCTGTGTATAATCTACATTTGCTGTTTCAGTTGCATTAATGCTTATTAAAGCTTTCTGGAACTCACTAGTCTCCATTTTTACTGTGCCATCCGGCATATTTGTCGCACTGTCATTTTTCATTTTAATCAGTTTCCAGATAATATCCTGATCAGATAAATCAGCATATGCTGAATTTACGCCTTTAAATGCATTTGCATACGCAGCATCAACAAATTCCCAACCTGTCGGCTGTTCCAGATTTGGTCGAATAATCTGTACATATTTAACAGTTGCATCCTTGTCCAGTTTGTTCACAACAATCGAAGTCTTGTTTGTTGCTGCGAAAGCGGTAATACTCATTCCGAGTACCATTGCCAGTGATAAGATCACTGCTAAGATTTTTTTCATCTTTTTCATCTCGTTTTCTCCTTTTCTTTTTGGGCTTTGCCCATTTATCTTGTCCCGTTTCGGGAAGATAGTTAAATTGATTTGTTGTTGCCAGCGGCGGCAGGCCGCTGAAAAGTCAAGTTACGATATCTTATCTTTTCAGCACCTCCCTGCGTTTGTTTTTATATAAGATCCACGCGGCTGCTCCCATGAGAAGCATTCCACCGATCATATACAAGAAGATTCCTGTTCCGCCGGTTGATGGCAGTGCATATACCGGAGTATTTTCATATACATATGCATCATATGTCTTTCCAGTAGTATTATTTGTTAATGAAATAGCTGATATTTTATTTCCATTTGCATCTTTAATTGTTACTGAAGTATCAGCTATCTCGATTCTCCACTGAACTTCACTCTTTGCGTATCCTGCCGGTGCTGATGTTTCTCGAAGAGTATAAGTGTCTTTTACCATCTCGCTTAATGAGACTTTCGTTCCATCTTTATACCATTCTACAAAACCATCGTTATTAGATTCTCCTATGTAACAAACATCAGACCCTTTCAACAATTCAAATTTTGCACCACTCAGCATTGGATGATTTCCTGCCGAATCTGCACTTGTACTCTGTTTTACAATCGCCCAAAGAGCAAGAACATGTACTTTGTATGTACCTGTCACGGATGCATCTGTAACAACCGCTCCACTAATACTTGTATTGGCATCTGGTTCAAGAACTGCAGTATCTTTTAGCATATCTTTTCGTTCCGCAACTACTTTTGGTACAAATGTAACTGTTAATTTATATTCTTCTACATCCTGTCCTACTTTTGTTGCGGTATGATCTTCTAAAGAATTAACTTTTGTACCTTCTGCTTCATACTTCGTGTTCCTATACATGTATACAAATTTACCTTCAATATCTGAACTCGAGTTTGTATAGCTGTATGGAACTTCTACTGTTCCGCCATTCTTTAATTCAGCAAGCTGCTCTGTTGTCAACTGAGGAATACCTTTTGTTACTGCTGTATTTCCATCCAATTCTGTCATTTTATAGGTTCCTAACAGTTCACCGGAGAATTTACTAGATTCAATCGTATCACCTTTGTAATAAGTGATTTCCTTATCACCAATACTTGGTGTCAACAACTTCACATTCACAGATGGCTGTGGGAATAACTTTGTATTTTCACCTACCGTAATTCCTGAAGCAGAACCATTTGTGGGAATCATATTCCCACCGATGAAATCATCTTTTGCTTTAATCTCAATGGTTTCATGCCATCCTGGTGTATCTCCAGTTTTACTATTTACGGTTGTATCAGTCCATGTTACGGTTGTAGTTCCATTATCGTTATAAGTAACTTGCACGTCGCTTCTTTTTGCGAACGTATCTTTCTGCTTAGCAGTAAGTTCAAATCGACTGTCAATTACATCTGTGATGGTTGCAGTAACGGAATTAGGCATATTCTCAGTAATGCTGTTAAAAATATTGTACAAACTTTCAATACTATCAGCTGTCATGTACTTGCTAGCATCAGAAGCAACATCTGTCATGAACTTATTAATTTTCGCTATTGATGCACCACTGAGTTTACCGTTGCTACCAGCTGCATCGAAAATACCAAGCGAATATATATCTGCTGTGTAATCTCTTTTTATTTCCGAAGCATATTCTACAGCATCCTTAGCGACATCATCATCATATGAACTGTGTTCTGTCGGTACACCATCTGTTAAAAATACTACCATTTTCTTACGGCCATCTGTTTGATTAACACCAGCCCATTTTCCACTGGATGAAAATACTTTTTTAGCTTTTTCAAATCCATCCGCTGTATTAGTTGCCCCATTAGCACCCAAATGTTCAATCCATGAATCTATCGTTGCCTTTGAATCGCCAACCCGCAACAAATATTTCTCATTAGATTTTTTAATAGACGCTGACCCGCTAAAAGAAACTATGCTGATTCTGCTATCCGGATTTTTTTGTTCTACGTTCGATACAAACGCCTTAGCAGCATTCTGCAAAGCCGCCATCTTTGTGCCATCTGATGTTCTCGTATAAATTTTTGTTGAACCACCCTGCGTAACTTTTACTATATTTGAGTTAGCATCCTTATAATACCAATACGAGTCTCCATAATAACCCGAATAATAATTCAAACTCTGGTAAATTTTATCATCTGTTTTGACAAAATATTTATTTTCATTATTATAATAGTTTGCGTTCAGAGTACCCGTATACTCAGTATACTTATACAAATTATCACCCATACTTCCAGATGTATCTAATACCATAACGATATCATACGGAGTTGTTTTTGTAACAGTTTGCGTTGCTTTTGAACTTGCAGTTAAGTCAACTTGATAGGTTCTAGCATTGTAATCCTTCACAGAAACTGTTTTATTACTTTCTACGCTCTGGGATACAATATCTTCCTGCGTACTATTTACAATATGATATGTACTATCAGTAGTATCTAATGTCTGTTGAACAGTACCTGTGCTGTCATACAGTACAGCCCTCAACGGACTTCCTTCCAGTTTGACTTTCCACGTTGTTGTAGTTGCTACATACGGTGAAGGAACTGATACTTCGCTTAAAGTATAAGTAAATCCTTCTCTTAATTCTGTAAATGTAAGCTTTCCATCTGCACCAGAAGTTACTGTCTTTGTTTGAGTTGGATCGCTTGGATTGCTGTCATTCGTAACTTTAAATACTGCACCTGAAATAACCTTTCCAGAAGTATTAACTTTTGTAAGTTTTAAAGATGAAGTATCCAGCATGCTGGTATCAATAACAGTACTGTTTGGAAGCGTAAAATCCATCTTACAGTTCGATGCATTAGCACCTCGTTCCATATAAAGGATTGTTAAAGTATGTTTTTCATCTTTATTTTTTATACCGTTTCCATCAGCATCTGCCTCAAGGAATTTAATTTTATCTTCTAAGGTGTAATCCGTTTTTCCAAGAAGTACCTGCCATAAATCTACACTATCTTCAATAGCTGCATGGATACCACCAATATCGAGAACTACCCGACCGCCATTCTTTTCTGCATCAAGAACAACCCACAGATCATCATCGCCTTTAAAATGATACTTCAAGCCACCGAGGTAATCCCCAAGTGTAAACTGGACATCATAACGCATACCAAAGTAATCATTATGTTTTTTTCCACTCGAATCGGTATCAGCTGTCGTGTTTTTGCTATCTTGTGTTGTACCTAAACCATCTAATGGAAAGAAATTTGTACCAGTATCACGATTATAGTTGCTTAATTGTGAAGTCCCTGCAGCATTCGTAACATCATATAATGTATAGTTGTCACCATTTCGTTGGAAAGTCAGCTTATACTGATCCGGATAAATAGTTTTTCCAGTTTTTGCTTCTTTTGTGAAATATCCAGGTTCATATAACTGAGCATTATCAGATGTTTTCCCCATCTTTAATGCGCCGCTGTCATAATCGATACCTGTAATAATTCCCTTTGCGGCAAAAGCAGTTCCATTGGTATTAGAACCATATACATGAGTCTTACCATTGATTGTTTCCTGGTTTACATTATTACCGTCGCTTTTCTTATTCCATGTGTTAATGTAATATCTCTTCCCAGATACTAATATATTTGTGTCATATGTATTACAATTATCTCCTTTTGTTGTTCCGCTGGCCAAGCGAGACGTCTTTGGAGTATCAGTACCATAATTTGTTGGGCTGTTTATACCTGTATCAGTCCCATTAATAGTATAGTCAAACATCTGAACCGGACGATTGGTAATTGTTTCAGTTGTTTCCTTATAATACACACGATATGTCTTATCTGTGGCAAGTACAATATTTCCGCTGATTGGATTAGTTGATACCACTCCATCATTTACTTCAAAAACTTTTACAGCCTCATAATTTGTCAGTGAACTTAAATTCTCTATTTTCTGATCGTTTGACAAATGTACCTTTGACTCTTTATATAATGGAGCCTCTCCGTCTTCTAAATAGTGTTGAACTGTGATATCTACACCATTTGTTGCACTAGTTGTAATTGAATATCCGGATGCAGATACATCTACCGGCTGTACACTTTCATTTTCATCCTCTGGCTGAGCTTCTTCTGTTTCCTTTTCAACTACATCAAAACAACCAACCACAACTGTCTCTGTTTCCAATTTCACATCCTCTTCGAATTGAAGAGTATCTTCTTTCAGCTCATATAAAGTAATTGTCTCATCAGAACTGTCATATACAAATCCCGTTGCATGCGCTGTATCCAGAGATGTATTTTCGAACCGGAAATTAACTGCTTTTTCCGGAATCTGTGCTTTATCTTCTGTGCTGATCCGGAAGGAAACATCTCCCATAACTGCCTGATGAACAGTATATCCGGTATTGCCTGTATTCTCCAGTTCTGTCTGAACAGCTTCCAGTACCGTAGACTCTGATGTCTCTTCCTGCATATCCATCTGCAACTCGGCATTGTCTGTACTTGACTTGAATGCACCTCCCGGTACGGTCGCATATAAAGTTCCCTGCGATGCACCATCTTTCATTATTTCATGGGATAATTCCACGGTATCCTTCGGCACATAATAAAAGTTTCCATCAACAGCGAATGCTGTGATCGCTGTACTCAACACCAACACCATGCAAAGCACAAATGCCAGTAGTTTTTTCTTCTTTGTATGTTTCATGGCGTCCTCCTTCTATCTTTTATCACTGCATGTATCTTCGCTGTCATTCTTTGTTACCAGTGCTCCGTCTATCAGCTTGAGCAGCTCCAGAGCACTGCGAAAGTACTGTTCGCGTTGCTCGTCTACCCAGGTTACACTTCCCTGCCAGGTCGAATTCTGCTGATTCATGATTTTTATAATAAATGTCTCTGTTTTTTTCTGTCTTTCACTCATGTCAGTACCTTCTTTTTTATTCTTAACTCATAGCTTCGTTCCATATTGGTATTCTATCTCATCTGACATTACAGGAAACATTACATTCCCTGTCACGATATTAACTTTTTTAACTTTTTCACGTTTTTCTGCAATCGTGTAATAATTTGTAATGTTTTTCACGCTTTTATTAACAAAAAATCTCCATCACATCTTTTTTAATGATGTGATGGAGTTCTCTGTTTGCGCTAATCCAAAGCGTTATTTAATATTTTGATAAATTCCAGTACACTGGCAAACTGCCAGGCTTCGTCTTCTTCCACCCATTGGAGAAATCCCTGCCAGGATGAATTCTGACGATATTTTACATTTAATAAAAATGTTCCTTTCTGTCCCCGCATCTGTAATATCTGTTCCTGTTCCAGCTTCTTTTCCAGTTTCTGTCCCTGTACAGATTCTTTTCTGTGAAAAGAACGTGTCTGTGTAGCTGCCTGGGGAAATTGCAGACAGTCAAAAAATTCTTCTACTGTCTCAATCATCCGGATGATATTGCTGAAAGCTATCGCTTCTTCGCTATAGCAATGATAGATTTTCCCCGTCATTTCTCCGTCGTCCACGCTGTCGATGCAGATATTAATGAGATTTGGAACATGCCAGGCAATCGGGTGCTTCTGTTCCATATATTCGTTCCCCCTCATATTCCGTCTGTTGTATCAACTGTTGCGCTGTCTCTTCCATCTTTTCCAGATGTTACTTCCAGCCGCTATCATCATTTCGGAACTGAATCGGGGTATCCAGGTTATCCACTTCTGCCACGGAAGATACATAGAATTCCACATATTTGTTCCAGCTTCTGTGCTCTCTGGCAAAATACTTCCGGATACGGTCAAATATCAGTCCACAATTCTCTTTGTTCGTTCCGATCAGAAGTACCAGATACTGTGACGGACTGTATTTGGTAAAGGAATCTCCTTTTCGCAGGCAATGCTGGATCGTATTCTGTAATTCTTCTGACAGGAGTTCCAGCTTCTCCGGTTTTTCCAGCGGATGTCCTTTGCCGTCTGTCAGGCTGCACAGCATCAGATATGCGGACTGACCGCTTCGCTCCAGCATACGTGTCACCAGACGGTAGCTGTCACGGAAGCTTGGAAGGCTGCAATAGTAAGCACCGCCCTGTCCTTTCTCTTCTTTCAGCCGCTGCTTGATATCCTGGATTTCTTTCGGTTTCACATGTTTCAGCTGGCTGCTCATCTGGTCGAACTGTTCCATCAGACGTTCAGAAGGGCTGATTCCCAGCTCCTCAAAGAACAATTTCGCCGTGTCGTCATACTCTTTCATCGCTTCTTTGTAACGTTTCATACCAAGGAAGCATTCGATCTTGATGCTCTGCCATTCATCGAACGGATACAGGCGGCATGCAGGCTCACAGAAGAGCAATGCCTCCTCGTAGTCACATTTTTCGATCAGACCGTCGCATAGTTCTTTCAGTGCATTGCTATACAGCTTCTTATACTGTACACTCTCCAGCAGCACCCACTCATCACCGGAGATCTCCGGCAGGAATTCTCCGCGGTACATGTTGCAGACCTGCTTGAGCAGTTCTTCCTTCTGTTTTGTGTCTGCACAGTTCTGCGCTTCTTCATAAAGCTCCTGGAATTTTCTCGCATCCACAATGGTAGGAACCGGCGCATTCCATCTGTAAACACCTTTTTTGATGACGATATAGTCATATTCCGGAAGTCCCGCATCTATGATCATTTTTTTCAGGCGGTGTGCTGTCACACGCAGATTGTTCGCCGCATCTGCCAGTTCTTCTCTCACATACAGTGCATTTAACAACTTTTCACGCGCAATGCCCTGTTCGCCATAATAAATAAGAATCTGGAGCAGTTTCATCGCTTTTGTCGTCGTGTTTTTTCCGAATGACACCTGACGCCCATCATATGTAATAGAAAAATCCCCAAGCATCCGAACATTCAGTATTGCTGTTTTTTCATTCATTCGTTTTTCCTCGTTTCCCTTTAACGATTTCTCCTTGTCTGTTTTATTTTAAAATCAGTCTAATGATTTGTCAATGACAATTTCCGTTCCATTTCATGAAGCATTTCCTGCGATTCGTTTTGCTTCTGCCTGTCAGATATGCTATACTTACGATTACACAAACCATTAAATGCCACATTTTTTCAGGCAACAGAGAGGGGGCATCTGATTTCGTGGACTTTTACAACTCTATATCGTATCGGCCAAACCGCTTTCTTCGGAACAGATTGCTTCTATTGTTTCTGTGTATGCTGTGTATCTGCATCGCACTGACCGGCTGTTCTTCTCCGGATAGCCATGATTCTGATTCCGGTGCGGATTCTTCCGTACAGACCGCACAGGCGGACGGCACACGGGATGCCACGGCACAGGTGCTGGTTCCACAGGCGGACGGGATCGTGACTTACGGCAGTGACATCGTATCTGTGGATGCTTCGCACACCTCGGACGGCTATGTCATGCTGCGCTACACCGGCAGTAATGAAAAGGTTAAGCTGCAGGTGACGCTGCCGGATGGCACGGAATACACCTATCCGGTGACAGATTCTGATACGGATTCCGTCTATCCGCTGCCCGGCGGGAGCGGTTCTTACAAGATCACGCTGCTGGAATCTGTGTCTGTGGAGAACAACCTCTACGCGATTTCTTTTACCCAGGATCTGGATGTGACCATCCGTGATGATTTTTCCCCTTTTCTGTATCCGAATTTCTATGTGAACTTCACACAGGATTCGGCCTGCGTGGCAAAAGGCGAAGCGCTGGCGGCGGGATGTTCCTCGGATCTGGATGTCGTTACCAATATTTATAATTTTGTGATCAAACATATTACTTACGACCAGGAGAAAGCGGACGCGGTTCCCTATGGATATGTCCCGGTACCGGATGATACTCTGGCCACCGGGAAAGGCATCTGCTTTGACTATGCCTCTCTGATGTCTGCCATGCTGCGTTCCCAGCGTATCCCCACCAAACTGGATGTCGGCTATTCCGGGGAGGTCTACCACGCATGGATCAGCTGCTATGTGGATGAAGTCGGCTGGGTGGACGGTATCATCAAGTTCGACGGCAGGCACTGGTCCCTGATGGATCCGACACTGGCTGCCAGCAACAGTGCGGCAAATGTAAAGAAATATGTCGGCGACGGTTCCAACTATACGACAAAGTATACATACTGATCCCGGACACCGGTCCATACACCTTTGCTGCATTTCAGATGCACTCATAAATGCACTTATATCACTATATATAATAAGGAAATTTCACAGTTATTCCATAGGAAAACCTGCTCATAAAGAAACAGCTATGTATAACTTTTGATCTCAGAAACGATAAAAGAACGGAGGCACACAGAATGGAACATTTACAGCAAAAATCGCTGTCTTACCCGGAACTCGCATCTTTTTGCGGTGAGATGGGTATGATCCTGCGATCCGGCATTTCAGCTCTGGAGGGGCTGGAACTGCTGATGGAAGATACCCAAAACGATGCGGAAAAGACTCTGCTGGACACCATGTATCAGTCCATGCAATCCGGCGACACCTTCGCAGATGCGCTGAGCCGGACAGGGGTATTTCCCTCTTATCTGATTCATATGACTGCCATCGGCGAAGAAACCGGGCGGCTTGACGATGTCATGGAATCTCTGTCCGCACACTATCAGCGGGAAGAAAGTCTGAGCCGGAGCATCCGCAGTTCCCTGTCCTACCCACTGATCATGATCATCCTGATGCTGGTAGTCATTGTAATCCTGATCACAAAAGTCATGCCGGTCTTTCAGCAGGTGTTTGTACAGCTTGGCACCGAGATGAACGGTCTCTCCAAAGGGATCCTGCTGCTTGGCAGCGTTCTGTCACGCTATGCCCTGGTATTTGTCATCCTGATCGCAGCTGTAATTGCAGCCGGTATCGTGCTGACCCGTACCGAAAAAGGCCGTCATCTGGCCGGAAAGCTCGGACACCGTTTCCGCCATTTCCGTGAGATCGCGGATTGTTCCGACAGCTGCCGCTTCGCCGGTGCCATGGCACTGGCTTTGAAAAGTGGACTGACACCGGAACGTGGTCTGGAATTTTCCAGAAATCTGATTGAGGATCCCTTCTACCTGGAACGGATCGATCAGTGCTGTGCCGAAATCGAACAGGGCACAGAGTTTTCCAGTGCACTTGTAAAAACAAAGGTTTTCACCGGTGTCTACGCCCGTATGACTGCCATCGCCGGAAAATCCGGCATGATGGATGAAGTGATGGAGCAGATTGCGGACCGCTGCGAGGAAGAACTGAGGGAACATATCACTTCTTTTCTCGCTGTCCTCGAACCGACGCTGGTCATTATCCTATCGGTGATCGTTGGCATCATTCTGCTCTCTGTCATGCTGCCGCTGCTTGGCATCATGGCAGGACTCTAGGAGGTGGCTGCGATGATACCTGTACCTGACAACCGGCGGTTTTACCACGGGAAGTCTCCGCACCCGTTCCGTAATCTCTGTCTGTCCCTGCTGATCTTCGTCGTTATCTGCGGACTGTTCTCCGTAGGAATCACACGGATTTCCAACCGCACACGGCAGGAACAGAAAAACAGCCTGGAGCATGCGCTCTGGCGGGGTGTTACCCAATATTATGCGCTGGAAGGGCGCTACCCGGAGACACTGCAGGACTTAAAGGATACCTGCGGCATCCGCTATGATACGGATCTGTTTTTTGTGGATTATCAGATCGGCGGTGCCAATCTGCTGCCGGATATTACAGTGATCGAACGATAAAAACGGAGGTATGACGATGTATCGAAAAGAATATACGGAACGAAAACATGTCATAGATTTTCTCTTTCCTCTGGCTCTGTTTTTTGCACTGGCTGCATCTTCTGTGGCGTTGGTCATTCTGGCTTCCGGCTCTTACAGCCGTCAGGTCCACACCTCAGAGGATTCTTATGCCAGCTGTACCGCGCTGTCTTATGTGACGGAAAAGCTGCATCAGGCAGATAACAGTGACGCCATTGATGCAGGAACTTTCGACGGCCAGGATGCCATCCTGATCCGGCAGGAATACTCCGGACAGTCCTACGTGACATACCTCTACGCATACGACGGATATCTGCGGGAACTTTTTATCAAAGAAGGGGTAGCGGCTTCTGCCGGCGACGGACGGGAAATCCTCGCCACAGATGGATTTTCCTTTGAAGAATCCCGCGACGGGCTGTTCCATCTGTCCTGCACAGACAGTAATGGCAATCTGTCGGATACTTACGTCAGCATCAAGAGCAGCCGGTAACCTACAGGAGTATATTATGAAACGAACACCAGCCAAGCGTTCCAGCCTGTTTCTGCTGGAACTTATCATTGCAATTTTATTTTTCAGTCTGACTTCTGCCGTCTGTGTACAGTTCTTTGCACGTGCACATCGGATCAGCCGTCAGACACAGGAATTGAATGCCGCTCTGGAAAAGGTATCCGGCTGTACGGAGATTTTTCTGAGCGGCGGGGACTTTACGGATATCTTTGGTGACCGGGTCAGCTGCACCCGGCAGCCGGACGGTTCCGCGGATTACACGCTCTGCTACGACAGCAGCTGGCAGCTTTGCACACATGCGGATGCTGCTTACACGCTGCAGATCCGGATACAGCCCTCCGGCCGTCTGCTGCATGGCTGCTTTACAGCTTCGCGCCTGAAAAGCAGCACTCCGGATGAGGATCCCGTGATCTATTCCACGGAAACAGACTATTGTCCGGTTCCCGGCAAAGGAGGTGCGTGACGATGCAACGAACTAAGAAACGTCCGGATTCCATGCCCGGATTTCAGATCGGTACGTCTTATCTGCTGGTCATTTTCATTATTTTATGTCTGGTTACCTTCGCCGCACTGGCACTCTCCAGTGCCCTGCGGGATCAATCCTACAGTCAGGCACTGGCAAAACATCAGACCGAATACGCTGCCGCCAGTACACAGGCTTCTGCCCTGCTGGCACAGATTGATGAGGCGCTGGAATCGGAGACACCGGAGCCGGCATTGGAAGCACTTGCAGGAACTGTACCTGCAATCTCCGTTTCGGTTCAGCGGCAGGACGCAGAACGCCCGGTATTTGAAATCACTGCCCTGATTCCGGTAAGTGACAGCCAGAATCTGCAGCTGACCGTAAATGCAGATGCCGCATCCCACACACGCCGGATCACCGCCTGGCGGGAAACTGCAGTCTCCGGCTGGGAAGAGCAAACAACGCTTCCGGTTCTTGGAAGTGACCACACTGAAAATGATTAATGCAACAAAAATTGAGGTGTTTCAGATGAATGTGATTGAATTATTACAAAAAGCCGTCGTCGATCAGGCATCGGATATTTTTATCATCGCCGGTCTGCCGGTATCCTACCGGACCAACGGCCGGATTTTAAGAGAAGAGGGAGAGCGGCTTATGCCGCCGCAGACCAGTGAGTTTGTACAACAGCTTTATGAACTGGCGCAGGCCCGTGACCTTTCGCCGCTTCTGGAACGGGGAGATGATGACTTTTCGTTTGCGATTTCGGGACTCTCCCGTTTCCGTGTCAGTGCTTACAAGCAGCGTGGTGCACTCTCTGCGGTCATCCGTGTCATCACTTTTGAGCTGCCGCACCCGGAAGACATCGGTATTCCTGCTCCTGTCATGAAATTCGCCGGTCTCTCCAAGGGCATGGTTCTGGTCACCGGTCCTGCCGGAAGCGGCAAATCCACCACACTTGCGTGTCTGGTCAACCAGATCAACCACACGATGGAAAAGCATATCATCACGCTGGAGGATCCCATCGAATACCTGCACCGGCATGACAAAAGTATCGTCAGCCAGCGTGAGATCAGTATCGATACACTCAGCTATGTCAATGCGCTGCGTGCATCCCTCCGCCAGAGCCCGGACGTTATTCTGCTGGGCGAAATGCGTGATTATGAAACGATGGATGTCGCCATGACTGCGGCAGAGACCGGTCATCTCGTTTTTTCCACGCTTCACACCATCGGTGCAGCCAATACCATTGACCGTATCATTGATGTATTTCCGGCGAATCAGCAGCGGCAGATCGCCGTACAGCTTTCCATGGTATTGCAGGCGGTGATCTCGCAGCAGCTCGTTCCTGCTCTGGACGGCACGCAGGTTCCTGCATTTGAGATCATGACGGTTACCCCTGCCATCCGGAATATGATCCGTGATAATAAGATCCCGCAGATTGACGGAACCGTCTACTCGGCGAATAAAGAAGACATGCATTCGATGGATTACAGCCTTCAGCTGCTGGTCAAAGAAGGCACAGTGGCTCCTGAGACCGCGCTTTCCTACGCTTCCAATCCGGAGATGCTGAAAAAGAAATTGTAAATTGAGCATAGGATTTTATAAGCTGTATTTCTGTATTGCATTACTGTTTCTAATGTATACATATAAATACTGTAATGATCGGAAATATTCGTATGATTTCGTAAAAAAGCTCTTTCTTTCTTCCCGGAAAAACGCTATAATGTGTGAGTTACTCATTTCATTTAACAAACTAAGGAGAGGGAAGTTATGTTAGAAAAATTTTTCAAGCTCAAAGAAAACGGCACAAATGTCAAAACTGAGATTATTGCCGGAATCACAAGCTTCATGACCATGGCATACATTCTGGCTGTCAACCCAAGTATCATGTCTGCCGCCGGTATGGATCACGGAGCTGTCTTCACTGCAACCGCACTGGCTGCATTTATTGGTACACTCGCAATGGCGCTGTTTGCCAACTATCCGTTTGCCCTTGCACCGGGTATGGGACTGAATGCGTACTTTGCTTATACCGTCGTGCTCGGCATGGGATACAGCTGGCAGTATGCTCTGGCTGCTGTCTTCGCGGAAGGTATCATCTTCATCGTTCTGTCCCTGACAAACGTGCGTGAAGCAATCTTCAATGCGATCCCGCAGAATCTGAAATCTGCAGTCAGCGTTGGTATCGGTCTGTTTATCGCATTTATCGGCCTGCAGAACGCACATATCGTCATCGGCGGTTCCACACTGCTTCAGCTGTTCTCTGTTGATGGCTATAATGAGGTAAATGGCGTAAGCGCTACTTTCCATGATGTAGGGATTACTGTTCTGCTTGCGATCATCGGTATCATCATCACCGGTGCTCTGGTTATTAAAAATGTCAAAGGAAATATCCTCTGGGGTATTCTGATCACCTGGGCACTGGGTCTGATCTGTCAGGGTGTCGGACTGTATGTTCCAAACCCGGAACTTGGTTTCTACACGCTGATCCCGGATTTCAGCAACGGTCTGTCCATTCCGAGTATTGCTCCGATCTTCTGTAAGATGGATTTCTCCGGTATCTTATCACTGAACTTTGTGGTGATCCTGTTTGCTTTCTTATTCGTAGATATGTTTGATACCATCGGAACTCTGATCGGTGTATCTACCAAAGCAGGCATGCTGGACAAAGACGGCAAGCTTCCGCGTATCAAAGGTGCGTTACTGGCTGACGCTGTTGGTACTACTGCAGGCGCTGTTCTCGGTGTTTCCACAACCACAACTTTCGTAGAGAGTGCTTCCGGTGTATCCGAAGGCGGCCGTACCGGTCTGACTTCCATTACAACCGCCGTACTGTTTGCACTGTCTCTGCTGTTATCCCCGATCTTCCTTGCCATCCCGTCTTTCGCGACAGCTCCGGCACTGGTAATCGTAGGATTCTACATGCTGACAAATGTGGCAAACATCAACTTTAATGATGTCATTGAGGCAATTCCATGTTATATCTGTATTCTGGCAATGCCGTTCTTCTACAGCATTTCCGAAGGTATCTCTATGGGCGTTATCTCTTATGTCGTATTAAACGTGGTTACAGGGAATGCGAAAAAGAAGAAGATCAGTCTGCTCATGTATATTCTGGCAGTGCTGTTCATCCTGAAGTATATATTCCTGTAAAAAATCATTCTGTATTTCAAGTCGAACGCACGTGAGTCTTGGTGCGTGATTCTGATCAGTGAAAGCTGACATATAAAAGTGGGAGTCTTCTCGACTGAGATAAAAAAGTTCCCGGGAGGTGGTTCCTCCCGGGAACTTTTTTATCTCATTGTTTGCTTCACATTTACTATGCGGTTTCTCCTGCCTTTTGCAAGTTTTCCCCATTTCCTTCTCCGCCGGATTCCGACAGATTGGAAATAATTACGGCAATCAGGATAATGATACAGCCGGCCACCATGCGCGGTGTGATCACTTCATGCAGAATGATAATGGAAAACACCGTTCCAAATACGGACTCCATACAAAGTATGATGGCTGCTTTTGTTTCTTCCACGTACTTCTGGCAAGCGGTCTGAAGCAGATAACAGATGGTCGTACTGATCACAGCGAGATATAAGACGCTGAGCCATCCCTTGGTCGTAACCTGAAAGTCGGTCTCTCCGAATACAAACATGCTGATCGTGGAAAGCACAAATGCGGTAAACATCTGAACGAGATTCAAAACGGCTGCCGGATATTTTTTTACAAATTCTCCGGTCAGGAAAATCTGAAATGCAAATCCAACGGCGCAGAAAAGTGACAGCAGATCTCCGATGCCAAGTGTCAGATTTCCGTTCAGGGAAAGCAGTGCGACTCCTGCTACTGCCATAATCGCCCCGATAATTCCTTTTACGCCGACCTTCTTTTTCAGAATCACAAATGCAATAAACGGTACGATAACGACGTTCAATGCGGTAAGAAATGCATTTTTGGAAGGGGTTGTATACTGCAGTCCGACAATCTGCAATGCAAATCCGGCAAACAATGTAAGTCCCATCAGCATACCTGCCTTGATCGCCCCTGCGCGATTCTCAATCTTTGCTTCTTTTTTCCGCTGTCCCATGCTTACCAGTCCCATCAGGACGGATGCCAGCAGAAATCTGACCATCATGATCTGAAATGGTTTCATACTTTCCAATGCCATGTCACTTGCCACAAAACCGCCTCCCCAAATGACGGTCACAAGTATGAGTCCTCCGATTGCAACTCCCTTTTTCATTCTAATCCTCCTCTTTTTTATTCTTTCAAGAATGCCTCGGCATTCTTGCTGCGAGGTGCGCGTCATGCAATTGCATGACATACTTCTACTGCGCACCTCTGCAATCGTGCCGGAGGCTATATCAGCTGGGGGATTGACTCTCAGCTGATATACTGTTTTCTTGCTTCTCTGATCTCACTTCCGTCCGTTACCGTCTGAAGTGTAAATGCCAGTGCAAAATCCTGCAGCTTTACTTTATTTTCTTCCAGCTGTTCTTCTCCGCAGCTGTTGCTTCCAAGACCGGAATGCAGATAATCCAGATGAATGATCACATCGTCCGCTTTTTCAATTGCGAACGGATGCTGCGCCTGTTCCAGACTTTCATCCGTATAGTTGGCAAGATTCAGTCCGAGCGGCGCTTTCATCTTGCATAACAGTCCGTCCCTGCCATCTCCGATACGGAACCATTTCACCTGTTCACGGTGTCCGTTTTCCTGTGGGAATACATAATTCGTCATCATTCCGTCTACGGTATTTTTATAAATGCCCATAACAGAAGCGGCTTTGCTGTCCACATAACTCTCGCCCGGTCCCATGCCATACCACATGGTGTTCTGAAGCTTACAGTCTGCTTTCATCGTGATGCCGATACGCGGGAAAAATTCCGGCTCCAGTTTTCCTCTCTGCACTGCTTTTCCCTGAAGTTCCACACGCATTTGTCCGCAGGAATAAATCTCATATGTATAGTCACAGCTAAATCCCCAGGACTGATTATAGCAGCTGAAATAAGTTCCGATCCGCACAACCGTTTTATCTGCTTCTTCCTCCCAGTTGACATACGCAGTCTCTTCTACCGGTTTCTGCAGAAAATATTTATTCATCCAGTCTTCTTTTTTATACATATCGTTATCGATAGTAGCACGATAGACATTCATTCTCGGTCCTTCGGTCAGATAGGCTCTGTCTTCCGTTCCAAATGAAAGCAGTTTTCCAAATACGGTACTAAATCTTGCTTTCACCAGACTGTTTTCCACCGTAAGGATGCCTGCGCGATCTGACACCCGGAGCGGATCGGCTGCTTCCCGCACGGAAAATTCATCTCTGCGGATCTGCATCGGGATCTGCACTTTTTTGATCTCATGAGCGGCCGGTGCAAACAGGCTGTCTTCCTTCTGGCATACGGTCAGATTGATGTAATAATCTGTATTTGCCTGCAATTCAAACGATGCGATCGGCAACGTAAGAACTGTGCTGTCATGCGGTGCCACAGCGAGATCTGTGATCCAGCCTTCCTGTATGGCAACATCTTCCGCAACAACCTCCCAATGAAGTGTCACCGCATCCAGATCCAGAAAATCATAATCGTTTGATATGCATATTTTCCGCATACTTCCTTCCACACCGGTAATATCTACCGGCGCAATGATCTGCTTATACTCTTCCATTCCCGGAGAAGGTGTTCGGTCCGGCATCAGGATTCCATCAATACAAAAGTTTCCGTTCGTAGGGAAATCACCATAATTTCCACCGTATTTGTAATAGATTTCTCCATCTTCCTCCGTATAGATTCCATGGTCATACCATTCCCAGAGAAATCCACCCTGCAGGCGTTTATACTTGCGATACATATCCTGATATGCTTTTAATCCGCCCGGACCATTTCCCATCGCATGCCCGTACTCACACATTACATGTGGTTTGTTACCTTTTACTTCGTATTCGGCAATTTCTTTCAGACCTTTTAATCGTGTATACATCGTAGAATATACATCGGTCACTTCTGCCTCAAAATCACCTTCATAATGGATCAGTCTGGTATCATCCAGTGTCCGGATCGCTTTCGCTGCACTTTTGAAATTACAGCCGAAGGCAGATTCATTTCCCATGGACCACATAATAATGGATGGATGATTGCGGTCTCTTTGCACCATACGGACGCTGCGGTCCACATACATAGCTTCCCATGCAGGATCATCTGTGATCCAGGTATAATTTTCTACCCACTCGAATCCATGACATTCCAGATCTGCTTCATTGATCACATACAGGCCATATGCATCACACAGATCATAAAAGTATTCATTTGCAGGATAGTGGGAACAACGGACCGCATTGATATTGTACTGTTTCATCAGACGGATATCCGCTTCCATCTGTTCCCTTGTGACAGTTCTTCCTTCCGTCGGATTATAATCATGATGATTTACGCCGTTCAGCAAAATCACCTGGCCATTGATGCGGAAATTGTCGTCTTTGATCTCAATTCTGCGAAAACCGCACCGCACCGTCACTTCCTGAGTCCCGGTACTGACGGTAAACTCATATAATTCCGGTGTCTCTGCTGTCCATGGATGCACATCCCTAAGTTCCGCGTTTACACAGATCTGCGCCTCTTTGGCGAAAGCTTCTCCGGAAGCAACCATCTCGCCCCGGTAAGAAAGCTTCCATGCAGCCTGTTTTAATGGCTGCTTCCCTGTGATTCTGGCTGTGAACAATCCTGTTTGATAGCTGTCATCCAGTGTTCCGTCCACCTGCACATCGAGGATTGCATTTTTTTCTTCATTGATCAGTTCGACATCCCGGAAAATACCGGACATCCACCACATATCCTGATCTTCCAGATAGGTACCATCGGACCATTTATATACACGTACTGTAAGGTCATTTACTCCGGCTTTTACCAGCTCTGTGATATCAAATTCAGACGGAAGACGGCTCACCTTGCCAAAACCTGCATGGATCCCATTTACCCATACATCAAATGCACTGTCTACCCCATGAAATTTCAGTACCGTATCTTTTTCCAGCCATGCTTCATCCAGACAGATGGTTCTTTTATAAATTCCGGTTGGATTTTCATCCGGAACATAAGGCGGATTGATCGGGAACGGATACAGTACATCTGTATAGTGCATCCGGTCATATCCGCGCAGCTGCCACACGGACGGTACATCGATCTGATCCCATCCTTCCTGCGGTCCCGGCTGTTCGAATCCTTCCGGCGAAAGTTCCGGTGCATCCAGATACAAAAACGCCCATTGTCCGTTCAAGCTCATTCGTTTCTGGGAATCTTTGTAAAAAGAAGTTCTTGCATTTCTTCTGCCGATCCCGGTTATCTGATTGTCTTCCCATCTTTTCACTGCTTTTCTTACCATAGTATTCTCTCCTCTCTGCTTTATTTAACCCTTGCCAACACGTCAACTTACTTCATCTAGTAAAATCAATATACCATTTTATTGGTAAAATGTAAATATTTTTACCAGTAAAAGCAGAAAAAAAAGAACCATAAAACATCCCACTTGCTCTACAGTTCTTTTCTTTTATTTGATTTTTTTCACACTGTCCCGGATACATAACTTCGTTGGAACAGATACTTTTACACAGATTTCCCGTCCATGCAAGATTCGTTCCTCCAAAAGTTTTACGGCATACTCTCCCATAAATTCCATGTACAGCCGGACCGTCGTAAGCGGCGGAATCATATATTTTGCAGCCGGAATATCATTAAACCCTATAATGCTGATATCCTCCGGTATGTGTAATCCAAGCTCATATGCTGCCCGGTAGCTTCCGGCCGCCATCGAATCATTTGCCACAAACAGCGCTGTCGGCAGATTACCTTCCTGATATAATTCTTTCAGGAGTTCATATCCATACATCGGATAGTAAGCACCGTATTTCGTATATTCCGGATGATACAGACCTTTCCTGGTTAACGCATCCTGAAAACAGTGTAAGCGGGTATCGAGCGATTCCACGCCCTGTGCATTCACCTCCCTGCATCCGATCATGCCGATTTTTGTATGGCCACATGCCACCAGATACGAAACAATCTCCTCTACTGCCTGGCGGTAATCCGCCACAATACTGTCAAATTTCTCCGGATTCGGATTTGCGTCCACAAATACGACCGGACATTTCCACAATTCGATAACGGCGATCATATCACGGGTAAATGTTCCCGTACAGATCACACCGTCAAGCCCGCTCAGCGATTCTGCGGTATCTTCCATTTTTACCGTCTGTCTGAGATATCCCTCTTCTTCGAGCTTTCGTTCTAAGGCAAGGCGAATACACAAGTAATACGGATCCTCCAGCTCTTCCTCCGGAGAATAGGAATAAAAGACACCGATCTTTAATTTTTTTCTGCGTTTTTTCTGTGCCCGTACTTTATATTCCAGTTCCTCTGCAATCTCAAAAATTCGCTTTTTTGTTTCTTCCTGTGCATTTAACGTCTCATCATGATTCAACACTCTGGACACCGTTGCAATTGAGACCCCCGCTTTTGCGGCAATGTCTTTGATTGTTGCCATTCACAAACACCCCGATTTTCTTCGTTTCTATGTAAGCGGATCCAGCCGGTCTGCTTACATTATTATGGTAAATCATATCATCAATCCGGCTGCTGTTCAACCACAAAGACTATTCTTTTCTTTCTTCCCGGTATTTCTCAATCAAAACAAACACTTCCGGATGCCGCTCCTTCAGGTGCTCATCCAGGATATATCTGCGTTCCCGGAACCGTTCAGCCAGCTCCGGATGTTCTCTGGCAATCCGTTCATGGATTTCCTGCCGATGCTGTTCCATCTTCTGTGCCAATGCATGTTCATCTTTTCCGGAAATACGCACAATTTCTTTCAAATGTTCTTCCAGATGCTCCAGCCATTCATCCAGATCAAGCTCCTCCATATGAGACCAGCTTCCATGCAGTAATTCTTCCACATTCTTCGTCTCTTTCAAATGCTCGATCTGACGCATGATCTGCTTCTCCATCTCGGTCTCTGCATCCGCTCCGAAAGCCCATACAAACTCCTGAACACGATTATCCGCACGTTTTAAGGATGCACTGCGCTCCGTATTATCCACACCGCCTTCTAACGGATACGGACGCTTATAGCCAATGTCTTTCAATGCAATGTGGATCGTACGGCGGACATTTCCATTTTCAATCAAATGTCCAAGCCCCAGTTTTCGCATCTGCGTATTGAGTCCGGAAATGTGCTCTGTAATGTAAAAACGAATATCTTTTTCCTTCAGGGATTCGCTCAACAGGTTCAGACGATCCGCTGCTGTAATATCCATACTTCCAATACCGCTTGCATCCAGGATTACTGCTCTCGTATTTTCCTTCAGTGCCGCCTCAATTTCCCGCTGTAACACGGAAATATTTGCAAAAAACAGATTGCTGCTGAAGCGGTAAATGATCACACCGGATATCGGATGAATCTGCTGTCCTTCTTTCAGATCTCTGAAATGCTTATGTCCCGGCTGGATTCCGAGAAAACAGGTCGCCGGTTTTGCTGTCCGTATGATCATCTCTGTAAAAGATAACATAATACCGATCAATACGCCGTTGATGGTTCCCAAAAACAGCACACCGAAAAATGCACCAAGAAAAATAAAACATTCCGTCCTGCTCACGTTCCACAGTCTTGCAGCCAGATCAAATTCTGTCGCGCCGAGCAACGCGGAGATCACGATGGCTGTCAGGACCGGAATCGGCAGATATCCGATAAAGCCTGTACAAAACAGTAATAATATAATCATAGATCCGCCTGCCACAAGTCCGGTCAGCTGTGTCTTTGCCTGATACTGTTCCCCCATAGCCGTTCGTGATACGGAACCGTTGATCGGACAGCAGCCGGTAAATGCTGCTGCAAAATTTCCAAGTGAAAATGCGAGGATTTCCTGATTATCGTCAATCTGATATCGGTTTTTCTGTCCAAAACTATTCTCTGCCAGCAACGTTTCTGCCATGATAACGACTGCTACCGACAAACTGATCGTAACCGCTTCTTTTAATGGAACAGCCGAAAAATCCGGCAAACTCCATTTTGGAAGTCCCGGTTCGACTGCTGCCAGCGTCTGAATGCCCCAGTCCTGCAATGGAAGCACGTTTGTGAGTACGGCTCCTGCAGCCATCAGTACCACTGCCATCGGGAATTTTGGCATGATTTTTTTCGATAGTAATAAAATGACAAGGGAAATCACACCAAGGATAACGGATGGAACACTGATTGTTTTTGCCGTTTCTGCAATATGTTCTGCCAGTTCCAGAAATTCTCCAACGCCTGCCGTTCCACCCATCAGTTTCGGCACCTGCATCAAAATAATTGTCGTGCAGATACCCGTAATAAATCCACCCATAACCGGTGCAGAAATATAATTGACCAGTTTTCCTGCTTTCAATAAGGAAAAGATCAACAGCCACAAGGCCACGAAAAAGGTCAGCATCGGAACTGCCGCCAGTGCTTCTGTCGAACCCGCTGTGATGTTCAGTCCTGCCAACGCCGATCCAATCAACGCCGCCGGAGCCGCATCCACGCCGAAAATAAACTGCGGGGATGTAGAAAACAGCGCAAAGATCAAAATTGGAAAGACTGATCCATACAGTCCGTACACCGCCGGTAATCCTGCGATCTGTGCATATCCCATGGAAATCGGGATGGAGACTGCCATGATGATCAGTCCTGCTAAAATGTCCTTTCCCAGATTTTTCTTATCATAATTTCGAAGTGTATGTGCAAATTTCATAGGAAGACCTCTTTTATAATATTCTGGTAACTGTTAAAAGTATAACACAAACGTTCCGAAATGATAACCTTGTTCTGGGTAATTGTATAAGGCTGAATTGAAGGTATTCAAGTCGAACGCACCCTAAATATAACGTTCCAACCGGCTACCCAGTCGACTTAAAATTTCATTCGTGATCGTTCCGGCCGCCTCTGCCATATCCGCTGCAGTAAGTGTCTCATTTCCATCCGTTCCGATCAAAGTTACAACATCACCTGTTTTCACTGCATCTTCTTCCAGCTCACTGATATCAACCAGCGCCTGATCCATACAGATTCGCCCTACAATCGGCACTTTTTTTCCTTGAACCAACACCTGGCCAACACCATTTGACAGGCAGCGCGGCAGTCCATCGGCATAACCAATGGTAATAACGGCGATCCGGCTCTGTTTTTCTGCCACAAACTGTCTGCCGTATCCGGCAGTTTCACCCGTTTTCAGATTTCGCACGGAAGCCACTCTTGCTTTCATGGAAAATACCGGCAATAATTCTTTTCCAATCGTTTTCGTATCCGCATCATTGCTGAGTGTTCCATACAGGGCAACACCCACACGGGCATAATCCCATGCATATTCCGGATAGGAAAAAATCCCATAACTTGCCAACAGATGTTTTTTTCCACAAGCATAACCTTTTTCTTCCAGATGCTGTACAATTTGCTGAAAACATTCTGCCTGCGCCCTTGTATACGCCTGATCCGAAGCATTCTGTCCATCCGATACGCACAGATGGGAAAATATTCCATCAACCACCAGCTGTTTCATCTGAAACATGGCACAAAGTTCCTCAAAATGTTCACTGCGCTCACCGATACGATGCATTCCAGTGTCTACTGCAATATGTACATGTAGTGGTTTTTCAGACTGATTCAACTGCTTTGCATAGGAAAAATCTACGACAGTCTGTGTCAACTGATAAGTATGTAACAGAGCAAACTGCTCCGGTGCGGTATAGCCAAGAATCAAGATTTCACCTGCAATTCCGTTCTTGCGTAGCTCCATTCCTTCCTCTGCACTTGCCACACAAAATGCCTGAATACCAAGGCGGTTCAATTCTTTTGCGATCAGAACTGCCCCCAATCCATATGCCTGCGCCTTCACTGCCGGCATAAGCTGACACGTATCTGGCAACAACCGTTGGAACAGACACACGTTATGCTCCAGTGCCTTACGATCAATTTCCAGCCATGCGCGATGCCCCGCTGATTCTGATTTCGATTTTGTCTGATTCATTTTTTCATAATTCCAGTCGGACGGGATCAGATATCCATATCGCAATTCTTTTCTTTGTATTGTATCTTTCTCAATTTGTTTCTGCTCTTTTTGCTTCAACATATTTTTTCCTTCTTAACTTTAATTCCAATCATTTATTTCTTCTGACATGCAAGTCAAATCCATGTGAGATCCGGTGCGTAACATACATTCCAAAGATGGATATGATACAGGTTCCAATTACTACTGCCACATAATTCAGCAGACTGTTTCCGGCAATTTCTTTTCCCAGACTGCCCGGCAATGCATGCACTACCACGATTACCGCCGGATGTAAAATATAGATCCACGTCGACAGGCTGCGCAGTTTTTTTGATGGTTCCTGTGGTTTGGCACAGATCCAGATGTACAAAAATATCATCACGATGGGAAGCATCACATACATGCTGTCATGCCGCTGCCAATCTGCCGCATGCAGTGCAAATCCCTCTACTGTCATGAGCACCAGACTAATGAGTAATCCGAGTCCCGCGCGCTTCCGATTCCAGCGTTTTGGTTCTGACATTTCCCAGTAACTATCATTTTGCACTGTATTTTCCCGTTCAACCTTTGCAAACCAGACACCGATCATCAGAAAGATCGGCACCAGGAAAATACCGTTTCTTGTATAAGAAAATACCTGAAACATTCCGTCATACATGGTCTTTAACACGGGAATCTGTGTTGTCAGTCCATAATAGCTGTCTCCCAGAAGACCTAATATATAGAGAATGATTACAATCACAAATGTAATTCGGAAACCTACATCTGATATCGGAGCCAATATTTCTTCTTTCACATCATTTCTATTTGCATGATTCCTAGTTACAAAAATCACATTATTTGCATCATTTCTGTCTTCGTTATTTTTAATTTCACGCTGATGATTTTTCCCAATTCTGCTACAGCCCCACACGATCACCATGCCCAGCATGCATGCCGGAAAATACCACAGATGATAAAAAGTTCCGTCAAATACCAGCATGCGAAAAATTCCTGTCACAGTGATTTGTTTGTAGTGACCTGCATACATTCCCACCGGAAGATACAGTACGACAGAAATACCATACAAAATCGCAATTTTTTTCAAAAAATGGAGTAACACTGCTGCGGAACTACCTTTCTCATCCGGATCATTTTCCCAGAATTTTGCTGCCACATAACGTCCTGTGATCATCAGGAACAGCGGAACTGCCATCCGGGCAAAAATCCGTGTCAGAAAAAAATCTGCATTTTCGTTCACAGACAACAGCGGTGACGTGTGAATCGCAATGACCAGAAATGCCGCAATCAGTCGGTAGCGGTCAAGACCGCCCTGTTTACCCACGACAAGTTCTCCATTCCGTGATAACAAATCCATCTACGTTATTACCGGAAATCACTCGCGGTGTTTTGTGGTCTGCATCCAGACAGATCTGCTCTGACTGACCGGCATTCAGATAAGAAATCCATATTTCTTTTCCCTGACTGCAGTAACGGTATGGATTTTTTCCGTACTCATAACCACGCAGGAACTCCATATATTCTTCCAGAACCATGCCTTTTTCTGTCATGATTTCCGCATGCGGCATGCCCACATAACGGAAGTGCCATGGCTCCTGACCAATTCCGGTCACCTCTTCTTTCCCCTTTGGATAGCGCTCAATAAATCCGTATTTTGGTGCAAGCTGCCGGAATCGCTGGCAGATACCCTCATATGGAAATTCCGGCCGGATAAAATCAATGACATCCTGTTTTAATCCCAGATCAATGGCAAGCCCGGTTTCATGCTCACTGTGTCCCGGAACAGCTACATAGGTTTCCGTAAACTTCCGTCCACTCTCACGCATGGACGTATCCCAGATACTCTGCTGCTCTTTATGCGGTCTCCATGCGCTCACCGGAACGATATGCTCCCAACCATGCATTTTTTCCATCAGTTCGTTTAATAAAATGACGGCTCTGCGCTGCAATTTCATGTCATAAATATCCATGTTAAATTCTTCAGAATTCTGTTCCGATCGTTCAGCTATTTCCGGCAAGGCAGTTTCTATCCTTGTGGTATCTTTTGTGGAAATATCTTTTTCCCGCTGCTTTAACACTGGCTGTAATATTTCGTCTAAATACTGCTTGTTTCCGGTATTTTCCAGATACGCATGCGCCGCATTGACCAGAATCAGACTTCCATGATAAATATCTTCCTTTGAAAGCCAGATCTGCTGGCCGTCATCTGCTTTTACTTTTAATTCCATGTTGCTGCTCCTTTCTACTCACATTTCACTTTTACATTTTTCTGCTCTCAAACTCACTTTATAAAATCACTTTTTTAACTTTCCAATACAATGATTCAAAATTCTCAGCTTCATCTTTCATTACTCCATTGCCAGACGAATGATCCGTTCCAAAATCTCCGGGAACTCAAGTCCTGCTGCCTTCATCATACCCGGATAACGGCTGTGCTCCGTAAATCCCGGAATCGTGTTTACTTCGTTAAATACGATCTCGCCATCTGGTGTCAGGAACATGTCCACTCTGGCAAAACCACGACATCCAAGTGCCCGGTAAATTGTCTTTGCGGTCTGTTTGATTTCCTGCATTTTTCTTAATTCAATCCGCGCCGGAACATGGATCTCAGATGTTTTCAAAGTATATTTTTCGGTAAAATCAAAGAATCCACCGGAAAGCTGAATTTCATCTACTTCCCCTGTAATCAGGTTGCGATTGCCAAGAACAGCGCATCCAACTTCAAATCCATCCATGTTTTCTTCAATGATGACTTCATCGTCATACTGAAACGCCTTGATAATCGCAGACTGCAGTTCCACCGGTTTTTCCACTTTTGTCACGCCGTAAGAAGAACCTGCTTTTACTGGTTTGACGTACACCGGATAGCCAGTTTTCAATGCAAAATCAACTGCCATCTTCCGGTCATCTCCCTGCGTCAGCACCATTGCTTTCGGTACACGGACACCAGCTGCCTCTGCCACCAGATGCGCACGGTCTTTGTCCATACACAGAGCAGATGCCAGAATACCACATCCTGCCAGCGGAATTCCCGCCATGGTAATCAGACCCTGAATGGTTCCATCCTCACCATTTTTTCCATGCATGACCGGAAACGCCACATCGATCGGCATTGTTTTTGCACCGTCTTCTCCAAGAAGCACCAGACCATGTGTATTTCGATCCGGTGAAATCATAGCCGGTGTGCAGTATTCGGACTGATGCCAGGTATCATTTTCAATGTTTTCCACTGGCCCTGTATAAGAAAACCACTGTCCTTCTTTTGTGATTCCAACCGGAAGCACTTCATATTTTTCCGGATCCAAATTTTTTATCACGGCGCTAGATGACTCCAGAGACACACTGTACTCGGAGGAATATCCTCCAAAAATAACTGCTACTTTCACTTTTTTTCTGTATTTTTCGCTCATTTTTTTATCCTCTTTTCTTTTTCGCTTTTATATTTTTCATATTATCCAATAAAAAAAGCCTTGCTTTGATACGCTTATCGTACCAAAACAAAGCTTTTCATACTTTTAGGTTTTCTTTCCTGCTTCTTGTGTTTTTCTCCCGAAATCCTTACGATTTTCTTACAGACAGAATGCAGGAACATAGTTTTCTTTTATTTGCAATTTTTATGCGTTCAATTTTGTTTTACCACAGATTCTCCGGAACACCCGGCAGCACTACCGTAAATCGAATACTCTCATTTTCACTTTCTGCCGTGATCGTTCCGTGATGCAATTCCACAATTTCCTTCGCAATAGCAAGTCCCAGACCGGAACCACCAGTGGAAGATCTTCGCGAACTGTCCAGACGGAAAAACTGTTCAAAGATTCGGTCCAATTTATCCGGTGAAATTGTTTTTCCATGATTTTCCACACAGATTTTCACTTCATCTTTTATCGGCTCATAATCCATAGAAAGATAAATGGTCGTGCCCGCATAACTGTAATTCACCGCATTGCGCAACAGATTATCAAATACCCGTGCCAGTTTATCCGGATCGCACAGCATTTCCACATTCGGCTTGATCTCCGTTTCCAGTTTCAGATCTTTTTCTGCCAGAATCGGATGAAATTCAAACCCGATCTGCTCCAGCATACGACTGATATTGACGCGCTCCGGCTCCAGCTGAATATTGGTCAGATTAAATCGTGTAATATCAAAAAATTCATTGATCAGATCTTCCAGACGCTCTGCTTTATCCAGCGCAATCCCTGTATAACGACTTCGCATTTCCTCTGAAATCTGTGGTTCATCCCGCAATAATGTCAGATAACCGATAACACTGGTCAACGGGGTCTTCAGATCATGCGCCAGATAAACGATCAGATCATTTTTTCGCTGTTCTGCCTCTTTTGCCAGCATAGCATTTCGCAAAGCACCTTCCCGCACCAGATTCAGTTCATCTTCCACACTTTTCATTGCTCTGGATAACCGGATCGGTTCTTCTCCCGGATTGGCAAGTTTTTCCGATGCATCCACCAGTTCATCCAGATAACGCAGCGGGCGTGTCATAAACCGCAAAGTAATAACAATCCATCCGATCAGGATCAATATAAGCATAATGGCAATGATCCATTCTTTTACCCACTGCAACAAATAATAAATGTTGCTCGGCCGCCATGAGATGTTGATGCTTACTGACCAACCGATTGCCAATATTGCAAATAGAGCTGCCACATATATCATTAAAGCTAGGATATAGTTTCCAAACACCTGTCCTGTAAGCTGCGTGCGCAGATATTTTCTATTCGTATCACTCTTTTTCTGCTCCATATGCATCCCCTTACCTACTGCAATATACCATCTTATTCGATCGTGTATCCCACGCCCCAGACCGTTTTTACATATTTCGGCTTTCGCGCCGGCTCCTGCATTTTTTCACGCAGACGGGCAATATGTGTCATAACCGTATTGTTGTTGTCCAGATATTTTTCCTTCCAGATTGCCTCAAACAGCTCCTCGGAAGATACTACCTTTCCCTGATGCTCACACAGATACCACAAAATATCAAACTCGATTGGTGTCAGGTTTAATTCCACCCCATTTAAGGTGCATTTATGTTTATTTTTACAGATTTGCAGACCGCGAATGTCGATCTCGTCTGCCGGCAATGTTTCTTCCGGTTCCATACTTCCGGGATTGTACCGGGTATAACGGCGCAGCTGTGTTTTTACCCGCGCCATCAACTCCAACGGATTAAAAGGCTTCGTGATATAGTCATCTGCACCAAGTGTCAGACCGGTAATTTTATCCATATCCTCAACCTTTGCTGTCAACATGATAATCGGGAACAGGTATTTTTCACGGATTTTCTGGCAAAGTGTAAAGCCACTCATGTCCGGGAGCATTACATCCAAAAGTGCCAGATCCGGTTCCTGTTCTTCCATTACACAGTGCAGGGCATCGGTGGCATTATAAAATTTCAGCACCTCATAGCCGTCGTTTTTCAGGTACACTTCTACCAAATCTGCAATTTCTTTTTCATCGTCTACTACTAATACTTTTTTTCCCATATTGATGTCTTTCCTTTGTTGTACTTTAGTGTAAAGCAGACACTTGCAATCGGCTGCTACAACCGCTCACCAGAGTTTAACATGATTTTTCCGCTAACATCTGCTCCACTTCCTCTTTGGTCGGGATTGCCGGAATTCCACCACGTTTCTGCACACAGAGTGCTGCAGTTGCGTTTCCACATACGGCACAATGGTGAATTTCTTCCCATGTCAAAGATTCAATTGGTTTTTCCAATGATAAATATGCACTTAACGTACCGCCCCAGAAGGAATCCCCTGCACCGGTTGTATCTACGGACTGTACAGAAAATCCTTTCACGCGCTCTTTTTTCTCTTTGGTCGCCATCAGTACACCTTCGCTGCCAAGCGTTACTGCAATGAGTTTCGGTCCCATCGCAAGCAATTTGTCTGCTGCAGCTTCATAGGTTGTCTCCCCGGTAAGAAGCAGGCTTTCCTCATCGGATACTTTCATGACATCTGCATAAGAAATCATGGATTTCATATTTTCAGCTGCTTCTGCTTCGCTGCTCCACAGAGTTGCACGATAATTCGGATCATAAGAGATCAATGCACCTGCTTCTTTTGCACAGGTTACTGCCGCTACGGTCGCATCCTTTGCCGGCTGGTCTGTCAGGGACAGGGAACCAAAATGAAAAATTCTACAGTTTTGCAAAAGTTCTTTGTCCAGTTCATCCGCACGCAGTTGTGTGTCTGCACCCGGTTTTCTCGCAAAGGAAAATTCACGCTCACCATTTTCATCAATGGCTACAAATGCCAGTGTTGTGAAATAATGATCATCTTCAATCAGGTTAGAAACACCAATATTTTCTTTTTCCAGAGTCTTTTTCAAAAATGCACCATGCATATCTTTTCCAACTTTTCCGATAAATTCTGTCCGATAACCCATATGGCTGGCAACCGTCAGCAGATTTGCCGGAGCTCCACCTGGATTCTGTTCAAACAAACGCATACCATCTGCACCTGTTCCAGCTTCTGTAAAATCAATCAATAATTCGCCAAGTGCTGCAATATCAATGTTTTTTTCCATATTTCCAATCCTCCACATTCTACAATGATGCTGCGACGTTCTCGCTTATAATTTTCTTTATCATACCACACAGAAATTTCAAAGAAAACTGTTTCCGAAATTGCTATATAGAAATGCACGAATCCTCTTTTATGTGATTCTTGTTTTTTAGCGAAATTCTCCTTCAATGCGTTTTGTAAACAAGATATCATGATTCACCAACCGGTAAAAATCCCGCTTCATTTCCTCAAAGGTCTGATCTCCCATTCCCATGAGCCACATCATTTTTGTGATCGTTGCTTCCAATGTCATATCATAAGCTTCCAGGATTTTAAAATCCAGTTTTACTTTTTTTCCGACTTCGTACACCGTCATATTACTGCCTTCGTTAGCCACCTGCGTCGTCATGACAAGGATTTTCCCCTTATCTTTCCACTTGTTCATCTGCGTATAAAATTCATCCAGCAGTGACTCCGGGATTCCGCCCACGCCAAAACTCTCCACTACCAGACAGTCGTACCGTTCAAACAGATACGGAAGAATATCCGGCTGCATGCCCGGAATCAGCTTCAGCACATAGACGCTGTTTTTCATCTCATAGTAGAACCGCACCGGTCCGGTATATGGCATTTCTGTGATATAGCGCACGAGCATGCCATCCTGGATCACCGCCTGATATGGGAAATTAATGCTGCAAAATGCATTATAACTTTTCGCCCGCTCTTTTCTTGCTCTCGTTCCGACAATGACTTTTCCGTCAAACACAATGTTGACATCCTGTGAATTGTTATCAGATGCATAGATGAAACTGTCCAGCAGGTTTGTTTTTGCGTCTGTCACATCCATCTCAATCGGCTTTTGTGCTCCGGTAATAACAATCGGTTTCCTGGAATTCTGGATCATATAAGATAGTGCGGCTGCTGTGTACGCCAGCGTATCCGTGCCATGACAGATGACAAATCCATCATACCTGTCATAATTTTCCTGCACGGTCTTTGCCAGCAGTTTCCAGTGCTCCGGTGTCACATTCGTGCTGTCCAGATTGCATACTTGCAGGGAATCTACCTCACAGATTTTGCTGACTGCCGGAATATAATTTAAAATATCTTCTGCGGAAAGGCCGGGCGCCAGTCCATATTCTGTTTGCTTTGAGGCAATCGTGCCTCCGGTTCCTATCATCAATATGTTTTTCATCGTTGCTCCTTTTTCTTCCCTTATTATGCATTTTTTTCTGACAACAGCTGATGGATCCTTTCACAGGCTGCCGGTATCTTTTCCAGATCTACACAGGAATAATTAATGATAAAATAATGCTCCCGGCTGTTTTCTGCTGTCAGAAAATATTCTGACAGCGGAAGCATTTTTATTCCCTGCTGCTTTAATTGTTCCGAAAGGCACTGATCTGACAATTCAGTCTGCAAATGCAGCAGGAAATGTAATCCGGAATCATTTTCAATAATCCGGCATTTTTCCTTCAGGGAACTGTGCTCGATTGCCTCGATCAGCTTTTTCCGCTGTCTGCTGTAAAAAAGCCGCATCCGGTTGATATGTTTTTCAAAATACCCCTGATTAATAAAGGCTGCCAGCGTATACTGCTCAAAATTTGACACCGTACAGGAATAAAATGAAAGCTGCCGGTAAAATTGATTCGCCAGATGTACCGGCAGGATCATGTAACTGATACGGATCGTCGGCGTCAATGATTTGGAAAATGTATTCATATAAATCACTTTTTCACAGGCATCCATACTGAAAAGTGTCGGCAACGGCTTTCCATTTGGACGAAATTCACTGTCATAATCATCCTCAATGATATAGTGCCCATTTTTTTCATTGGCCCAGGCCAATACTTCATATCTTCGGTGCGCAGGCATGGTAATCCCACTTGGGAAATGATGACCCGGGCTGATATGTGCAATGTCAGCTCCTGATTTTCGCAACCCTTCTACGGTAATTCCGTCCTCGTCCATGTCCGCATAGCGACAAATAATCTGATGCTGCTCATAAATCTGTACCAGTTTTTTATATCCCGGATTTTCAATACAATATTCCCTGTTATTTCCAAGCAGCTGCACCAGCATACCATACAAATACTCGGTTCCGGCTCCCATGACGATCTGATTCGCATCTACCAGCATCCCCCGGAAGGACTTCAGATACTCTGCAATGGCTTTTCTCAGTTCATAAATTCCGCCTGTGGGAGAAACTTTCATCAGTTCCCTGCTGCGAGTGGACATTGCTTCCCTCAGTAGTTTCGCCCAGACAGAAAACGGAAAACGTTCCGAATCTACCTTATTACCGGACAGATCAATGTCATATTTCACCGGTTCCGCCGGCACACGGATATCCAGTGAAATATGACTCTCCTTCGGAATCCGTTTTATTTCTTCGATATCCGACACATAATACCCTTTCTTTGGAATGGTATATATATACCCCTCACTGATCAACTGGTCATAAGCATTCTGAATCGTTATGGTACTAATGCCATTGTGGGTCGCAAAAGTCCGTTTGGATGGCAGCTTCTCCCCCGGCTGTAAAACCCCCTCTATAATATCGTGTTTCATACATTGATACACCTGCTCATAAAGCGGTACATTATTATGTTCAAAGACATATGTCAGCATAGCTTCTCCTCCTGTCTGACATCTGTTTTTTTATCAATTTGATTATTTTTTTATAACCAGTTCCATTATATAATAGGCATCAGCAAATGGCAATCACAATGATTACAAATCACTTATACAGCATAGCGATCACAATCTGTGCGGATTGCAAAAACAAAAAAGAATTAAAATATATGGAGGATTTTACAAATGGACAAAAGACAATATGAATTAAACAAAGGCCTGGCTCAGATGTTAAAAGGCGGTGTCATCATGGATGTTACCACACCAGAGCAGGCAAAGATCGCAGAAGCAGCCGGTGCCTGCGCTGTCATGGCTCTGGAGCGTATCCCGGCAGATATCCGCGCCGCCGGTGGTGTTTCCCGCATGAGTGACCCGAAAATGATCAAAGGGATCCAGGAAGCAGTCAGCATTCCGGTCATGGCGAAATGCCGTATCGGACATTTCGTAGAGGCGCAGCTGCTGCAGGCGATCGAGATTGATTATATTGATGAATCCGAAGTTCTGTCTCCGGCTGATGATGTATATCATATTGATAAGACACAGTTCCAGGTACCTTTTGTCTGTGGCGCGAGAGATCTCGGAGAAGCGCTCCGCCGCATCAATGAGGGTGCATCTATGATCCGTACCAAGGGAGAACCTGGTACCGGTGATGTCGTTCAGGCTGTCCGTCACATGCGGAAAATGAATGCGGATATCCGTCGCATCACTTCCATGCGTACAGATGAACTTTTCGAGGAGGCAAAACAGCTCCAGGTTCCATATGAGCTGGTACTGTATGTACACGAAAACGGCAAACTTCCGGTCGTAAACTTTGCAGCCGGCGGCGTAGCAACTCCGGCTGATGCAGCTCTGATGATGCAGCTTGGTGCAGAAGGTGTCTTTGTCGGCTCAGGAATCTTCAAATCCGGCAATCCTGCCAAACGTGCATCCGCCATCGTCCAGGCAGTTACCAACTATACGGATGCAAAACTCATTGCAGAACTGTCCGAAGATCTCGGTGAAGCGATGGTTGGTATTAATCCAAGTGAAATTCAGATCATTATGGAAGAGCGGGGTAAATAGAAATGACCATCGGCGTACTTGCCGTACAGGGTGCTTTCATCGAGCATGAACATATGCTGGAAAAGCTCGGTATCCCCTGTATCGAAATAAGAAAAAAAGCTGATCTGTCCGGTATCGACGGTATCATTCTCCCCGGCGGCGAAAGCACCGTTCAGGGACAGCTGCTGGAGAAACTGGATATGAAGGAAGCGCTACGAGACATGATCAAAAATGGACTTCCGGTGCTGGCCACCTGCGCAGGTCTGATCCTGCTGGCGGAACATATCGGTGAAAAAGAAACGCCGCATCTTGGAACGATGCCGGTCACGGTCAGACGGAATGCCTACGGCAGACAGCTTTCCAGTTTTATGACCACGGCTGATGTCAAAGGTATCGGAGACTATCCGATGGTTTTTATCCGGGCACCGTATATTACGGATATGGCAGACACCGCAGACTCTGTTGACGACTGCAAATCTGTTCCTTCCTCTGTAACAAATGAGGAACATGAAAATCAGACTCATGATGTGATTATTCTGTCCGAAGTAGACGGACACATCGTAGCAGCCCAGTATCAGAATCAGATCGGGCTGGCATTTCACCCGGAGATGACGGATGATACCCGGATCCATCAGTATTTCATTGACCTTGTGAAAATGCATTGTTAAAATCCTATAAATTTTTCCATAATAAATTACTTTCCGATAAGGAAAAGCTCTTGTTGCCAGATATTCTCTGGCAGCAAGAGCTTTGCTTTTCTCAAATCATCCTGTTACAGATGCTTCTATTCTTTTTTTACGGCTGTACCATACTCAAAGGATCTACATATTCTCCATTTACTTTAAAGCGGAAATCCAGATGATTGCCAGTGGAACTTCCTGTGGTTCCAACATACGCGATAACCTGTCCCTGCTCCACATGATCGCCTTCTTCGACAGCCAGTGCGGAACAATGCAGATACATCGTCTCTACACCGTTTCCATGATCGATGGTGATATTATTTCCAAAGCTTGAACTGTAAGTTGCTTTTGTAACAACACCGGAAGCGCTTGCCATAATATTTGTTCCTCCCGGTGCCGGAATATCAACTCCATCATGAAATTCTTTTCCGTGGAACGGGCAGATACGCTCGCCGAATGTATCACTTAATCTGGTGTAGCCGTCCAGTGGCCATATATACGCTTCCTGGGAAACCTGTCCACCTTTTACCAGATACTGTTTTCCATCGATTTTTACATGACCGTTATAGGAAAAATCAATCTGACCGTTCCGTACATACCAGGTTCCGTTTTCATTGGCTGCAAGTCCGGTATAGTCAAAATCTACTCTGCCCCCCTGCAGATACCACCAGCCATATTCGTTGGCAGCCAGTCCGTTAAAATCAAAGTTTACTTTTCCGCTCTCAATACGGAACCAGCCATACTCATTCTGCTCCAGACCGAAATGGTCAAAATCTACCATTCCTTCATGAATATACCACCAGCCATACTCATTTGCAGCAAGACCTGTATAATCAAAATCTACTTTACCACCGTTTAATTTCCACCAGCCATACGGATTTGCTTCCACACTCATGCTGTCAAAATTGACATCCCCCTGCTCGATCCGCCACCATCCATAGATGTTCTGATCGATTCCGTAATAATCTTTGGCTATCTCGCCATCCACATACATGTGCCATTCACCGGTTTTGTCATCCAGCTGAAATCCATTCCTTGTTTCTTCCTTTTTCTCAGACTTCGCAGACTTTGTCGTTTTTGCTGTTTTTGCTGTACCTGCATAAGCCGGTGACACCAGCATCCCTGCTGCTACAATACCAGCCAGCGCAGATGCCATTACTTTCTTTCCTGAAAAATTCATCTTTGCGGTAACCCCTCATTTTTAAATATCTTTTTTATTCACATTAATAAATATTATATAATTTCTTATGAATTTTTTCAAGATTTTTTAATAATTTCGTAAAGATTTACGCATCCTGTTCCGAATAACAGCACAGTTTTTTTAAACCACGACCCAGTGCCCCAAACAATGGTTTTCCAAGTTTTACCATCAGGTGCAGAATCAATGCCGCCACAAATATAATCAGGAACATGTTCCGTTTTTCTATCTCATATCCCCAGAAGCTGATGATCACCGCTTCATGGATACAGTAGATTGGAAGACTGAGCGTCCCAAGCCATATCAGCGGCTGCAAGCGGATCCTTGCTGTCAGTGATTTTCCGGACAACATCAGACTCAGCAGAAGGATAAAGCAGCCAATGAGCAGGCCATCCTGAGAAAATCCACTTGTGCATGCAAAACACAGCACAAATGCCAACAGAGACAATTCTGTCAGTGTGAGTAATGCTGTTCCAACCGGTTTATAACGGTACCGTCTGATCCGTTCAGACAGAACGTAGATGAGTCCGCCTGCCAGCATGCCGGCAAGTGCACGCAGATCTACTGCCAGAAAAGCTCCATGATCCGCATGCCAGCCATTTACGGTACCATCACAGATAATCAGGTATCCATATAGCAGCATCGGCAGAAAACTGATAAGCCACGGACCAATCTTCTTTCCCAGGTACAGATACAAATACATCATCACTGGCATTGCCACAAACATCGCACAGATATACCACAGGGCACCACCCATGATATAAGAAGTCTGTACCGTGTCGGAAATAGGAACATCCGCCGGCATCATACCTGTTCCTGCCAGATAGAACAGATTTACCGGCAGATACAGGATCCATTTCACAAGTTCCATGCCTGTAAACTGATATTTCCAGGCAGAGATTATGCAGTCTGCCACAAATCCCACGGTCGTATACGGCAGTAAACGCTTGAATTTGTCGATCGTATACTGAATCGGATAGGTTGCCTTATTCTCAATCTTTCCTTCCATCCGCACCAGATGTTTGATGGCAAAATATCCGGACAGCATAAAGAAGAACTCCACAAAAATCCATCCGGTCGTAAATCTTCCGCCTGCATGATAGGAAAAAATGACATAACACGCTAGAAATCGGCACAACTCCACCATATTATTTTTCTTTTTCAAAACCTGTTTCTCCTCCGTCTCTTCTTTATTAACCCTTGTTATACTTCTGTCACTCTTACAGTATACACAGAAATCAGGTTGAAATAAACAGGAAAAGCACCGGTATTACATCCGATGCTTTTCATTTTCTTCACCTATATCCAATGATGTGACTGTCAGAAATAGATTTTGCCGCTCCTTGCTTAATAAATTCTGACTCTTGTTCCGTTTGGAATCGTATCATAGATCCATTTTGCTTCATTGATGGCAAGTCTGACACATCCGTGAGACAGTTTCATGCCGAGACGTCCGTCCTGGATACTGCTCATACTTCCATGATTATAAATAACAGAATGGAAGAGATAATCTCCGTAGAACTGTGTATAATACCAGCAGGTATATGTATCGGTACCGAAAGATTTTCCACGACCGGTTACTTTGAAGTCGCCGGTTACGGTTGGTGTGGAATTTTTACCCGGTGTACAGGACAGGTTCTTCACTGCTGTCCAGCAGCCGTTCTGTCCGTAAAATACAACAGTTCTGCAGGCGTTGGTATCTGTCACGATCAGCCAGTTTGTATCACTCTTCGCAGAAGCTGCCCTGGAAGCAATGGCACCGGAAACGCCCACCGGTACTAATTTACCGCCGGAGATCGTGCAATTCAGTCCCATCCACTGCACGGTTCCGCTGTAACCAAACTGAAGCTGTCCTCCGCGGAAATACCAGGAACCACTCTCATTCGGTGCGATTCCATTAAAAGTAAAATCAATTTTTCCACCGTTAAATTTCCACCAGCCTGCGGCGTTGCCCGCCATGCCGTTAAATCCGAAATCCACCTGACCGTTGGTAAATTTCCACCAGCCGGCTTCGTTGGATCCGATTCCGTTATAGTTAAAATCTACCAGTCCTCCGGCTACATACCACCAGCCGGCTTCGTTTTGTACCATTCCGGTATAGTTGAAGTCTACCATGCCTCCGGTGATTTTCCACCAGCCTGCCTCGTTTTGTGCCAGTCCATTGTAGCCAAAATCGATGCAGCCATTCTGTAAGTACCACCAGCCGACTTCATTATTTGTAATGCCATGGAATCCGAAATCGACCATTCCGTTGGTTACTTTCCACCAGCCGGCTTCATTCGGTACCAGACCACTGTAAGAAAAGTTTATTTTTCCGCCCTGGACATACCACCAGCCATTTTCATTTTCAGCCAATCCGGTGTAATCGAAGTTGATTCTGCCGCCCTGGACACACCACCAGCCATTTTCATTCGGAATAAGACCGTTTGCCTCAAAGTTGACTTTTCCGCCTTCAATGCGCCACCAGCCGGCTTCATTTGCCTGGAATCCGACATAATCAAATGCAACTCCGCCACCACGGACATACCACCAGCCGTTTTCGTTATTAGCAAGTCCGAAATAGTCAAAGTTTACCTGTCCGTTTTCTACATACCACCAGCCGTATGCGTTCTCTGCCAGACCGGTATAAGATTCATCTACATCACCTTCGGTGAGATACCACCAGATACCATCAATCTCTTTCAAACCGGTAAAAGCTTCATCCTCTTTGCCGTCATCTTTGCCCGTATCGTCTTTGCCGGTATCTCCTTTACCGTCATCCTTGCCGGTATCTTCTTTTCCAGTATCTCCTTTACCGTCATCTTTTCCGGTATTTCCTTTGCCGTCATCCTTGCCGGTATCTTCTTTTCCCTCGCCCTGATCGGTTCCGTTCTCTGCATCATCTTTTCCGGTGTCTTTGATTTCTCCCTGAATATCATCTGATGTTCCGGTTCCGGCAGCGCCATTTTCTGTTGCGGCAGCCTGTACCGTTACGGTTCCGTTCTGTACCGCAGCTGCATCTGTCACTTCTGATGCCATGGCCGGAGAAGCCAGTAATCCTGCTGTCAGAACAGCTGTCATAAGTCCGACACTGAGTTTTTTTAATTTCATGTTTTGTTCCTCCATTTACTTACATGTACACGCAGACTTTTTTCAAAAATTCCGTGTACCTTTGCATTCCAATATCCCATTGCATCTGATCTCACACCTGATCAGGATGGAATCGCTTTCCTGATGACCGGAATCATCTGCAGGATTCTGACTGCCACAGCGGAGATCAGGAAGATTGCAATCGTTCCAAAGATCCGGTACTTGATGCTGGTGATTGGAAATATCTGATAGATTGCCACCATCTGTACTAAATAGAAGTGTACCAGATATATACCAAAAGTCAACGATGAAAATGGTGCGGTCAGTTTTGCAAGGCAACCCAACGCTTTCTCATTTTTTATATTCTTAAAAAACAGAAATATTCCGGTAGAATACAGAATACACGGAACATTCCGATACTCCTTAAATGTTGTATCCACGGTTCCGTTCTTCAGGGACAGAATCTGTGTCCCTACAAGCATCAAGAGGAAACCTCCCAAGGCAGCGGCGTAGATAACGCAACGCCATTTTTTCGACAACTCATAATTATCGATCCAGTATCCCAGCAGCGTGTAGATCAGATATCCGCCCACAGCCGGCATTTCAAATCCCTCATTAAATTCAATATGCATCAGGTTACATACAAGCGGTGCCAGTGCTTCCAGAACAAAATACACCAGGATCGCATAGCCAAAGATCCGCTTTCTGTACTTCTCCGGAATACAGGACAGGATCGGGATACACAGATATACGGAAAACAAAGCTGGGAAAAACCAGTAAATATCCACATATCTTGTATTCAGAATTCCATCCACCACTTCCCGGATGCCCTCCGGTCTTGCGTGATATACGATATAATACCAGATCGCAGAAATCACAGACCAGATTAGAAACGGAACGAGCGTTTTTCCAAATCTTTTTTTGAAAAATACCGCTGTGGTATAACGTTTTCTGTAATTCAGTAACGTTGCACCTGATATCATAAAGAAGATCGGCACTGCAAAATAGCAGATGCACTCTATAATATTTGCGGTGATCCAGTACCTGTCATAGCTGAACTGCCAGAAGCATCCGTTGACATGCATCGCCACTACAGCCAGACAGGCAATGACACCCAGTATCTGTATATATATTTTCTTTTTCATACGATTATCATCCTATCATGCACAGCTTTGTGCTTTTTTTGTCTGTATGGACCGCCGGATTTTTTTCCAGGCAGTCAGCACCAGCATCACTGCCAGAAATACGATAATATCTGCCACACAGCGCCGCAGGGCCGTGTGGAACTGATGTCCTTCCACATGCCACACAGACTCCCAGTTGCCATCCAGAATGTGTACACACAGCAGATACAGAGAATTTCTGCCCAGGAACAAGATTGGTTTTACCAGATGTTTTGCTTTGCAGAAAATAACACTGAATTCGCTGATACACATCGTTCCTGCCACAGCTGTAATAAAACAGATCGGAAACAACGGGTACCGGCGGTTTGCCAGCTCCAGATAAATCCGTATTTCCCAGTCCGGCACGGTAATCATCAATGTCACGATCCAGATCACACCCCAGATCAGTGCCTTTTTCAATGGAGACTTCGTCAGATCCATCCGTTTCATCCGATAACCCCAGTAGAAAAACGGCATGATCGCCAATGCGATATCAAGAGAAAACGGCAGCTGCATCAGCATCCCCCAGATCATTCCAATGGCACCTACGATCATGGATACCACCAGAATCTGGGAATCTTCCTTCATACTCAGATGGATATAGACAAAAATGGCTCTTCCGATAAACAGCGCAAAGAAAAACCAGGCAATTCCGAAAGCAGCTACAGAAATCCCACTGTACTCCACAGAGGTGCCACTGCCGATGATAAACGTATACAGTTTTTCCTGCCAGTATTCAAACTGTGTCAGCAATGTCGTATCCTGCACACACTCAATCACTGTCGCGATGGCAAATACGACCACCGCCGGAACCAGCAGATGCTTTGCTGCCTTTTTCTGCTTCATTTTATACTCTTCCAAAGAGTTGGAGCAGCGATATGTCAGAATCGACAGGATAAAAAACAATGGCATGTGGAAGGAAAAAATCAATGCCCGCACATCGCTTCCTGTTTTTCCGACGTCCGCCGTATGCCCCAGTATCGTTGCCAGGATTGCAATTCCTTTTGCAAAATCGATCCATTGGACTCTTCCCGTTTTCACGGCTGTCTTTGGTTCGGTTTTATTCAAGTCTATGTCCCCTCTTTCTACACCGGGCAGATTCGGAATGCTTCTTTCATCGAAAGCATTCGGAACTGCCGTACTATGCTCCTTTGACTTCAGAATCAGGACAGATACATTTTCTCAATTTCATCTGCCGTAAACTGTACATCGTATCCATGAGAACGGATCTGCTCCGATGCATCCTCACGTTTTTTTCCTTCATAGCTCAAAATTTTGTCTGCCCACTCGGATACATCTTCCTTCAGTTCCAGGAATGTCACAAGATCGGAGATTTCCAGTTCCTCAGATACGTTTACGGATGTAATGACCGGGAGACCTGCTGCCTGCGCCTCAACACCTACGATCGGCAATCCCTCATAACGGGACGGCAGTACAAAGACATCCATGGCCTGCATATAGTCGTTGACATTATTTACCAGACCACAGAAACGGACGCTGTCTGTCAGATGCAGCTCCTCGATCTGTTTTTTCACATCCGGCTTGTTCTCACCGTCACCGATGAGCATCAGCACTGCGTGCTCATTCCGTTTTCTCACTTCCGCAAAAATACGGATCAGATACTCATGATTTTTCTGATAACTGAAACGTCCCACATGTCCCAATACAAAAGCATCTTCCGGAATCGCAAGCTTCTTTCGGATCTCACACTTCGTCTCTTCATTAAATGCAAACTTCTCCAGATCCACACCATTTTTCAGGACTTTCAGTTTGTGATCTACGATTGCCTTCGGGTATTTCCACTCACCGGCTACCACAGAACAGGCACAGTAGTCCGTCGGTGCACTCATGATATATGGGTAAGACGCCATCCTGGTCAGACGGTATTTTAACGTCTTATGCTCCGCTGCACAGTGGGAATGTACAATGATCTTCTTCACATGGTTTTTCTTTGCAAAATGTGCCATAATGCACAGAATAGAAATACTTCCGCTGTGAATATGCACCACATCATAAGGATGCTCCTTGAAAAACGCATCAATTTTATCATTGATATTGAAACGGCTCTTACCCGGCTCAAAACTCAGCCCAAAGGTATAGATCGTTCCGCCGAAAGATTTTACGATATCCTCATAATAAGAGTTATCACAATAATAAGGGGTCAGCATATCGATGGCCAGATGCTCATGATTGATATGCTGCACAATGTTGATCACAAAAGATTCCTGACCGCCATTGGAGATTGGCTCTCCAAATACTTCCAGTACACGCACTTTCTTTTCCATAGTTGTCTGCTCCTTATCTCCCATCTGATATATATTCGATGGATGGATTAAATGTTTTGCCTTCTTTGGATGCGGACAGGATCAGTCTGATCTTTCTCTTCTTCTGGGAAGATTTCAAAAGAATCTTCGCAATATGATACCAGATCTTCAGCTGCTGATAAACTCTGCGCTTCCATCCTTCGTGCAATGCGATATACATCTCATTACGGTATGCATAACGATAACGGTCAATACGCTCATCATCGTACACGATGTTGGAACCGACATTATTCTTGGTATCATGCAGCACCTGGCTGTCTTCTACCAGGTAACTCGGCTCCCGCAGTGCGATCCTTCTCGTATATTCCACATCATCGCCCCAGATAAAGAATTCCTTGATCGGTAATCCGTAGGTTGCCACAGATTTGCGCGGAATAAACATAGATACAAAAGAAGACTGTACGATCTGTTTGTACTTGCCTTCTGCCATGCCGCCTTTATATTTCGGGGTATTCATCTCGCACCAGCTGCCGTCTTTCCACAGCACTTTTCCTGCCAGATAGCCATACATGCCGTTCAGGTCTTTGTCTGCCTGCAGGAACTTCTCCAGTGCATCCGGATGCGGATAAGTGTCATCGTCCATGATCCAGATCGCATCATAACCGGCCTCATAAGCACGTCGGATACCAAAGTTAAAGCCGCCGGCGCCTCCCAGGTTTTCTCCGGTATTTTCATAAAGGATCTGTCCTGCATCCATGTAATGACGAATCGTCTCTTCTGTACCGTCGGTACTTGCGTTGTCGATGATCAGGATATCCATCGGTGCATTGACCTGTGCCAGTAATGCTTCGATATTTTTTACTAAATATTCTTTTCGGTTAAATGTTACAACTACTGCTGCTATTTTCATATTGCTCCCAGTCCTTTCTTACCGCAGATGATATAACAGAACACGTTTGCAGGCGGTCAGAAAATTCTTGCCCGCAGACCAGTCTTCTTCTGTATTGACTACGCCAAGTTCACATACCTTCAGCTCATTCTGACGCACCCATACGTTCAGCAGACGTTCGCTGATGAAACCGTAGATACGCTTCTGATAATCATTGTATTCTGACAGATCTACCATTGGCTCCAGTTCATCAAAAATAGAAAACAACCACTGACAGTATGCGTTAAACTTCTCTCTGCTGCAGATCATCATATTGAACAGATACGCTTCCGTATCTGTCATGACCGAGTCAAAGGATCTCAGATAATCCGGACACTGGCGCTCAATGATTCCGCGCACACGGTCCATATCTTTTTTCAGACCGGAAATCTGGCAGAACTGCTCCAGCACGTTCGGCTCCATCTTCTGTTTAAACGGTAAAATAATATCATATTTTCCAAGCAGTTTTCGGATATCTTTGTCCGAAAGTTTTTTGCTCTTACTGAAAGATCTGGAAAACAGTCTTCTGTAATGCACAATGCCTACATAATCATCTTTCTGCAGATTTTTCCAGAGCCAGTACACACCGGTCAGCTCACAGTAGTTTGCATTTTTCTCTGAAATATTGTCACCGGCATCGTCAAAACAGTCTCCGTATACATGGCCGCGGTAAGCGCCAACCAATAAGACTTTATAATTTTCCTGAGGAATCATGTTAAATTTTTTATGCGTGATCACATATACTGACATTTGATTGCTCCTTTTTCTTTCTCTCACGGTCACATCTGTGTGGTCCGTGTCATTTAAAGTGTAAAAATGCACCCTCTGACCAGGACACAAAATCCCGGTCAGAAGCCGCATTCTTCTCATTTTTCTTACCTCATTCTGAGATCCAGGTCAAACACACACGAATCCGGTGCGTGATCCTAATGTTTTATTCGGTTACGATCGCACCTGCAATCTGAATGTTCTGTAACTGGCAGAAGCCCAGTTCCTGTTCAAGAGTGTCATATGCAGATCTGCGGACCTGTGCGATCAGGACAGCCACTTCATATCCGGCCGCTTTTTCTCTTGCAGCCGCGCTGGATAAGATGTCTGTCTCTACAGTGGCCTCCACACCGGCCTCTCTCAGTTTTTTCACCAGTGTATCGATCCATGCGGTCTCTGTCACTTCCTCACTGGAAAGTAATAACAGCTTCTGAATCTGATTTCTGCTGCAATAACCGGTCACATCTGCACATACGATTGCTTCTTCCACAGAAAAGTCCACCGGTTTCTTTCCCCGAAGGTTGTCATACAGACGAAGCAGCATACTTTTCTTGTTTTTACCTTTTAAAGTTCCCATCAGCTGTACACCATACAGATAGGTCACATCTTTTTCGTTATTGATGGTTCCGCGCCAGATGTAAGTAATTACAATATAAAGGATTGCAAGAATAATCCCGATGCCCAGACCAAGCACTGCATATTTTTTACTGATATGCGCTTTTACAACTTCTTTTTTGGCAACATCTTTTTTATCTACTTTCTGCAGATTTTTTTCTACCAGTGCTACCTGATCTGCACTGAGTTTCTCTTTTAAAGAATCTACACGTTCCTTCATGGAAACAACACTATTGACACGGTCAATTTTATAAGTCCATAATCCCTGATCCACTACTTCCGCATAGCTCTGATCCACCAGGTTCAGTTCATGTGAACCGGTAGATTCCTGCAGTTTCTGCTCGAAATCACTCAGGCACTCCGGAATAACTGCTGCCAGTTCTTCGCAGGATTTCTGGTTTTTATGGATCACTCTGATTTCAAAGGTCAATGCCGGCGTATCTGTGATCACAGTACTGTCAGAATTTCCCTCATCTTTATCAGAATCTTTATCAGAATCTTTTTCAAAGTAAAGCAGCTCCGTCAGATACTGCAAATCCATATCGATACCGTGATTGATCATATCCTGTGCCAGACTGCCGTTTGTCACATAGTTATCATAGGCACTGAGCAGATCTTTGCTGAGCTGTTTGTCGCCGGTAATGATGCGGTACTGCAAAGTCACACGGCTCTCGTCATATGCATTGATCTGCATTAATACAGAATTGTCCAGATATGCCTGCTGCTCTTTCATATTGTCCTGAACAGCAATGACATTATTCACATCCGTCTGCTCTTTGTCGGTAAGTTTGATAGTCGTAGTCGTATCTTCACTGTTTGCAGCTTTCGCAGCTTTGCTGTCTTTGGCATATTTATAGCCACAGCATAACGCTGCAACAATGATACCAAGAATGATCACCAGTCCAATCCGGCGAAGGATTTCTTTCAACAGATCAGAAACGGTAACAATGCGTTCCTGATCCAGATTCGTATACTCTTTCTCTCTTTTCTCCATGTTTGCCTCCATCTTACTTTTTCAGGAATTTTTCTTTCATCTGACCAACCACTTCGTATACCAGCGGCTCTTTCATCAACAGAAGACCTCCGCCGTAAATGCCGAAAAACAGCAACGCGGTAATGACCAGAATCATAAAGCTATTCGTTATCGGGAGCAGATGCACCAAAAGTGCCACAACCGTTCCAAGCACACAGGCCAGTACGATTTTTCCTGCTTTTATTTTTCTCATGATCTCCATCAGGAACTTCCACATTGCAATCGCCTGTACGATCAGTACCGCCAGTTCTGCAACCAGAGTTCCGATCGCTGCACCGGAACTTCCCATACTCGGGATCAGTACCAGGTTGATTGCAAAATCAACCACCGCTCCAACGATTTCCGAAATCAATACGACATTCTCCCTGCCCTGCGGAATCAGAATCTGAATACCGGTGATATTCGTGAAGCCGATCAGAAATACCGTCGGCATGATGAGCTGCATCGGGATAATGGCCGGTATATAGTCCGCACCGGACAGCACCAGAATTGCTTCCCTTGCATAGATGATAAAGTAAACCACCAGTGGCAATGCCATCATCACAACAAGCTCCATGGCTTTCGCTGTCACCTTGCGGAACTCATCGTGACGTTTCTGCTCGATATAATATGAAACTCTTGGCAAAAGCACCGTTCCGATGGATGTTACCACACCAACCAGCACCGTTTTTACTTTAACGGCAGCTGTATAATAACCGGCAGCCTCATTGCCCTGCATAAACTTCAACATAACCGTATCCAGATTTGTATAGATCGTCGTCGCTACAGACATTCCAAAGAAGATCAGGATTGGTTTCATATGATGTTTGAAATCATAATTACGCAGCGGTTTCAGCGTAATGTATTTTCTTACGTTAATAAAGTTCATCACGTTGGACGCGGATGCGGCAAAAATTGTTGTCACTCCGTAAAACAAATAATCGTCCTTTGTATGAATGCACACAAAGGTCAGCACCAGCGCAATGAATTTAAAGAAAAGGGAACGTTTTGTAATGTAGCTGTATTCCTCCAGTGCCTTATACAGCCACTCCATTCCGATAAGATTGAACACAATTGTTGTACTGCAGATGAGATACAACGTCTTGTCCTCTGCCATTTCCGGGATAAAAAACAATGCCCCGAAAAATACTCCGTATACGATCACTGACATGATCATATTAATGATAAAGATCTCCTGTGCCGTCCGGGACAGTTTCTCCTTATCATCCCTGACGATCGCACATGCACGGATACCGTAGGTAGGGATACCAAGCTGTGCAACCATTGCGAAATATGTCACCAGCGCCACAGCAGAGGAAACCCGCCCGGTTCCTGTCGGTGTCAGAATTCGCGATACATACGGGAATGTAATCAGTGGAAAGATCACAGCAGAGAGATTGAGGATTGCATTCATAATAAAATTGACTTTTACTGATTTGTTGTTTTTACTCATTCTCGTTATTCCTGTATTCATTCATTGTTGTTACTTTCTTGCCTTCAGCCTCACATGTGTGGTACGAAACCGCACACGCCGGTTCAGACGGTGGCCTTCCCGGTGGAACAGCGCACTTCTGCCACGCAGGCTGATATAAGTGATGCCGAAAAACGGCAGCGGATTGTATGCAAGATTCAGCAGACGAGGCTCTGTTATAGAAAATGCAGTGATCAGAAGCACTGCCGTCTGCAGATAAAAATCTTTTTCCTTTACGGCCATATACATGATATACGTATATACAGCTATGATAATGACAAGCGGGATCAGACCGTTTTCCAACAAAATCTGCATGTAGGAGCAGTCTACATAATTATAAGCTCCTGCCGTTGCATTGTGGCTGAAACCAATCCACTCGATTTTTGTTCCGAGCAGAGAAAAGCCATAATCTCTCCATCCAAAGCATCCCAGTTCCAGTCGTCCGGAGAGCACACTGTTGATCTTCTGCCAACGAGCATCGGTCGGTATATAAAAAATCTGACATGCCACGGCAAGGATACAGAAAAATGCCGGTGCACCGATCAGAAGCCTGTTCTTGCGGATCCGATTCTTGCGGTTCTGCCAGTAGAAACGCATGACATAGACGTAAACCAGCAGCAATGTGGACAGATAAAAACTCATACGGGCATCGGTCAGTTTGTACAACCCGAAGTTTACTGCCTCCAAAATCACATACTCGATCAGGTGTGCACGCTCTTCTCGCAAATAAATATAAAGAACCATAAAGTAAAAATAAAGGATCGCACCTGTTGTCGTCCATAAAAATCCAAGTCCGTGCCGCTGACGGGTAGACGCATCAAAGATATAATCCGGTATGATACCGATCTGTGACATGACCACGATTGACAGCAACATCGCTCCCTGTATGATACAGGTCAGCTTTACGATGGTTCTGACATTGACTTCCTTTGCAGCGAGAATCATGATCAGGTATAAAATGAACGTACTGTTGCCGGAGCAGACTACGGTTCCCACCGTGAGTACACCAAGGATTGCCACGCCCCAGATCTGTTTTTCCCGGTAACTGTCCTGCAGAATGAGCAGTGCTGCCAGGAAATAGCACAGATAACGGACATACTTAAAGATAGAAGATGCCGCACCCATTTCCTCAAACGCAGTCTGTGACAGAAGCAATACGATCATATATACGGTGTAGATTATCAGAAAGAAACTTTCTCTTTTTGTTGTCCTGTATTGCATAATCCTCCCCTAAAAACTTCCTTCGTATTTCTTTTTCCCGAATTTTGCTTTCAGGAAGGCCATCCCTTTTTTCTTCCAGTCGATTTCTTCCATATGAATATAAGGAATCTCTTTGATTTCTTCTTTCTGATTCATCAGCCATACATTAAAGATGATCTCGCTGACTCTTCCGTAAAATCTTCCCTGGAAAAAGGAATATTCTCTGTCTCCCACACGTTTTTCCAGTTCAAACAGAATGTCAAACAGCCAGCTGCAATATGCGTCTGACAGAGATTTTTCCATTATATACATATTAAACATATATCCGCCGGTCTGCTTCATTACTTTGTCAAAGCTTTCCAGATAATCCGGATATTTTTCACTGATGATTTCTCTGGTAATATCAAGATGTTCCGCATAATGAGTATGCGCATAATGAGAATAAAGTGATTCGATATAGTAGTTCCGTCTCTTCGGAACAATGATCTTATACTTCGGAATCAGCTGTGCCAGCTCATCCCCGGTGAGTACACACTCCATCGGTGTATGACTTTTGCGGAAAGATCTGCTCTTCATGGAAAAGTGACGGCGGTAATGTGCCAGTCCAAGATAATCACAGTCCAGATTTTTCCACGCCCAGTACAGCCCGGTCAGCTCACAGTAGCTCGGATTTTTTGCGGAAATATTGTCTCCGGTATTATCCGGCTGATATGGCAATGCATCTTTTCCTTCTCTGCCGACATGTACCGGCAGATAAATGTCATCCTGAGGCATGTCATACATTTTATGTGTTGCAATAATTATTTTCGCATTCATCAGCATTTACTCCTTTTCCCGCCGGCTGCCTGCATCTGCGCTGCCGGCTATTCAAAATTCAGGTTCAGTCCACGACTGAAGTGAATGGAAACCAAATAGTCTGTTTTCCCACATGCAGATAAGCCGTGGAACTCTTCCACAGCAATTTTTCTCTACGCAAACAGACTACTTTTTGTCAAATTGATTTTGGTGTCAAAACACTCAAATCTTGATTACATTCTATAAGTCTCATTCACTTTATCATTTTTCCTGTTAATTTACAAGAAATATTTCCTTAATAAATTATTTAGGATTGGTTGACATCCCAAAATCTGTGCTGTATGATACCAGCTAGACAATGTCAGCCCTGGAAGTATATCGGAATACTGTTATGCATTTTTAGCGCCTGCCACCGGCAGATGTTTTTCTAATTTTCACTTCACAGGCATTTTTTATCAGGAGGAAAACTTTGTCAGTGCCACTCTGATGGTTATCAGAAATCTATCCATGCCGTGGATAAGAACAGAAAGAGAGGGAAATGAAGAATGAAAAAAGATTATTTAAAGAAACTTGCAGCTCTGTCTGTGGCTGCCGCTATGGTATTTTCCATGGCTGCCTGCGGAAACACCGGCACAGGCAACAATGCAGGAAATGCTTCTGAAAGTTCTTCCGCTGCTGCGGAAAACACTTCCAAAAAGGATAACAAAAAGCTGACAAAAATCACATTCTGCCTGGACGGGACACCGAACACCAACCACACCGGTCTGTATGTGGCACAGCAGTTGGGATACTATGAGCAGGAAGGTCTGGACGTTCAGATCGTACAGCCGCCAGAGGACGGTGCTGCTCTGATGTGTTCCGCAGGTCAGGCTCAGTTTGCCATTGCGGCACAGGACACTATGGCAGCATCCCTGGACTCTGATGCTCCGCTTAATATCACAGCTGTTGCTGCTGTATTACAGCATAACACATCCGGCATCATGTCCCGTAAAGGTGACGGCATTGATACACCGGCCGGCATGACAGGCAAGACTTACTCCACTTGGGAATCTCCAATCGAGCTTGCTACTCTGGAGACAGTTGTCAACGAGGATGGCGGTGATTTCAGCAAAGTAAAACTGATTCCGAACGACATCACAGACGAACCGGCTGCACTGGCTGCTCATCAGACAGATGCCATCTGGGTGTTCTACGGCTGGGGTGGTATCAACGCAAAACAGGAAAATACAGACTGTGATTTCTTCTTCTTTAAAGATATCAACCCGGTATTTGATTACTACACACCGGTGATCATTGCAAACAATACATTCTTACAGGAGCATCCGGATATTGCAAAGAAATTCCTGGAAGCAACACAGAAAGGTTATGAATATGCAATCCAGAATCCGGTAGATGCAGCAAACATGCTGCTTGCAGGTGACAACACCGGTTCCCTGAAAGGTTCTGAAGAGCTGGTTCAGGCTTCCCAGCAGTATATTTCCGATCAGTATATTGCAGATGCAGCCAAATGGGGCTTCATTGATGCAGACCGCTGGAATGCATTTTACAGCTGGCTGGCAGAAAATAATCTGACATCCACAGATCTGACCGGCAAAGGATTTACAAACGACTATCTTGGAAATTAAAATGGCATTATTAAAAGCAGAACATATTACAAAAACATATAATCAGTGCACAATCCTCAAAGACATCAACATTGAACTGCATCAGAAGGACGAGATCGTAATTCATGAACAGAAACCAAGGCCTGACGATTTCTATCTGACGGAAACGTTTCTGAATTACAAACGCGACATTATCAGTCGACTTTAGTTTTTATTTCTTTGTATTTAAAAGTTGAAAACGGAAACCAACGCAGACACGAAGCATTTTCCTGTCGTCTGCGTTGGTTTCCGTTTTTTTCATCAGTAGGAACGTATATATCAAATGTTATAAGATAACATCACTGTGTCCGGTTTCTTTTATTTCGTTCAGTTCCATTATATCCGTTTAGATGGCATCCAGAGCCTGTGCGAGATCTGCAATCAGGTCTTCCTTGTCTTCGAGACCACAGGACATCCGCACCAGTCCCGCCGGAATTCCGGCTGCCTCCAGCTGCTCATCTGTCATCTGGCGGTGTGTAGATGTCGCCGGATTCAGACAGCAGGTTCTTGCATCAGCCACATGTGTCTCGATGGCTGCCAGTTTCAGATGCTTCATAAATTTTTCTGCTGCTGCACGGCCGCCTTCCAGTTCAAAGGATACGACACCACAGCCACCCTTCGGCAGATATTTCTGTGCCAGTTCATAGTATTTGTCTCCCGGAAGTCCACTGTATGTTACACGCACTACCTTTGGATGGTTTGACAGAAATTCTGCCACAGCCTGTCCGTTTTCCACATGACGCGGCATACGCACATGCAGGGATTCCAGACCGAGATTCAGATAAAATGCATGCTGCGGAGACTGGATGCTTCCCAGGTCACGCATCAGCTGTGCCGTACATTTTGTGATAAACGCTCCAGCCTGTCCGAATTTTTCTGCATAAGTGATTCCATGATAAGATTCATCCGGTGTGCAAAGTCCCGGGAATTTGTCCGCATGTGCCATCCAGTCAAAATTACCGGAATCTACGATGGCTCCACCTACTGCAGCACCGTGCCCGTCCATATATTTTGTCGTGGAATGAGTTACAATATCTGCCCCCCATTTGAACGGATTACAGTTTACCGGTGTCGGGAACGTATTATCCACGATCAGCGGCACTCCATGTGCATGTGCTGCTTTTGCAAATTTTTCGATATCCAGAACTGTCAGTGCCGGGTTTGCAATCGTCTCACCAAATACAACTCTTGTATTATCCCGAAATGCTGCATTCAGTTCTTCTTCTGTGCAGTCCGGTGCTACGAATGTCGCTGTAATCCCCATTTTTTTCATTGTCACTTCGATCAGATTGAACGTTCCTCCATAAATAGCGGAAGACGCTACAATGTGGCTGCCACACTCGCACACATTAAATAGTGCGAAAAAGTTTGCTGCCTGTCCGGAAGATGTCAGCATTGCTGCGGTTCCACCTTCCATCTCTGCGATTTTTGCTGCTACCGTGTCATTGGTCGGATTCTGCAGACGGGTGTAGAAGTACCCGGTATCTTCCAGATCAAATAATCTGCCCATTGCCTCACTGGTTTCATAGCGGAAGGTGGTGGACTGAACGATCGGAATCTGTCTCGGCTCACCGTTTCCCGGACGATATCCCCCCTGTACACAAGTTGTGTCTAATCTGTACTTACTCATTTTTTTGTTCTCCTTTTTCTATACTGTTTATTCGCTGCGTTTGTTCATCGTCAGGATCGGTACCAGATGATTGTATACCAAAAACGTAATGACCACGCTGATCATCGCCTTTACAAAAGTAAATGGCATATTGAAGACGATCAGACTTTGCAAGATGCTTTTTACTCCCGGAAAGATTGCCTGATAAGCGGCCAGGATCGTGTCTGCCGGCATGAAATTATAATATACCGGATAAACCACAAAATAGTTCGATACCACACTGACTAAAGCCATTAAAATGGCACCCAGGACTGCTCCTCCACAGGCACTCTTTTTTGATTTCTTTTTCTTATATAATAATCCTGCCGGCAGGATAAATACTGCATTCAGAATAAAATTTGACAGTTCTCCGACTCCACCGGTAGATGTGACAGTCAGATGAAGCAGATTTTTGATCAGTGCGATGATAATACCACCTGCCGGACCAACTGCGAGACTTCCGATCAGTGCCGGGAAATCAGACAGATCCATTTTAATAAATACCGGCATCAGCGGAACACTGAATTCCATAAACATCAGTAAATAGGCGATTGCAGACAATACGCCCACGATCGCCATTTTCGCAATATTGGATTTTGCCGGTTTATTTGCTTTTGTTTTCATAACTTATAAATCTCTTTTCTCTCTATCGTTTTTTCTTTTTGGACCGAATATGACTGATAAACACCAGCGCAGTAAAAATAATGGCGAGGAAATAACCGATTGCGCCTAATGCCGGTATTCCCAGCAGTTTCGGTTCCATATTTGTGGTGCATATAATACTGGAACTGATCAGCAATGCCATGATCAGAAATCCCATAACCAGGCGCCGCACCAGTGCATTCAGCATCAGCGTCAGATCATCTGTGGCATGCAGATCCAGATTGATACTGGTCTGCCCATGCATATAACTGCGCAGCAGATCGGAAATATAGGACGGGATCTTAATCCCCTTCTGCAATGCCTGCCACACTTCCTTCGCACCAATGTGCAGTTCCTCTTTCATATTAGAAGTGGAAAACCGGTTTCCTGACATCCGTGCCGCCGCCACCTGCACCACATTGATATCCGGGGCGATTTCTGCAATGACACCCTCTATGGTTGTCAACCCGCGTACGAGCATGGTCAGACTGTGAGGCATGGATACTCTGTTTTCTTTCATAATATCCATCAGATCCTGCATCAGCGTTCCCATATTCAGTCCGCCAAAATTTGCATTGCCATATTTGGTCAGCCAGTCTCCGATATCCGAATACAGCAGTTTCTGATCCGGCTTGTCATGAAAATCTCCCAGTGAAAGTACGGCTTCCACGATCAGACTCACATCATTCGTAGCCACTCCTTTGATCACTTTTCCTAACAACACCTGATCACGCTGGGAAAACCGCCCCATCATCCCCATGTCGATCCAGACAATTTTTCCGTCCCGGATACGCATGTTACCCGGATGTGGATCCGCATGGAAAAATCCGTCTTCCATTATCTGTTTCACATAGTTGTCTGCCATTTTAGAGCCGATCTCACACAAATCATAGCCCGCTTCCAGCAGTTTTTCTTTTTCATCCACTCCGATACCGTCAATGTACTCCATCACCAGCACCTGGGTGGTCGTATATTCCCGATACAGCATCGGGCTTGTGACAAATGCCACATTTTTGTTCAGTCGCGCAAACTCTTCCATGTTCGCAGCTTCTGCCAGGAAGTTCATCTCATCCTGCGCTACTACCCACATTTCATCCAGCACCTGATTCATATCCACCAGACCGGCCATATTGATTGGCGGCATCAGTTTGACAGCCCGATGCAAAAATGCGATGTCCCGGGACATGGTCTCGTAAATGCCCTTGCGTTGCACTTTTACTACTACTGTCTCACCGCTTTTCAACTTTGCTTTATGCACCTGTGCAATGGATGCCGAACCGATAGGAGTTTCCTGAATTTCTTCAAACACGTCCTCCAGCTTCGTACCGTAAGCATGCTCAATGACCTCACGGACTTCTGAAAATGGCATCGGTGTCACTTCCGATCTCAGACGCATAAATTCGTCACAGATTTTTTTCGGAAAAATATCAGAGCGCATGGACATAATCTGGCCCAGCTTAATATAAGTTGGGCCAAGATCCTCCAGGATAAGGCGCAGCTTTTCCGGCGTTACCCCCCTGGCAATTTGATGTTTGTGTATGACTGAAATTATTTCCCGTAAACGGGTTCCGTTTGATTCTTTTTCACTCATATTTTCCTATTATCTATTCCAGTAAAGCTGTCAAAACAGTCTCTACACTTCGTCCGGTGCTTCCTCTTCATCATCCTGCGCCGCATCCGCAGCTTCTTTCTGGGCAATTGCGTCTTTCAGAGCTGCGATCTGCTCCGGGGACATTCCTTTTAATACATCAGCCGGATCTTTTTCTTCGTCTTTTTTGAATGTCTGTTTTACATTATGCTTTAACTCCTCATTGAGCACTTTTCCCTGCTCAACCGTCAGTTCGCCTTTTTTAACCAGATCATCCAGAATTTCTTTGGATTTTTCTGCAGTCGTAGCTGCTGCGCCAATACCTGCCAATAAGATTTTTTTCATGCTGTCACTAATTTTTTCCATAATGAAATTCTCCTTTCTATCATACCTGCGGAACATCCCGCAACGTATCTTTTGATCCTAGAACAAAAGTATACACCAGATACTGTTATTTTGCACCTGTTTTATCTTATTTTTTTGTGATGGGTCAGCCCTGTTACTGTTCTCACGTAACACTGCAACGTTACTTCTGCATCTCGTATCCATAATGTTCAAAATAAAATCCGAGTTTTGCATTGATCTTATCCCGCAGCCGCGGTGTCAGTTCAAATTTGTTCTTTTTGTAATTCTTCTGACTCTCCAGATATGCGTCAAAGTAAGGTTTTGCCTCCTCAAATCCGTCAATCCCCAGATGTTCATAGATCAGCTTTACATATCCCTTCGGATCCTTGCAGAAATCCTCATATTTGATATCGATATGATCCTGCGGCGGCATTTCTTCCAGTTCCCGGAAAGCTTTCTTATAAATTCGTTCAAACAGATCAATCGTCACGTCCTCGATCACTTCATATGGTGCCGGATCATTCAGGCAGAACAGCCCCATCTCCTTGGTAAACATATTGATGGTGGACATGACAACCGTGTACGGATTTCGGTAAATATTGATGAATTTTGCACCCGGATAGCAGCGCTTCAGAGCACCGATCCTGCAGGTATTCTCCGGGCTTTTCAGTAAAAGCTGTCTGCCGCCATACAGATATGTGACCTTCTTCAGAATGTAATCATAGGCTTTGCGCCATTCCTGCTGCCGCTTTTCATCCTGTTCATCAATAAAAGCTGTCTCAATGTATTTGACACCATTGCCGCCATCCGGGAATACCAGCATATGGCTGATGGCCTGCGTAGAAATCGTTGCCTGGGCAAATACTTCCTCCATCGGAAGATCCAGTGTATATTCCAGATTATCCATCGGCCGCGCTCCCTGCAGCAGTTTTTTCTGAGCTTTTGCAAGGATTCCTTTCATGAAAATACAATTGCTGAACGTCACGGTACGCACCGGATCAAACCATCCAAACTGTGGATCCCTGGTCAGCAGATTCTGTAAAAATGTCGTTCCAGAACGCCAGTAACCAACGATATATACCGGATCTTTTTTTATCTTTGTCCGCTTGATTGGAACATAAAACACCAGCCATTCCAGAAATGCCGGAATTGCCAGAATGGAAGAAACCGCCGTGATCAGCCGCACCTGGCCTTTATTTTCCTCTGTGATCGGATTGCTTCGCTTCAGGCGGATCCAGTTGTCTAACCGGCAGCCCATCAGATTGTGTGATAGATTGATCTTTTTTCCCATAGTATCTTGCACTTCCTTTTTCTAATAATCATATACAATGAAAAGAACACAGCCCTCGATATCTTCCATATAATGAAAACTCTGAAGTCCCGGACAGTATTTTGCGATTCCGTATTCTTCCACAAAATACTGCATGGCCTGTTCATACAGATCTACACTGGCAAATTTTACCTGCATCATTTCTTCTCTGTTATTATATGCAGTTCCAAACAAAGCCCCGATGACATCCTGATTCCATTCGGTAATATAACGGCCTTCGTGCACATAATAATTATCTTTTACCGCTGTACATTCCGGCAGCGGAATCCTGCTGTCCGGTGTATGGGACTGCATAATATCTGCTGTGGTAGCCCCGAAATAATTGTAGTCCACATATTTGGAAAGCACAGATTCTTTCTGTTCCGACTGTCGGGACAGATACTGGGAATTGCCCCAGGTAGTATCCATATAATAATATGCTCCGTCCAGCTGCACCAGATTCCATGCATGCGGTCCGTCACTGACATTTCCGATGACTGTCGTACAGGAAACCCCCAGTTTTTCCAGCAGATACTGCGTCGCATAGGCATATCCCTGACAAATGGTTTCATGATTCAGAAAAACACTGATGATGTTCTGGTTATCTGCGGAATCTTCCACATAATCCACTTCGTCGATGAGCTTTTCAAACACATAAAGCGCTTTTTCATAATCACTGCCTTCTTTCGGTGCATCCGCCAGCATCCGGTCCGCTTCCTTATCAATCGCCTTCTGTGTCTTCTTCTGTTCTTCCGCTGTCATGCTGTATTCCGGGGTGATTTCAATGGCTGTGATCTCATCATCCCTGCTGTATGTCACATAGGAAAACTGCTTCAGCCAGAACAGATCACAGTAATCATACCGCACCGCCAGATATGCAAGCTCCATCTGCTCCACATCTGTGGTAGCAATCTGTACTTCCTTTTTTCGGTGTACGATCGCATATAAGATTTCATCATATACAAGTTTCGTCGCATCATCCAATGTGTTGTATGCATATTTGTCCTGCGAAACCGTCTTTACCTGCAACGGATTGTTCCCGGTAACCATTTTTTCCACCCGGTCTGCCACTTCCGTCATATCCGTTTTTTTGCCTCCGCAGCTTCCAAGCACCAGTACCATACAGCTGATGAGCAGCACAATGCCCATCCGTCTGTAAACACACATTTTTTTCTTTCTCACTCAGTTGTCCCCGTTCTTTCTATCATAGACAGCACAGACACTCACGATGTTCACACGCACCATGAGTGAACTGTAACCCATCTTTGTTATTGCTTTTTTTTCTGTTCACTTTTATAATAGATCTTAAATGGTTATCATACCACAATCATACATTTTTGTGAACAGGAGATTCCGCATGATTGCATTGAAACTCACCGAGATCGGTACTTTTATCAATAAACTGTTAAAGGACGGCATGTGTGACCATTTTCTGCTTCAGGAAGCAGTGATCACCCAGGCTGCCACTTATACCATCGATGGCTCGTTCCATCCGGATTACTATGAACCGGAAGAACTGGACACGCTGCATCTGCAGGATCTGTCCTACCTTCCGTTTTCCCTGCTGCGGCCGAGCTGCCTGAAAATAATGCAGGGCAAAAAGAAACCCTTGTTTTTTAAGTTCGTATTTCTGCTTTCCCCGAAAAACCAGGAAAAGACTATCACACGTTCCGGCACCGATTTTACATCCAAAGATATCAGCGGTATGTATGTGCATTTCACTTATAAAAATGAAGTGCTGACCTGTACCACAGGTATATCCTACCGGCTGTTTTCCCTGGACAAGTCTTTGGAACAGGAATGGGACCGGCTCGTTCAGGTATTTCTGCGTCAGAATGGCATCGCTGCGGAAGCGGTCAGCTGACCGCTTCTGCCAGCTCCCGGAAAAATAAGACTGCTGTTCCGGCAAAGATACACAGATCCGCGACGTTATAGATAAGTTTTCTCAAACAGGCCAGCGGCACACGAAACTGCAGGTAATCTGTCACATATCCATGTACAAACCGCTCCAGCAGATTAGCCAGTCCACCGCCAAGAATCAGGGCAAGACCCCATTTTCCTGCCTTTTCTCCTTTCAATGTCAGCAGGAACAAAAATACCACCGCAAGAAAACTCACCACCACAACGCCAATGATTTTTACCAGCATCGGACGTTTTCTTAACGTATCATTTGCCATACCATAATTGTGATATTTTCGCAGACGGACACCACATTTTCCCCATTTCTGTCCATCTTCTTCCACATTTTGATTGATGTACCGGCGGATCAACAGCTCCGCCAGACAGATTGCCACAATCACAGCTACATAGATCATGTCGTCTCTTCTCCTTTTTCATTCTTTCCGGATAGTTCCAGTTCTATACTGCGATATACGTCACGGAATGGCAGTCCGGTGCTTCGTGCAATCGCTGCCACACTGTCATATTCCAGTGTCAGCACCTTTCCCTGCTCTTTCTGCAGACGTTTTACTGCCACTTTGCCAAAGGAACTTTTTTTCTGGTCAGTCTCCCGGTGCAGGATGCTCCGCTGCATAATTGCATGTCGGATTCCGATAGCTGTCGTTTCCGCAAAAATGATCTGCTCCATCCGTTCCTGGTCATCCGGATGGCACAATACCGTCAGCAGATACGCCGGCCGGTTTTTCTTCATATAAATTGGCATATAGCTGACATCCCGTGCCCCTTCCCGCATGAGACGTTCCATCGTATAACCAAGCACTTCTCCGCTGCAGTCATCAAGATTGCATTCCAGTTTGCAGATCTCATCTGCGGAAGTCCATGCAGATACATCCATTCTTCTGTACCTGTCAGCGTCTGTACACACTGCTCCCTCAGAATATACCGCAAAATCTTCTGATACTGTTTTTACCTGTCCTGTTTCATGATCCGGCTGTCCTGATTTCACAGCTTTTCCGGGTACATTTTGATCTGATCCTGGTTCTGATCTTTGTTCTTCCTTTTCCACAGATTTGAGTGGTATGAATTTGGGCTCTGCCGAATCCGGCGTCAGTAATTCCAGTTCCGCCCTCTTTGGTGTCAGAACCTCCGGTCTCATCTGTCTGGCCACAGAATTTCTGCGGAGCAGGACGACACGAAGGCGGGCCGGCTCTCCTTCCGAAGATACACCGTTTCCGACTCCCTGACTGATCATCTGATACTGTTTCGGCAGATGACGTACAATTTTACACGCTGCCAGCAGTGCCGCTGCTTCCGGTGTTACCCAGGCTCCATCCCGCTCCATCCGTTGCAATGCAATACCTGTATCCATCAGAATGTACAGTGTCTCCGGCAGCGGCACCTGTTTTTTGCCATCCTGCGTTGTGATACATTCAAATCCTTCATATAATACCGGGCAGATCACCTCACCGATCTGCAACTGTTCCATTCCGATTGCTGTGGTCATCATCGCGATCACACCGTCAAAATCTCTTTTGGAAAAACGAAGTTCTTCCGGTTCCACATGTTCCACCGTTGCTTTTGCATTCAGCCAGATCCCGTATGCACGGGCAAATAGTCGTTCCGCATCCGCAGGCAGGGCAAACTCATGGATCCGTTCCTGCATATTGTGAAGCATCTCCTGTCTTGCTGCTTCGGAGCAGGACAGTTTCCGCAGTCCGACCACCAGTTTTCTCGCAGCTTTTCCCTCCGGCATCAAATCCAGCAATGCTTCTGTCAGCATCCGGGCACTCAGCCCCTCATAACATTCTATATAAATACTCTGTTTCATTTGTATAACCTCGCTTCCACCATTTATTTCCGGTTTCTTATGCTGCTTTTAGTATAAGATAAAATGTAAAAAAACGCTAACATTTTTTGTACACCGGCACAATACCCAAGCAAAATTGTATGATTACCTTTTGGTGATGGATAAATTGCATAATTTCGCAAGAAAAATTTATGAATCATTGTGAACACTTATGCACGCACATTTGCTATTATAATAACTGTAAAAACCCCCAATACATTATAAGTTTTTTGCTACCCCCATAGTAAAAAATACCTTCTCCTTAAAAGACAGCCGTTCGGATTTGGCTGTCTTTTTTTTGTATTTTTTCAGAGTTCTCTCAACCGCAACAGTGCATCATACACGTTCAAGGTACCATATCCATACACGGGGCTTGGATAAACACGTTCCTCGTCCCGTCCGGCACCACGGATCAGCAGGTTTTTCAATTCTGTCGTATTCAGATAGCGCATATTATTTTCCACGATCCCCCACTGAAACATCTGAGCACAGGCTCCTGCCGTCAACGCTGCACTGATGCTTGTTCCGCTGCGCAGTTCATACTGATCTGGCAGCACCGGACCGGTCACATTTACACCGGGAGCGATCAGATCCGGTTTTACGGCATTCAAACCGGAAAATCCCCGTCCGGAATCCGGATAAATACTCCCGCCCACTGCCTGATAAGCCCCTGCTGTAATCGCTACCCGGGACATGCCTGGCATCGTGATCGTTGTATCCGGACTGGAGCGCAGGAAAAATACCTCACCACTTAAAAATGCAGACAGAGGCAGCCAGCAGCATATGTTTCCGCTGAGTACCAGATCCCCCTGTACTTCCACACTCCAGATTCCGGCAAGTGGGTTTTCAAATCGCAAACTGATCAGCTGCATGCTGTTTCGTGTTCCAACGATGGCATATTCCACCGTCAGCCGTGTCTGTTCAAATAAAAATGTATACGCTTGCCTGCTTCCGGGGTACACCACAGTCTTCGGAAACCGTTCTCCCGTAGGTGAAATGACGGAAACCTGATAAATCTCAGGAACCGTGCTCCACATTTCCATCTGAAACCCGCGCACCCGTTCTTCCACAGACAACTCAATGATTTCTGATCCGCCCTGTATCACATTCCGCTTTTCATGGTGTCTCTGGTTTGCCTCATTCCCAGCTGCAACCACCACCGCCCTCTGCCGTCTGCGTCCCAGTTCATCGCACTGTACCGACAATGGCTCCTCTCCCGTATGATTTCCAAGACTGCCACCCATTCCGATACAGACCACCAGCGGAAGCTGTCGTTCATAAGCAAAACGATTCAGCCAGGCGAGTCCCAGCATCAGATCATTTTCCTGATAGCATTCCACGCCATCTGCTATAAAATAGTAGTCCCGCAGATACTTTTTTGCCTGCTTGCACTTTACAACTGCGATGTGTGCCAGCGGCGCCGCTCCGGAAAACTCTGCCCCTGCATCCGCACTTCCACAGGCAACCCCTGCCAGAAAAGTTCCATGCCCACTTTCGTCCCGCTCCGGTACAATGCTCTGCGGCTGTTCCGCCTGCAGCGCGGCATTGATCTCCTCTTCCCCATAAAAAGCACCATACACCATTCCATTTGGCGGAGGACCTTCCATCTGTGTCTGATCCCAGATACCAAGGATTCGTGTACTTCCATCCACATTTCGAAAAGCCGGGTGTTCATAATTGATCCCGGTATCCACAAACCCGACCAACACACCCTGTCCCTGCAAATCCAATGCTGCCGGATTCTGCAACCGTATCATCCCACTGACTTCCAACGCAGTCATATCCATAGGTGTCAGGCAGTGCGGTATCGTCAGATACGGATAATCCTGCAGATTCAGCTCCGGTGCCCGTTCCCTTCTGTAAAAGCCAATATCATAAGTGTCATCCACTTGTTGGATACACTCCGGGGCTCCCATAGAATAACCGCCGATATAATCCAGGATCAGATCATAATACTCATTTGAATAGACTGCTTTTTTACAAAGTTCCTCGTCCAACCTGTGTCTCCCGAAAACTTAATTGCTTATTTTTAATAAAATATGCAATGCCAGTGAAAACGTTTCTCTCAAAATCCTATCAAATGAAAAAGAACGTACCAAGGGAAAATTAGTTACTTTTCCTGGTACGTTCTTTTGAAGATTTTACCTTTATATATTCAAATGGATTCCTTCCCGGCAGATCACTCCACAACCGCCAACCCATATGGTTGGTTTTCCATCTGCCATCCGCACTTTCGTATAGACTTTTGACGGACGATGCATGTGCTCTCCCTGAAGGAAACAATTCATCTGATTTACCTGAATCATTCCTTTTTGATACAGATAATAGGTCAATCCACCGTTCGATGTTCCGGTCGCACATTCCTCCGGAATATCATACAACGGTGCATAATTACTGCAATATGCTGTAATTTGTTCTGTTTTCGGCAGATTCAGACAGGACATATGTACCCCTACCACATCCAGTTCTTCTGAAATTCTGCTGATTTCTTCTTCATGCTGCACAGCCTGCAGCAGGTCATCCCTGCTTTTGACGCACACATGAATATCTCGCAAACCTGATTTCACGATACGGACTTCCATCGTTTCATCCAGAGCTGTTACGTCAAGCTCATACGCATCACAGATACGTTGCACCATCTTTGGTTCCAGCTTCTGCTGAAGCTCCGGTGCATCCATTTCCATCCAGATGATTCCCTCCGAAACTTCCACCGTCAGCTGCGCTTCGGTTGTGACCAGCTCATACACACCATCTCCAATCACACCTTTCTGATACAGATACGAAAAAGATGCGATTGTTGCATGACCACACAACGGAACCTCCGCTGCCGGAGTAAAATACCGAATGGCAAAACTTCTGTCATTCAGACGAGTGATAAATGCGGTTTCAGAGAAATGCAGCCTGGCTGCGGCCTGTTGCATCTGTTCATCAGTCAAATGCTCCGGCTTTTCCCCGTCGTAATCCTGATGCCGGTTCTGTTCTTTTAAACAGAGCTCTTCATTCAAATATACGACACCTGCGGGATTTCCTCCCTCCGGATGTTCCGAAAATCCATTGACTACATTTACTCTCATGGTTTCCTTTTATCTTCCCTTTCCATTCTTTTCTTCCGGAGTTCTCACCTTTTTTTGCTTCCCCTGCTGGCAAAAAACTCGGAAATAATCGAAGAAGCTACAATCACTGAACCACCGACAACCAATTGCCAGTATAATGGATCTCCCAACATAAGCACTGCCAGCAATGTGGCGAATACACTCTCAAAGGATAATAATATACCGCTTGTTGTGGTAGATACCCGCTTCATACCGTACAGACACAGGAAATATGGAATGATAGAGCAGAAAATTGCCAGGAAGAAAAATGCACCAAATGGCAATGCTATGGTACCGATCACCTTAAAGCTTCCGCTGAACAGTGTTGCAATCCAGGCAAGTACTGCCACCGTTCCCATCTGTGTCAGATTCAACAGCCAACCATCATACTGTTTACTGAATTTCGACGAGTATACAATATGTACGGCATAGGAAAGTGCACATCCGGCACTGAGCAGATCACCTTTATTAAAGGAATCCAACCCATTTGCCAAGAGAAGACAGATTCCAACCATACAGATTACAGATGCAAGTACATCGCTGCCTGTCGGTTTTTTTCTTCTTATAATAAGATACACGATCGGAAGTATTATAATATAAGAAGCTATAATAAACGATGACTTGGAAGCCGATGTATACTGAAGTGCAACTGTAAATAAAAAGAATTCAAAAAACATTGCGGTTCCCATTTTCATTCCTGAAAACAGGAGATCTTTTGTGTAATGTTTGAATTTAGGTATACATATTACTGCAAGTATGATTGCAGCAAATGAAAATCGAAATGCAAGTAATACAGAAGGTGGCACTTCGGCCACCAACTGTTTTACGGCTATGTAAGCGGTGGCCCACAGAAATGCAGAGGCCACGAGGGCCAAGCACCCTATGAGACGACCTTTTTTCATGATTTATTTAAATCCTCTCTTAACCATGTCTGTTACTGCAAATGTTGCAACATCATCTGCATATTTACCAGCACCAAAACCGGCATCATAACCAAGTTCTTTTGCAAGTTCATGTGTAATACGTGCACCACCACAGCAAACGATATATTTATCACGAAGTCCCTCAGCCTCAAGAAGCTCGATCAGATTTGTTAAGTTCTGAATATGAACATCTTTCTGAGTAACAGTCTGAGATACCAGCAGTACATCTGCATGTAACTCTTTTGCTTTCTCGATAAATTCTTCGTTTGGAATCTGAGATCCAAGGTTATATGCCTCGATCATCTCATAACGCTCCAGACCATAATGTCCGGCAAATCCTTTTCGGTTCATAACTGCATCGATACCTACGGTATGAGCATCTGTACCTGTGGAAGCACCTACTACTACGATCTTTCTGCCGAAGTGCTCTTTGATATATTCATTCACTTCATCCATAGACATTGTCTCTTCTTCTACTGTCTGTACATGGATATCCGTGTAGTTTACTGTGTGAACGCAGCTGCCGTAGCAAACGTAGAATGTAAATTCTGTATCCAGAGCATGGTGATATGCTACGTTGACATCTTCCAGTCCCATCAGTTTGCAAAGCTGTCTTGCTGCTTCTTCTCCGCGCTCATCATCTTTGATCGGTAATGTAAAGCTTAACTGCATTTTACCATCATTCATGGTGTCGCCATACGGTTTGATTTTGGTCAGATCCAGAGTTGTATCGAAATCTGCCTTGCTCATATTGTAAAGTCCACTCATCGCTTAGACCTCCTTTTTCATCAGAGTAATAAACGGGTTGAAGTAATTATCATCTTTTACTACAACGCCATCCAGACCTTTTCCGCCATCTTTCGGACGTTTAATGTCTGCGAAAATACCCTGTTCCAGTGTTGCAAACAGACCCTGATGCTCAATCTCTACAAGCAGGTCAGTTGCTTTCTGAAGTACTTCATTAGCACGTGACTGAATGATTCCGCCCTCTTTGAATTCAAGCTCTGAGCCGAAATCTTTCATTGTACGGAAAATATACTGTGCATTCTCGATAGCCAGTGCACGGTCTGACATAAACGGTGTATGGATTGCTTCTGTCATCATACCAAGTAAGTGAAGTCTCTGTCCTGTCATAATGGTTACTGCATTAAATAATGCATCCTGTACATGACCACGGAAAATATTACCTGTCATAAACTTTGTAGGCGGCATGTATTTTAACGGTGCTTTCGGGAAGATCTCTCTAGCCATCTGCGCCTGTGCTAACTCATACAGGAATCCATTCTCTACATCCGGTGAAATCTCGAATGCATGTCCAAGACCCTGCTGTTCTTCCGGCAGACCAGCCATTAATGCAAACTGCTCATTCAGGAACTGAGAAGCAAGTACAGTATGTGCTTCTTCTACAGCATCAGCAGTTGTCAGGTAGTTATCCTCACCTGTGTTAATGATAACGCCGGCAAAACCATTGATGATACGTGAGAAATACTGGTCAACCAGTGTTCTCTGCATGTTGATATCACGGAACAGGATACCATATAAAGCATCGTTCAGCATAACATCCAGACGCTCTAAAGCTCCCATTGCTGCGATCTCCGGCATACATAATCCGGAACAGTAGTTACAGAGACGGATATATCTGTTTTCTTCCTCTCCTACTTTATCAAGGGCTGCTCTCATGAGACGGAAGTTCTCCTGTGTCGCATAAGTACCACCAAAACCTTCTGTAGTTGCACCATATGGTACATAATCCAGTAAGGACTGTCCGGTTGTACGGATAACTGCGATGATGTCAGCTCCCTGTTTTGCGGCTGCAACAGCCTGTGTAATATCTTCATAAATGTTACCTGTAGCAACGATCAGATAAAGGAACGGACCCTCTTTATCTCCACCGAAGGACTCCAGATACTCATTTCTTTTTGCTACATTTCCTGATACTCTCTCTGTGGTAGCTTCTGCGATCGGCCAGATAGCCGCTTTGATTTCGTCTAAGGAAGCAACCGGAAGTTTTGTCAGATCTACTTCTCCGCTGCTTACTTTTTCAGCGATTTCCTGTGGTCCTACACCAAGTGCAACCATTGCATTTCCTACATAAAATGCAACACCACCGGAAAGCACTCCTTTTTCTTTCAGATGATCCACTACTACGTTTGGAAGTGGAACCTCTACTTCATTAACACCGTCAATTCCTAACAGACGGCAAACAGCTCTTTCAACTGTAACTGTTGTATGTTCATCGATAAAAGCCTGAACATCTGCAGCAACCTTATGTGCACTTGCTCTTGCTTTTGCGATTAATTCCTGGTTTAATCCAAGTTTGCTCATACTTGAAAAACTCCTTTCATCTCGGTATTAAGTATCATGTCAGGCTATTTTTCACGCCATCTGTACTTAGGGTGAAAAGCAGGGAAACCCGAAGGTCTCCCGCTCTTCCATTGTTTTATGGTTTTATTATTCTATGAATGCTTAGTGATGATCACTGTGACGACGAACACGTGCCAAATCAGCCGGTTCAATTGTCATCTGCAGACCCTGCTCAAGTGCTGCTACACCAACAACGTTTGCTTTTCTCTTTCCGGTACATACATCACATGTGCAATGTGGCTCATAATGTGCCGGCTCTGTATATGTTGTAATAACACCTTCGTAGTTACGAAGAATAACTTTACCAGGTGTCTGAGAAATAACGTAGTTCGGCATAACTGGTGTTTTTCCACCACCGCCCGGTGCATCAACAACGAATGTCGGTACTGCATATCCGGATGTATGACCACGAAGTCCCTCAATGATCTCGATACCTTTGGAAACCGGAGTACGGAAGTGCTCTAATCCAAGAGAAAGGTCACACTGGTAAATGTAGTAAGGACGTACACGAATCTGTACTAATTTACGAACCAGGTCTTTCATTACATGTACACAATCATTGATGCCTGCTAATAATACAGTCTGGTTTCCTAACGGGATACCTGCGTCAGCAAGTCTTGCACATGCAGCTGCAGACTCTTCTGTAATTTCGTTTGGATGATTGAAGTGTGTGTTTAACCAGATTGGATGATATTTTTTCAGCATGTTGCACAGTTCCGGAGTGATACGCTGTGGCATAACAACCGGTGTTCTGGAGCCGATACGGATAATCTCAACATGAGGAATCGCACGTAACTGGGAGATGATATACTCAAGTCTCTCATCACTGATCAGTAATGCGTCACCACCGGATAACAGTACATCACGTACTTCCGGATGATTACGGATATACTCTAAGCACTGCTCTACCTGATCAGTCGGTACGGAACCATCTTTCTGTCCTGCGAAACGTCTTCTTGTACAATGACGGCAGTACATGGAGCACTGATCTGTTACAAGGAACAGAACACGGTCCGGATAACGGTGTGTCAGTCCCGGTGCCGGAGAATCTGTATCCTCATGCAGCGGATCTTCCAGATCTGCAGCAGAACGATGAAGCTCTTTCTCTGTCGGGATTGCCTGTTTACGAACCGGATCTTCCGGATCAGTCGGATCGATCAGAGATAAGTAATACGGTGTAACAGCCATACGAAGTGTGCTTAAGCATTTTGCAACGCCTTCTTCTTCTTCAGCTGTCAGTGTCATGTATTTTTTCAGGTCTTCCACAGTCTCTACTCTGTTTTTTACCTGCCAGTGCCAATCATTCCATAATTCGTCTGGAACATCTTTGAATAATCCGAATTCTCTGCTTTTTCTCATGGTTTTATATCTCCTCTTGATATTTACAATATAGTTTTTGTTTCCCCAATTTTTTTATTTTCTTTAAATTATACATATTTCTGATCGAACAAGTTGCGGATTGCTTCGTTCTCTCTTAACTCCTGAAGTGTGATCTCTGCATGGCCTTTTGTATATCCATTACCGATGATCATATCAACGTCTTTTCCAACACCCTCTGCACCAAGAGCTGCTTTTGTAAAGCTTGTAGCCATGGAGAAGAAGTATACAATACCACCGTCATGAACCGGAAGGATTGCGGACATCTCGCAGTTATTTACGTTTACACAGCAGATAGATACATCATACTCTTTGCCGTCATTTGCTGCTAAAGCTTTCTCTAATACGTCTACCGGAAGTGCTGCACTTGCCTGGAATGCTTTGTGGCAAACACCGAGTTTTAATAACTCATCTACACCATCCTGGCTGTAATCCATAGCTACAACACGGCCTGTCGGTCCAACACGTTTCATAGCTTCGTAGCAAACCAGTGTACCGGATTTTCCAGCACCACCAAGAACCAGAACGCTCTGACCCGGTTTTACTAATTTAGCTGTCTGAGCAGGTGCTCCAGCTACGTCTAATGCTGCCAGTGCAAGCGGCTCGCTGATGTCATCCGGAAGTTTTGCATATAATGCGCTCTCGAATAATACAGCCTGGCCTTTAATATCAACACGATCGATTTCCGGATGGATCTCGATGATCTCATCAATTTTCAGTGGTGTCATGGATAAAGATACTAAGGAAGCAATTTTATCGCCAACTTTGATATCCAGATCTAAGTCTTCACCGATATAAGCAACTTTACCGATGAACATTCCGCCGGATCCTGTTACCGGATTCTGCATTTTACCACGCTCGTTAACGATTCCCAGAATCATCTCTTTGATTTTCTCTATATCACCACCACATGCCTCTTCGATCTGTGTGAAGGAAGCAGAGTCGATATTTAAAGAAATAACATCACAGATAATCTCGTTAGAGTATTTTTTTGTCATGTCGTTATCAATTTTCAGAGCTGCCTGTGTCAGAACGCCCTGCGGCTCAATCACACGATGAATTCCGTATTTGTCACCTACTAATTTTCCCATTGTTTTCTCCTCCTAAAAATCATTCTTTCCTTATTATAATGTTACATGAAAAACAATTTCCCCAAACTGTTTTTCGATTTTAATCACGTTTTGTTTATCTGTAAAAGGATCCAGTTGCTTTGCAATCGTATGTCAGGGTTTTTAACATTTTCATAACCGAATCCCTTTTACATTCCTTCTAACATGAATTCCCGGATATATACCGGTCTTTTTCATTCCTCTCAGATTATTTCAAACCTAAGATTTCTCTTGCTTCTGCCGGAGTAGCTACCGGTCTGCCAAGCTCTTTTGCAAGTCTTACTACTTTCTCAACCATCTCTCCGTTGGAAGCTGCAAGTTTGCCTTTTTCAATATAAACATTATCTTCGAAGCCGACTCTTACATGTCCGCCCATCAGAATTCCCATTGTTACCATCGGATACTCAAATCTGCCGACACCGGATACAGTCCATGTGGAACCTGCCGGAATACTGTTTGCCATAAAAAGCAGATCTCTTGGTTCTCCGGAGATACCTCCGTTTACGCCCATTACAAAATCAAAATGCATTGGTGCTTTGATGTATCCTTTTTTATGAAGACGGATTGCCATGTCAACCATGCCTTTGTCGAATACTTCGATTTCAGGTTTGATTCCGTACTCGTTCATTGTATTTGCAAAATCAATGATCATATTTTCAGTATTTACGAAAATCTCATCACCGCCGAAGTTACATGTTCCGCAGTCAAGTGTTGCCATCTCCGGTCTTAAAGTTGTCGGAGCCAGACGTTCTTCGTTACTCATACCAACTGCGCCCCCAGTAGATGGCTGAATGATCACATCCGGACAAACTTCCTTAATTGCATTGATGCAAGCTTCGAAACGTTCCTTGCTCTGTGTCGGTGTTCCATCATCTTCTCTTACATGAAGATGAATAATGGAAGCTCCCGCATCGTAAGCGCTTTTTGCTTCTTTTGCAATTTCCTCTACTGTATATGGAACTGCCGGGTTATGCTCTTTTGTAACCTCAGCGCCACAGATACAAGCAGTGATAATTAATTTTTCCATAGCGTTTACCTCTCCTCTTCTTTTTCCCAATACATTATATAAAACATAAAGGGCGCTATTCACCGAAGTACTCTTTAACTGACTTCTGATGAATAGCGCCCCACGTTTTCACATGACAGTGCAAAAGCTGTCTGCCTTTGCCCCAAGTCCTTCTCCCATTACAGATCCGGTCTTTCGGCGATCCACCCCTTCACAGACAACCTTGGAAATAATGTTCCTTATCATTTGCTGCTACCCGGTAAACCGCGCCTCTATTTGATATTATGTAATTTTTGATATTATGCTGAAATACTGATTTTTTCTGATTAAAAGTTCTTCTGTAAATTACTTACGCTGTTTGTCTTTCGGAACAACACATGTTCCGCTTGCGCGGCATACAACGATCGGCTCTTCCAGAACGTCACATGCGGAATCATTGATGTCAGGTCTCGGAGCGATCACTTTACGTGCCTCGAATACCATTTTTCTAGATGTGTTTCCAACAGATACGATCTCACCGACAGCCTCGATATAATCGCCTGCAAATACAGGTGCCATGAACTCTACTTCATCGTAAGCTTTGAACAGTCCCTCATCTCCATCATTTAAGATAAGAAGTTCTGTAGCTACATCTCCGAATAAACCAAGCATTCTTGCTCCGTCTACCAGGTTTCCGCCGTAGTGTGCATCATGTGCGCTCATTCTCAGTCTGATTACTGATTTCATGTTTTCCATTTTTCTTCCTCCTATAATACCTTCTGATGTGTGTTTTATGTTTCTTGCGAAACCGTCAACCATTAATAAGTACCTGCTGCAAATGCAGCTAATACATATTGTATAGCGCTCCACGCATCATGGATATTTAGAAAAAAGAGTGGTTTTAGGTAAAAAAAATACTATTAACAAATCAATTCCCGCTTTTAAATTAGATGCTCCGATTTGCTAATAGTGCTCCATGATATCATGACAGTACAGAAACTGTACGTCTCTGTCCCAAGCAAAGACTCAATCACGAATCATTGCTTTCGGCAACTTACTCCTTCATCTACATCATTGGAAGTGATCTTCCTTGGCATCTGCGATTACCCAATAAGCTGCGCCTCTATTGTCTGCAATATGTTGTTGTTTGTTGATATATGCATGTTACCACCTGGTAACCCCTCCTGTCAACTAGTAGTTTTGCACAAAATCAGACTTTTTCCTTTGTTTCTTTTGTATATTTCGCCGTTTTTTGTATGTCTACAATGAACATTCTTCTTTCTTACAAAGACTTTACCTGGTTAGTTATTCATATTAGACAGTATGAACCGGTGACTTTTTGGTAACCTTTCCCAGTTTTTTTTTTTACGCTTTACAAGCAGTTTTTTTTATGATACAAAGATATTAGCAATCGTAATGTCAGGCAAATATAATACGTAGGAGGTATTTTATTATGGTAGATGCGGGGTTTCTATCTATTATTCCACCGATTGTAGCAATTGTACTTGCCTTAGTTACTAAAGAGGTTATTTTCTCTCTTTTATTAGGTGTATTCTCTGGTACGATCATTTATTCAGCACTTGCAGGACTTGGTCCTTTCGGTGTTCTTTCTACCACAGTAGAAATCATGATTGACAAATTTGGAGCAAATGCGGACATGATCCTGTTCCTTTGCTTCTTAGGTATTCTCGTAATTCTTATTACGAAAGCCGGCGGAGCCAGAGCTTATGGTGAATGGGCTTCCAGTAAGCTGAAAAACAGACGAAGCGTTCTGTTCGCAACAGCATTACTTGGTATCTTCTTCGCTATCGATGATTATTTCCACTGTCTGGCAGTTGGAACAATCATGAGACCTGTAACAGACAGAACAAAAATCTCTCGTGAGAAACTGGCTTACCAGATCGACGCTATCGGCGCTCCTCTCTGTGTAATCATGCCAATCTCTTCCTGGGCTGCTTCCGTTATTTCTTATTTCCCGGAAGACGGTTCTGTATCCGGTATGGAGACATTTATTCAGGCTATTCCGCTGAATCTGTATGCAATGTTATCCATCTTCATGGTTCTTTTCTTAACACTTAAGAAAAAATCTGAATTTGGTCCGATGCTCGTAGCTGATAGACTGGCTGAGCAGGGAGTATTCTCTTCTCCGGAAGGTGATGTAACAGAAGACAACTTATCTGACTTCGAAAAAGAAAACCAGAGCGGACGTGTATGTGACCTTGTTATTCCGATCGTTGTACTGGTTATCTCCAGTGTACTCTGCATGTTATATGTAGGTGGTTTGTTCTCAGGCGAAGGTCTTTCCATCATGGAAGCATTTGGTAACACATCTGCTGCTACTGCTCTTGCACTTGGTGGTTTCTGTACATTAGTATTTACATTTATTTATTACATGTGCCGTCGCGTTCTTACTTTCAAAGAATTATTCGGCAGCATTGGTCAGGGTATCTTCACAATGATCCCGGCATGTACGATCCTGACATTCGCATGGACAATCTCCAGCGTATGCCGTGATTACCTTGGAACAGGCGAATTCGTAGCAGATGCTGTTGCTAACTCCGGTATTCCGATTATGACACTTGCTCCAATCATTTTCATCATTGCAGCATTACTTTCATTTGCAACCGGTACAGCTTGGGGTACATTCGGTATCCTTATTCCGATCGTAATCTCCATCTGTTCTGTAGCAGCTCCAAGCTTTACAATTACATGTCTGTCTGCAACATTAGCTGGTTCCGTATTCGGAGATCACTGCTCACCGATTTCTGATACCACGATCCTGTCCTCTACAGGTTCTCAGTGTAACCACTTGAAACACGTTGGTACTCAGATTCCATACGCAGTTATCGTAGCTGTATGTTGTGCAATCGGTTATGTAGTTGCCGGTGTAACAAACAGCCTGGGTCAGGGCGTAAGTACTGTTATTTCCTTAGCAGTAGCTATTGTACTCCTGACTATCGTTCTTCTGGTTGCTCCGAAGGTTTGGAAATATACACCTGAGCAGAAGGAAATCATCAACGCTGCAAAGGAATAATGTTTATAAACGAACACTTCAAATTCTCTTAACAAAGCAAAAAGAAAGAACCGATGTAGAAATACATCGGTTCTTTCTTTTTCGGAGATTGAACTCTCACTGAGAATATTTGCTATTACTCTCCACTTGCAGAAGTGGGAGTCTCAACTCAGACTGAGATCAATCCTGTTCATCCAGTAAATTCATCACATCGCTTTGCAATCCCAGTAAGCGACAGATTCGGAACGCATCCCTCGGACAATTTCCCTCATTCTCAACACGATACAGGCCATAATTCATATGGGACGCGATTACCGCTACTCCCTTTTGCACACCTGCATTCTGAATCTCATTTTCAACCCTGGATTCATCCATATCTTTCAGTCCTACAACCTGATAATGCGCTTTTCCATACTCAGCCACATGATCAAAATGTGTAACCAGAAGTGCCACTACATGCTTATGATTCAGATATTTTGTCACTGCACGCACCAGCGCAGCTCCCTCATGCGGATTGGTACCTCTGGAAAACTCGTCCAGCACTACAAAACAGAATTCTTTTTCGACATTTTCAATCACATCCTTCATCTGGATAATCTCTGCACCAAAACTGGAGAGTCCTTTCTGTACGGACTGCAGTTCCTCGGAAATCATCTGGATATTCTCAAAAAATGGAATCTCTGCATAATCTGCATATACATAAAAACCACACATAGCAAGCACTACATTTAGCACAATGGTCTTCAGGGAAATACTCTTTCCACCCATATTTGCACCGGTGATCACCGTAGCTCCCTGTGTCAGTTCAATGGACAATGGCGTAAACTCCAATCCACGGTTCTTTAACACAGAAGCAACCCACGGATTCGTCACATTTTCCAATTTAAATGAAATGTCAGAAGCTGTATTTGCTTTTTCATTTTCTGTATTTTTATACATATTTTCAGCATTTATACCTGTCATTCCGCTGAACACCGGTTTCACTGCTTTTCCGAAATAAGTAGCGGTCAGCTTCTCCAGCAGCAAGTCCAGACGCCCTGTTACATTGGCATTATAGAGCATGGCATCCAGATACGGCTGCAGGCGCTTTGTGAGCTGTTCCCGGATGATCTGTTCTTCTTCTTCCTCTTCCAGAACAACCTGATGCCGCAGATTCTGATACTCTTTCTTTGTCTCTTCCGCCGCAATCTCCATGGATTTTTCCAGTTCCCGCTTGCGTTTCCGGATATCATCCAATTTCTCCGAATATGCTTCATAAATATAAAAACTTGGAATCCGGCGTCCGTCCGGATCCAGAATATCCAGGGCTGCTTCCAGATCCATATAGCCAAGACCCGTCATCTTTGTCTGCCCATTTACATAATTTGCTTCACTTCTGGCCTGCTCCGAATAAATCAGAAAATTCTTCATTTCAAACAGTTCAATGTCATTCAGACACATTTCCCGTGCCTTTTTTATCGTTGGCCGTACATCCTTCATCTGCATAAATATACGACGCAAATGATTGATTTCCTGCTTCAGATCCTCCTTTTTATTCATCAGCTTCTCCAGGTTGGAGAGTTCCTCCATCAGAAGATCTTTTTCTTCTGATGTATACGGTGTCATCCGACGCACCCGTTCCTGTCCGTAAGGTGACGATGGATTCAACCGGTCCAATATATATTGCAGTCCGATACTGTTTTTCTGTTCATATGTCAACTGAATCATGCTAATTCCCCCATACTTTTTCTGTACTCGTCCCTGACATTATAGACAGGCACATCAATCGCTGCAGACATCTTCTGCATAAATTCATCCTTGTCAAAATGAAATCCATAGGCCGAAAACGGATTGATCGTAACTCCCAGCAATTGCAGCGCATCCGCTACTTCAAAACGCAGCCCCTTGATCTGCAGTTTCTCATACATATCGCTGGAAAGAAGTATTTTGCTGCCATCCAGCAGCACCATCTTTTTCCCTTTCAGATCTGTATTTGACATGATGAGTGTCTTTACCATGGCATCTGTCAGTCCGCCCTGGACTACCATATATTCCGGCGGGTTTTCTGCCCCTCTCCGCCATACCTTCTCCGGTGTTATCCGCTCCTGTGGCAACACAATGTGCTCCGGATCCGTCACCGGTATATATTTCATATCATTCTGATTCCACAGTTCCTCCGGTACTTCAAACGGTGCCTGAGGCAGCTGCAGGATTTCACAGGTATATGCGGTATCCCGCACTACCGTAGCCATACTCTTGTGATAAGATGCACCGGTACACAGAATCGTACTCTGGCTGACTTTTCTGGAACAAAGACTTTTTCGTCCAAGTGCCCCGTCGATCAGAATCTTGTCCACACCATAAGGGCGGATCAACTCCGATACTTCCGCCAGCTGACTGGTCATGGATGGTCCGGCAATCTGCACAAACCCGTCTGTCCGGGCCCGGAAGATAATAATCTCTCCCATCGGTGTATAAATCCCGGTAGAACATAAAATCTCCCGCGTCGTATCACAATATTTCAATAAATCTGCTGCCGTTGCAACAATCGTTCCCTTATAAACAAAAATGCCCGGTTTCACCGTATTGGTAACCAGATCTGTGCTTTCTCCATCTCTTCCTACTGATGTAGCACCAAAAGAAACCCCGTTGCGTTTCAGCTCAGCGATCAGCTGATTCAACGTGGTTGTCTTTCCGGCATTTTTACACATTCCGATCAGGGAAACAGAATCGTAAGGTGCTACCAGTTCGTATAATGATTTCATACTTTCCTCCATAACAACTACATTTCAATCCCTTTTCTTGCCGGTACCCCTTTTTCAAATGGATGCTTCACTGCATTCATATTTGTAATATAGTCTGCCAGTTCTACCAGTTCCGGTTTCGGATTACGTCCTGTCATAACGACTTCCAGCTGCTCCGGTCGGTTTTTCAGAAAATCAACCACCATGGCCGTATCAATCAATTCTGCATTACATAGATCCAGCATCTCATCCATAACCAGCAATCTTGCATTCTGCTCCACCGCTGCCGCTTTCACCTTCTCAAACAACGCCGTATAAGCAGCCTTTGCCTCCACTTTTTCTTCCGGTGTCATCAGAAAAGAAAATCCAAAATGATGTTCTTCCACCAGTACTGTAATATTCGGAATCTTCCGTAAAATATTCATCTCACCGGTTGTACCATCCTTCAAAAACTGAGAATACACCACCGGAAATCCATTTCCTGCACAGCGGATTGTAAGACCGACCCCCGCCGTTGACTTTCCTTTGCCTGTTCCCTCATAAATGTGAACAAGTCCTTTCATGTTTCTGCTCCCTCCTTATATACCTTTCTTTCTGTGTTTTCACACAAAGACTCCTCTAAAACCTTCTCTTTTTACTACCTCAATGATAGCATGACCACACCTGTTTTACAAGGAGTATCATCTCGAAAAGAATCTGTTATCATGCAGATTTACAAGACATTTTTCAGTGATTACTTTTTGGTCTTATAAAAATTGTACAATTTTCGAATGATTTTTTATGAATGATTGTGAACACTTATGAATGAATATTTGATATTATAATAGCTGTAAAAACCCCCAATACATTATAAGTTTTTTGCTACCCCCATAGTAAAAAATACCTTCTCCTTAGAAAAGACAGCCGTTCGGATTTGGCTGTCTTTTCATTTTTCTTATTATTTTAATCTTCATTCTTTTCAGAACCGGCTATATCCGATCCTGTCCATTTTTTTCAGATATTCTTGAGCTATTCATTCTTTATTGCTTTTTCTATTGCAGTCTTCTTAATATGTTTTCCAATAATCTCAGACACATCACTAACGGTAATAAATGCAGAAATATCCACTTCTTTGATACAAAGAAAAACAGGGAACTTATTTCATTGGTCTAAAAATGGCAGGGGAAATAAGCACCTTTGCTTTTTCTCCTGCCTTGTTTCCTCCCTACTTGCAATGGAAGCTGGAAGCTTTCTTAATTTGTTCCGGATTTATCCTCCAGTTCCGGCGTTCCACGCATCTGAATCAGCGGGCCGCCTGTTTTTTCGATATAAGCCTCTGTAATGGTAACCGCACCAATATTGTCATCCTTCGGAATCTCATACATGATATCCAGCATGAATTCCTCAATGATGGAACGAAGTGCACGGGCTCCTACGTTTTTCTCTTTGGCACGTTTTGCAATGGCACGCAGTGCACCATCATCAAATTCAAGTTTTACTTCATCCATAGCCAGTAATTTCTGATACTGCTTGATGATCGCATTTTTCGGCTCTTTCAGAATCTGTACCAGCATATCCTCGGACAATGCATCCAGTGAAAACAGGATTGGCAGACGACCGATAAACTCCGGAATCATACCAAATTTGCGGATATCCTCTGTAGTCACCTGACGGAGCAGATTCTCTTCCTTGTCATATTTATCTTTCAGATCTGCCTGGAAACCGATGGAAGCATGCTCATTCAAACGTTCTTTGATGATATCTTCCAGTCCCGGAAACGCACCACCGCAGATAAATAAAATATTGGATGTATCAATCGTTGTCATCGGAACCATCGCATTTTTACTGGTCGCACCGATCGGTACTTCCACTTCCGCACCTTCCAGCAGCTTCAACATACCCTGCTGTACGGACTCACCGCTGACATCACGCTGTGTCGCATTTTTCTTCTTTGCAAGTTTGTCGATCTCATCAATAAATACAATACCGCGTTCTGCTTTTTCTACATCATTATCTGCTGCGGTCAGAAGCTTGGACAGCACACTTTCAATGTCATCGCCTATGTAACCGGCTTCGGTCAGAGAGGTCGCATCAGCGATGGCAAGCGGCACATCCAGAAGTTTTGCCAGGGTCTTAACCAGATACGTCTTACCACAGCCTGTCGGACCAACCATCAGCATGTTGGATTTCTCGATCTCTACTCCATCTGCATTTGCCTCAGTACCTGCTGCCACACGTTTGTAATGGTTGTAAACAGCCACAGACATAACCTTTTTCGCGTAATCCTGTCCGACTACATAGTCATCCAGACTTGCTTTGATCTTATGCGGTGCCGGAATCTTGCGGATATCCAGAATCGGCTCCTCTTTCTTTTTCTCTTTTGGTTTTTTCTTCTTTACTTTCTGCTGGTTGCCAAATGGCAGATCGGACATGTTTACAAACTGGATATTCGGCATCTTTCCACTTGACAGCATATCTCCGATATTGATATCTCCCAGACCCGGGATTCCAGGCATCTGCCCCATGGTATCAAAGGTCTTCTGCATGCAGTCCTGACAGATTGCCATATTCGGAGCCACATGGATCAGCTTGCCTGCCTTGCTGGCCGGACGTCTGCACATTGCACAGAACTCATCAAAATCATCTGTTTTTTCATTGTCCTCTGTGGAATCGTCCGTCACTACCTCACCGGTCTCCACCGGAGTCCCTTCCTTTGTTTCTTCTACATCGGATACATTTTTTTCATCTGTATCCACTTCTCTGTAATCGTTATCTATCATAAAAAAATCTCCATTCGTCTTTCATGTACGTTCGGAATCATTCAAAACAAATCATTCCGATCCTACATTTTATTTTCCTCAAAAATGCCGTTGAGACTTTTCTATCTTACCATAGATTGAAGGCTATTTTCAACTGTACGACTCGCATTTAATAAAAGGTTTATGCTTTTTTCGAGAAAAACATCCTCATACAAGGCGTCTCAGCCTGCATGAGGATGTTTTTTCAAACGTATTCAATAACCTGGCAGAACGCCCGGCCACACGACCTAAAATGCCGCCACTCTAAGCAAGAAGTTCCTGTAAGATTGCATTTACCATAGCCGGATTTGCTTTTCCTTTCATAGCCTTCATCGTCTGGCCAACCAAAAATCCCATGGCTTTCTTTTTGCCATTATGGTAATCTTCCACAGACTGCGGATTATCTGCAATAACTTTTTCAATGGTCTCGCGCAGTGCGCCTTCGTCATTGACCACTTTCAGTCCTTTTTCTTCCACATATTTTTCCGGATCAATGTCTGACCGAAACATCTCTTCAAAAACTTCTTTTGCCACGGAACCATTGATGGTGCCTGCATCTACCAGTTCGATCAGAGCTGCCAGATGCTCCGGTGCAAAGCAGATTTCCTCTGCTTCCATACTGTTCTCTTTTAAGAGACGCATGGTTTCGCCCATGAGCCAGTTGGATACTTTTTTCGGTTTGTCACAGATTTTCGTGGTTTCCTCGAAAAGATCTGCCATATGTTTTGTTCCGGTAATGATCTGTGCATCATACTCCGGAATATCGTACTCTCTGCGGTAACGCTCCAGCTTCTGCGGACGCAATTCCGGCTGACGACTGCGGATCTCATTGATCCACTCCTCCGAGATAACGATCGGTGCCAGATCCGGTTCCGGGAAGTAACGATAATCCTGTGCATCCTCTTTGGAACGCATTGCATGAGAAGATTCTTTGTTGTCATCCCAGCGACGGGTTTCCTGCACAACTTTTCTTCCCATCTCAAGAAGCTCGATCTGACGCTCCCGCTCTCCTTCGATGGCATGTGCAATCGCCTTGAACGAGTTCAGGTTTTTCATCTCGGTACGGGTTCCAAACTTCGGTGAACCAACCTCACGGACAGACAGGTTGACATCGGCACGCATGGAGCCTTCGTTTAGTTTACAATCGGATGCTCCCAGATACTGAATCGTCTGACGCAGTGTCTCGAGGTAAGCGATCACTTCATCGGCAGAACGCATATCCGGCTCGGATACAATCTCGATCAGCGGCACACCGGAACGGTTGTAGTCCACGATGGATACGTCCTCCCATTCATCATGTACCAGTTTACCGGCATCTTCCTCCATATGGATTTCATGGATGCGCACCTGTTTTTTGCCTGCCGGAGTCTCAATTTCCACATATCCGTTGCGGCAGATTGGCAGATACAGCTGTGAGATCTGATAGTTCTGCGGATTATCCGGATAAAAATAGTTTTTCCGGTCAAATTTACTGTATCGGGTAATGCTGCAGTTTGTAGCCAGACCAACGGCCATGGCATATTCCACTACCTGTTTGTTCAACACCGGAAGGGAACCCGGCATACCGGTACAAACCGGGCAGGTGTGTGTATTTGGTTTTCCTCCGAACTCCGTGGAACAGGAGCAGAAGATTTTTGTTTTGGTTGCAAGCTCTACATGCACTTCCAGTCCGATGACTGTTTCATAATTCTTACTCATCTCTTCTCCTCCTTCCTACGCCTGACTCAGCGGGCTGTGCTGATATGGACGTGTCTGTTCAAAACTGTATGCTGCCTGAATGATCTTTTTCTCCTGAAAACAGTCTCCGATCAGCTGCAAACCGATCGGCAATCCCTGACGGTCCGTACCGCACGGAAGGGAAATTCCGGGAAGTCCCGCAAGGTTCACGGAAATTGTATAAATATCGCCCAGATACATGCTGATCGGATCCTGCAGGCTCTCGCCAAGCTTCGGTGCTGTGGTCGGTGCTGCCGGTCCAAGGATCATGTCATATTTTGCAAATGCATCGTCAAATGCTTTTTTTATCAATGCTTTGACGCGCAATGCTTTCAGATAATAGGCATCATAATATCCGGAACTTAAAACGAAAGATCCAAGCATGATTCTTCGTTTTACCTCAGGACCAAATCCTTCAGAACGGGATTTTTTATACATATTATGAAGACCTTCATATTCTTTCGTACGGTAGCCGTATTTTACGCCATCAAAACGTGCCAGGTTGGAACTTGCTTCCGCGCAGGCAATGACATAATAGGCCGGAATCGCATATTTTACAAGACCAAGGTCGAATTCTTCCACGATAGCACCTTTTTCTTCCAGTACCTTTGCTGCTGCAAGTACCGCTTCCTTTACTTCCGGATTTAACCCTTCCCCGAAATAATCTTTTGGAATACCGATGCGCATGCCTTTGACATCATCTACCAGGGCAGTCGTAAAATCGGTGTCTTCTCTTTTTACGGATGTCGAATCCTTTTTGTCATAGGAAGTGATTATTTCCAGAATCGTTGCGCAGTCTGTCACATCTTTTGCCACCGGTCCGATCTGATCCAGCGAAGAACCGTATGCGATCAGTCCGTAACGGGAAACGGTTCCGTACGTCGGTTTGATACCGGTTACTCCACAGAAAGAACTCGGCTGACGGATGGATCCGCCGGTATCAGAACCAAGGGCAAAGGAACACTCCTCTGCTGCCACAGCTGCGCAGGAACCGCCGGAAGATCCTCCCGGAACGTGCGCGGTATTCCATGGATTTTTTGTCTCGCCATAAGCAGACGTCTCTGTCGTACTTCCCATGGCAAATTCATCCATATTTGTCTTTCCGATAATGACTGCTCCGGCTTCTTCCAGTTTTTTCACTGCTTCTGCCGTATAAGTCGGTATAAAGTTATATAAAATCTTTGAAGAACAGGTCGTCAGCAGTCCTTCGGTACACATATTGTCCTTGATGGCCACCGGAACACCTGCCAGAGGTCCTGTCAGCTCTCCGGCATCAATTTGTGCCTGTACTTCTTTTGCGCGGGCCAGCGCACCTTCCTCATCGACTGTCACAAAACTGTGCACCTGCTCTTCTTTTGCGCGTACCGCATCCAAAGCTTCCCGAACGGCAGCTTCCACGGTCACTTCTTTTGCTTTTATCTTTTTTCCCAGCTCTACTGCTGTCAAACTCATCAAACTCATTTCCATGTCCTCCGTTCTTATTCGCCGATTGTCTTCGGTACTTTGAATCCGCCATCTTTCTGTTCCGGAGCATTCTTCAATGTATCTGCACTGCCATCTCCGTTTGTCACAACATCCTCGCGGAATACATTTTCAATCGGGAATACATGGGACATCGGCTCGATGCCTGTCGTATCAAGCTCGTTTAAGAGATCGATATAATCCAGCATATCTTCCATATCTTTTTTCGCTGCTTCTGCTTCTTCCGGACTCAGTTCCAGTTTTGCCAGAATGCCGACATATTCCATGGTGTCATCGGAAATGACATTTTTCATAGTTCCGTCCTCTGCCATTACTTTTGTGACGGATGCGCCGCTGGTCTGATCCTCTTCTTCCGGCTCTTCGTCCAGTGCCACATGACTGATTTTTGCATAAATAGCAGAATCCACAATACCCTGATTGTCCTTCAGGGACTGGCGCAGGGTTCCTTCATAATCCATACCGGCTTTTTTCATCACTTCACCGGAATTTGGATTTGCCACATCATGCTGTGCCCAGACACGTCCTGCACCGACTTCTGCCATCAGGAAACGGATGACTGCCTCCACAGCCTCTGTGGTGTAACCCTGGTGCCACCAGGATTTTCCGATGCAGTAACCAAGTTCTGCACTCTGGACATCTTCATTCAGTGATACCACGCTGATACTTCCGATTGGCTGCTCGATGTCATTTAACTCGATAGCCCACTGATAAAACTCATTTTTGCTGTAACCTGCTTCCCACTGCTGCAGAATCTCTGCGGTCTCTTCCACACTTTTGTGTGGCTGCCAGGTCAGGTATCTGGTCACTTCCGGGTCGCTCGCCCAGTTGTAATACATATTTTCTGCATCTTCTATGGTAAAACGCCGTAATGTCAGGCGTTCTGTTGCGATTGTCTGTGTTCCTGTATGTCTCACGTTTCTCTCCTCCTACATCTGGATCGCACTTTGTAACGGTTCCGGGGTCTGCCATAATCTGTTACGGCTCTAATCTGCTCAGATCTCGCGGGAACAAGGTCGCTTCACGGACGTTATCTTCTCCGATCAGCTGCATGGTCAGACGTTCCATTCCGATACCAAGTCCACCATGTGGCGGCATGCCGTATTTGAATGCGGACAGGTAATGCTCCATGCCTTCGGTTTCCATACCCCGCTGTGCGATCTTTTCCATTAATTTATCATACTGATGGATACGCTGTCCACCGGTTGTGATCTCCAGACCTTTGTAAAGCAGGTCAAAGCTTAAGGTGTAAGTCGGATCTGCCGGATCATCCATGGCATAAAACGGACGTTTCTTGGATGGATAATGTGTGACAAACACAAAATCACTGCCGAATTCTTCTTTTGCATACTGACCGATCAGATGCTCTTCCTCCGGCTCTAAATCATATGGATTACGGAACTGTCTGTCATATTTTTCTGCAACTCTCTGTTTTGCTTCATCGAAACGGATGGCCGGGATCCGGCTCACATCCGGAAGTTCGATCTGTAAAATATCTAACTCTTTCGCATAGTCTTTTTTCAGTAACTCCATGGTATACTGCAAAAATCCGGTCTCCATCGCCATGATATCTTCGAATCCGTCAATATAACCCATTTCGAAATCAAGGCTGTTATATTCGTTTAAATGGCGTTTTGTGTTATGTTTTTCCGCACGAAAAACCGGTGCTGTCTCAAAGACTCTGTCAAACACGCCCACCATCATCTGTTTGTAAAACTGCGGACTCTGCTGTAAGATCGCAGGTCTGTGGAAATACTCCAGTTTAAACAGGTTGGCACCGCCCTCAGCACTTTTTGCACCAAGTTTTGGTGTATGAATCTCTGTAAATCCCTGGCTGTAAAGGAAATCGCGAAAGCCTCTCACAATGCCTTCCTGAATCCGGAAGGTTGCCCGCTCCCTGATGTTTCTTAACGCTACTGCACGGTGGTTTAATCTAGCTTCCAGGGAAGTATTCATCTTCCACTTTGCGATTGGAAGCGGCAGACTCTCTGCAGGCTCGGAAAGAATCTTGACCTCTTTCATGCGGATCTCGAATCCTCCCGGCGCACGCTCTTCCTTATTTAATACACCGCTTACCTCAATGGCTGCACCTTCCTTGAGTTCCTTCAGATCAATAGCGGTCACACCTTCTTCATACACGCACTGCAGGAGACCTTCTCTCTTTCGCAGGACCACAAAGGCTACCTCACCCATGTCACGCACTGTATGAACGGCTCCATTCACGCTGATCATCTGACCATACAGGTCAGAGGCAAGGATTTCACTGATTTCCATCGTCTCTTTTGGTATTACACCGGTCATCATTTTCATTGTTTCGTACACTCCTTTTGCATAAAATGTTGTAAGGTGCGGGACGGAATTATTCTTATTTTTGTTATTTTTGTCTTTTTCAGAGCCATCTCGATTACGCTACGCTCCATCTCGATGTGGCTTCTCGCCAAAGAAATTCTTAAAAATATATTCATTCATGCAAGCATGATTCGTATATTTTTTCGAATTGCCTTGGCTCTGAAAAAGACAAAAAAACGTCCTAAGGATACTTCTTTGTATCCCAGGACGAAATAATGTTCTTTTATTATTCCGCGGTACCACCCGCATTGAGAAAAACAATACTACAAAACACTCATGATCTGTGTCTTTCCCCACTCAGGCACGTAACGTGTGCGAACCGTACAGACCTACTGAAATCTATTTCCGATTTCCCATTCAATCTGTCTGCTCCAGAGTGTTCCCTTCCTCTCCTCCGCCAAACAGCGCTCTCAGTCGGTGACGCCGTATTCCTGTCAGTTTCTGAAGATAAGAGTCTCCTTCTACGCATTTACTCATGATTTTGTATCTTAGCACAACGTTTTTCGCTTTGCAAGTCTTAATTGACCGACATATTAAGAAATTATTTCCTTTTTCTTTCAAAAATTTCCTTATTATATGATTTATGATATGAATTATGATTTTTGATACAGTTTCCTACGCATTCTGCAAGTCCCTCATTCAGGCATGATTGCTTTTTTAAACGTATGTAATGTGTGAACTGTAACGCTGTAATATTCACAAAAGGAAACGGCAATATGAATTTTTTTTGTTCATATCGTGTATTTTATACTTTTTTAATTGACTTTTTGTAAATTTAGGTCTAATATCTGTACGGTTATGTAAAATTCTTTTAACTTAATAGTAAAGTTTGCACTTTCAACACCACGTTTTGAGAGAAGGAGTTTATATGAAATCATTTAGAAAAAATGGGAAAGAAAAACCGATCATCATCGGTGATAATAACAAAAGAAAACGACATGGTTTTTTCCGTTTTCTGAAAAACTTTAAATTTCCGGATCTGTCTGACAATCCAAAAGTACAGTTTATGAATAAATTTTCACTGCTGTTCCACGGACTGCTGGCCTGCATCCTGGTCTTTACAATTGAATGTGTATCCAGACATTCCTTTACATCAGCAGTAAGTTTCTGTATCAGCTCACCGCTGACATTCCTTTATAATGCACTGCTGATTTTTGCAACGTTGCTCATCGTATATCTGTTCAAGCATCGTGCACTGGTCCGCATTGTGATATCCATATTCTGGATGCTGCTTGGTGTTATCAACGGATGCGTACTTGCCTCCCGTGTTACACCGTTTAACTTTGCAGACCTGAAGCTGATCGGAGACCTGCTCTCCATGAAAAACAGCAAATATCTGTCTGCCGGACAGGAGATCGCAGTGGTCATTCTGCTGATCGCACTTGCAACTTTCCTGATTCTTTTTGCATTCAAGGGACCGAAATTCAAAGGAAGAGTTCATCTGTTCCGCAACCTTGGTTTACTGGTACTGTGCGTAGCAAGTATTCCTTTTATCACAAAGGCAGCGATCCACTCCGATATCCTTTCCGGATACTTCGGAAATCTGGCACAGGGATATAAGGATTACGGTTTTGTATACAGTTTTTCTGCCAGTGTGGTAGATACCGGCATGAGCAAACCTGCCAATTATACGGAAGAAACCATTGACACGATCAATGACAATGTAACGACAGAGCCGACAACGGTTGATTCTTCTGATATGCCGAATATCATTTTCATGCAGCTTGAGACATTTATCGATCCGTATGAATTAAACTTTTTGAGCTACTCCGAAGATCCGATCCCGAACTTCCATAAATTAATGGAGAATTATACATCCGGATACCTTACTGTTCCGGTTGTCGGAGCCGGAACCGCAAATACGGAATTTGAAGTTCTGACCGGTATGGGCATCCGTTTCTTCGGTCTGGGTGAGTACCCATACAAAACCGTTTTAAAAAATACTACCTGTGAAAGTGCAGCTGATGACCTTGGTAATATCGGTTATGCCACTCATGCCCTGCACAACAACGGTGGTAACTTCTACGGACGTGCAAAAGTATTCTCCCAGATGGGATTTGATACATTTACCAGCAAAGAGCTGATGAATATCACAGAATATAATGAAATTGCTTCCTGGCCGACAGACAACATTCTGATTGACGAGACAACCAAGACACTGGATTCTACTCCGGATCAATCTGATTTTCTCTACACCATTACGGTACAGAGTCACGGAAGCTACCCGGATTACAAAGTATTTGATAACCCTGAAATTCAGGTAACCGGAGGAGATACCGAAGCTGAGCATTATCAGTGGGAGTACTACATCAACGAACTTCACGAAGTTGACAAATTCATCGGAAACCTGATCGATACCTTATCCAAACGTAACGAGAAAACAATCGTTGTCATGTACGGCGATCACCTTCCGACCCTTGGACTGGAAGAATCCGATATGAATACCGGAAACCTGTATGACACTACATACGTTACATGGAATAACTTTGGTCTTGAGAAACAGGATAAAGATGTGGCTGCTTACCAGCTGATGTCTTACATCACAGATCAGCTTGGTATTCACGAAGGAACGATGTTCCGTTATCACCAGTCTGAAATGAACGCAGGCGTATCTACTGACGATGCCTCTTACATCACAAACTGGGAATTACTGCAGTACGATCTGCTTTACGGAAACCGCTATTCCTACCATGGGGTAGACAAATATCCGGCTTCCAACCTTGTAATGGGTGTTCAGGATGTTGTAATTGACCATACATCCATGAGCGCGGATAAGACAAAGCTGACCATCTTCGGTGAGAATTTCACTCCTTGGAGTAAGGTTTATGTCGATGGCGAGAAAGTTTCCACAGAATATATTTCCGGAAACTGCCTTGAGATTTCTATGGCAAACCTGTCTGATGGTTCTGAGCTGGTGGTAAATCAGGTTGGCTCAAGCAATACGATCTTCCGCAGTTCCAACACGGTTACCTTCCATGCACCGGCTGATTTTGATGAGCATGAAGCAGATAACGTAGAAGTTCCGGATACATCCGGAGATGACATGGGTGTGCCGGTAGTAATTCCGCCTGAGGAACAGACCACGGATGATGCGGCAGCTACGACTACCGCACAGTAATAACTTGTCTGGTGGCTTAACATTCAGAAAGTAAAGCGGACATTCGCAATCCGCTTTCGCTACTTGCTCATGAACGCAGTCGCTTTGCGACCTGTCAGTGGGAGCTTTTAACTCCCACTGACATAAGCATTCCCCCGCTTAGTGCTCTACGCACTTGAAGCGGGGGAATGCTTATTCTGCGATCAAAAAGTGACAGAAGTTTTTGACCTCTGTCACTTTTTTCATTGTTACATCCTGTTTTTAACTGCTTTACTTCTACAATTATCTGTTCCGGATTTCTCCCTATTAATTTGCGATCTTAAAATTCTGTTCATCTGCCAGCTGATGCTTCATTTCATTGAATGCTTCTGTATCTGAATTATAATTTCCATGTTCAGATATTACATTTACCCCCTGCTGAAGTGAAGACACATAATTCTGAATCGGCAAATCAACACGATATACTTCATACTCATATGCCCAATATGCTTCCTCCGAATCAAAACCATCCAAAGCCGCCTGATATACACCTGTTGTATCGTTCTCCAACATTGTGCGAAGTTCCGTCAACCATTCCTGAATTTCTTCATCGGTAACACTAAATCCATTCTGAATAGCTGCAACATATAAAGCATTTCGTTCCATGGCATCTTTTACTGCCAGCTGATGAGCATCGGCTTCACTTTCACCATCATGCAAATAGAAATCAGTATACTGCTGAACTTCTTCTTTTGAAATAACGATATTATTTCCTACAGCATATACATCATCTCTAGTCAAATATTCTTTTTTCTGGTTGTCAGAAAGGCCATCTACAGATAATGTTTCGATGTAATAGTCGTTCACAGACTGATAACTATCTGCTAACATTTTACTATATCCAGATACTTTTCCGTAGTCATTCAAACCAGCCTCTGCTGTGTTTCCCCCAAACATTGAACCCGCAAATAACACTGCACCCAAACAGGAAACGCCTATTATTGATAATGCCTTCTTATTCATCATCAAGATCTCCTCTCTATACCAAACATACTTAAATATCCACCACATAGACCAGCATCCGTCCCCCGCACACCATGCCCTGGTCCGCTGCTACTTCGTTACTCATATCGAGTGAAAAGACCTTTTCCTCTCCGGTGCCGATCATACGGAAAGCTTCCCGCAAAACTTCATTTTCGGTACAGCCTCCGCCAATCGTTCCTGCGGTCTGCAGATTGCTGTTTACCGTCATCAGAGCACCTGATTTTACCGGCGTAGAACCGCTGGTGTCATATACCAGCAGCATGGCTTTTCCAATATTTGGATCCCCCAGCATTTCAATCACGCGGGGATCTGTATCCGTACAGGTCAGCAGCTGACTGTGGGAACGGCGCGGTGTTCCTTTCCGGCGTTCCTCGATAAGTTCTGCCACAATGGAAATTGCAATCTCCGGAACGGTGAGTGCACCGATATTTAATCCAATTGGCATATGGATCTGAGCTACTGTTTCCCCGGAATTTCCTTCTTTCTGCAGCAGATCAACAATTCCTGCCACCCGGCGTTTGGATCCCATCATTCCCAAATAACGCGGGAAAATGCCACTCAATACTTTTCTCAGACAGGTCAGATCAAACCGATGTCCTCTTGTTACAACAGTGACATAATCATTGCCACCAATCTGAATCTGATCGATCGCTTTTTCAAATTCCTCACAATAAATTTCTTCCGCATCCGGAAAATAAGTGCGGTTTGCAAAAGAAGGTCTGTCATCCACTACAATGACGTAAAAACCAGCCGCAGACGCAAATTTGCTGATTGCCTGTCCCACATGACCTCCACCGAGAATGATCAGTCGTTCCGGTCTGTAAAATCTCCGCTCATATACGATATTTTCTATTTTTAATTCAAGAGATCCCTCTCCGGTCTGTTTTATATCTTCTAACAGTTTTTTTATTTCCTGCATGTTTCTGCTCCCAATATACTTGTTATTATTCGCCACTTATAGAAGTGGGAGTCTCAACTCAGACTGAGATCAATATCTCATGTAGTTTTCTGCTTCCTGTAATTGTTCTTTTGTATCCGTATCCATAATGCAGCCACGATCATCCACCGGAAGTTCCATCATGTCGTCGCCTAGCTGCTTCCAAAACCCCCGCAGACCACCACCGCCGGCACTCCCTTCATAAGCGAGAATGTCTGCCAGCAAATCCATCCGGATCAATGCCGGGTGTCCACGGCGTCCGTTCACCGTTGGAAGGACTGCTTTTTTCCCATTCACAAGCATCGCTTCCAATAGTTTTTGATAAGTTTCCGACATGATACAGGGCAAATCTACCAGCTGGATAAAAACCAATTCATAATCCGTCAGTTCCGCCAAACCTGTTTTGATAGAGGTCAGAATACTTCCATTTCCGTAATTTGGATTCCAGATCGTATGAATGTGGTCTGACGAATAATTGTCCTGTAAATAAGCTTCAACCTGTTCATGTTCGAACCCTGTTACGATCTGTATATTATTTATCCCGGCTTCCTGCATCGTTTTTATTGTCTGGTCAATCAATTTTTTATCCAGAAACTTTGTCAGGGGTTTGGACTGTCCCATGCGGGTGGACAATCCTGCTGCCAGGATCAGCCCGCCAACACTACTTTCATCGTTATTTATTCTGCTATACATCTGTCTTTTATGCCTTTGTATCTTTTATCATGCATCGAATCGCATCCACTGCAGTTTTGATCGCTGCCTGAGTGTCATGTGCCACCGGATTTTCCAGATGCAGTTTTTCCCTCTCCTGATTAGCTACCACAAGGAAAACAGAACCGATTCTTACATGCAGATAACTCGCCACCACGAACAATGCTGCCGATTCCATCTCGGAAGCCAGGCATCCCAGCCGTTTCCATGCCTCCCATTTCTGTGTCAGTTCATAACTTACCGGCATTTTTTCCGGCTCATGCTGACCGTAAAAGGAATCCTTGCACTGAACGACACCGATATGGCAGGGATATCCGTTTGCTTTCGCTGCCATTTCCAGTTTCTGCACGATATGATAATCGGCTACCGCCGGAAATTCAATCGGTGCATACTCCCGGCTCGTTCCTTCCATGCGGATCGCTCCCGTGGCGATCACCAGATCCCCGCTTTTGACATCTGTCTGGATGCCACCGCATGTTCCGACACGGATAAATACTTCCGCACCGCAGCGCACCAGTTCTTCCATTGCAATGGCTGCAGAAGGCCCTCCAATGCCCGTAGACGTCACGCTGACCTTCTCCCCGTCCAAATATCCGGTATAGGTCGTAAACTCCCTGTGATCGGCCACCAGACGCGCGTCATCAAAAAGTGCCGCGATCTTTGCACACCGCTTCGGATCCCCCGGCAAAATGACATATTTTCCAACGTCTCCCTGTTTTAAACCGATATGATACTGAATTCCGTTTTCTGTATATTTCATTATGCTTCCTCCCACAAATTACCAATGCCAATCATCTGATATAATCTTATTGCTCACCACCTAAAATGGTGGGAGTGATCTCACATCTGATGTAATGCTCTCCTCTGTGTGTTCACATTATAGCAGAATTTCCTTTGTTTGAAAACACGATTTCCCTTTCCACCGATGCAGGTAAAAAGCCCACTTTTTTCACATCCTCTGCCAACACTATACTCCCCGAGAAGTATAATACAAATCAAAGAAAAAATCGCCTCGATGTGGTATGTGTCCAGGATTCTGGGGACCTATCACTTCGAGGCGATTTTTAAACAAGTATTTTTTTAATCACAGTAAGGAAATTTATTTCTGTGAGTGGCATCCGCCACCGCAGGATGAGCAATTGCAACCGCAACCGCCCTTATGGTGTTTTTTATCATAAATGCCTTTACCGATAATCAGACCAACCAGTCCAAATACAATGATTGCTACAATTACAGTTGCCATTAGAACTCCTCCCTTAAATTTTTAATAAATATGATATTAACTATTTTAGTACTATATTAGCACATTTTTCAACTTATGCGATAGATTTTTTTGCCATACCGGTTGCTTCATCAACATACGGATTTTTGCGAACAAGCATATAGATGATAAATACTAACTCGATAATAGCAACGATCAGTCCTACCGGATGAACGTTTCCTGTGAACAGGGAACCAAACTGGTAGATCATCATAGATACGATATATGCAAGACCACACATATATCCGATTGCTGCCCAGAACCATTTCTGATTGTTCATCTCTCGTTTGATCGCACCCATAGCTGCGAAACACGGAGCACACAGAAGGTTAAATACCATAAAGCTGTAAGCGGTTAACTGTGTATAATGAAGTGCTACCTGACCCCATACTTCATCGCCGTTCTCTGCCACTTCGGAGAAACCACCGAAGAGAACACCAAACGTAGATACAACGTTCTCTTTTGCGATCAGACCAGTGATTGTTGCAACTGTTGACTGCCAGTCACCGAAACCAAGCGGTGCGAAGATCCAGCAGATTGCTCCACCGATCGTTGCCAGTAAACTGGAGTTATTGTCTTCCACCATGCCAAATGCACCATCGACGAAACCAAATCCCTGTAAGAACCAGAGAACTACGGAAGAAGCTACGATAACAGTACCTGCACGTTTGATGAAGGACCATCCACGCTCCCATGTTGCACGTAAAACGGAACCTGCAGTTGGAATATGGTAAGCCGGAAGCTCCATAACGAATGGTGCTACTTCGCCGGCAAATGGTTTTGTCTTTTTCAGCATGATACCGGAGATAACGATTGCTGTTACACCGATGAAGTAAGCGGAAACTGCAACCAGTCCGGAGCCACCGAATAATGCTCCTGCGAAGAGACCGATGATCGGCATTTTTGCTCCACAAGGAATAAAGCAGGTGGTCATAATTGTCATATGACGATCTCTCTCATTCTCAATGGTACGGCTTGCCATAACACCTGGAACACCACAACCGGAACCGATCAGCATCGGGATAAAGCTTTTTCCGGAAAGACCAAATCTGCGGAAGATACGGTCAAGGATAAATGCAACACGAGCCATGTATCCGATCTGCTCCAGAATGGAAAGCATGAAGAACAGTACTAACATCTGCGGTACGAAACCGAGTACGGCACCGACACCACCGACAATACCATCATTGATCAGACCAACTAACCAGTCCGCACATCCAATGCTCTCAAGCGCCGGTCCTAAGTTTCCACAGATCCACTCACCAAAGAGTGTATCATTTGTAAAGTCAGTAACAATTCCACCGATGGTTGTTACAGAAATCCAGTAAATCAGGAACATGATACCTGCAAAGATTGGTAACGCGAGAATACGGTTTGTTACGATACGGTCAATCTTATCAGAAATTGTCAGGTTGTGTACTTCTGCTTTTTTGCTTACAGACTGATCACACACTTTGCTGATGTAAGCATATCTCTGGTTTGTGATAATACTCTCTGCATCATCATCCATCTCATTCTCACAGTCAACAATGTGCTGCTCGATATGTGCTTTTACATCTGCCGGAATATTTAAGTCTTTGACTGCTTCCTCATCACGCTCAAAGAGTTTCATTGCAAACCAGCGAAGATATCTGTGGTCTACCGTCATCTCGACAGACTCCTCAATATGTGCGATGGCATGCTCAACACTTCCTGTAAAGACGTGAAGCGGAGTTGCATCCTGTTTTTTCTCTGCTGCTTCTACAGCTTTCTGTGCTGCCTCAAATCCGCCCTCACCTTTCAATGCACTGATTTCAATGATCTCACATCCAAGTGTCTCAGACAATTTCTTAACGTTGATCTTGTCACCGTTTTTACGAACGATATCCATCATGTTGATTGCGATCACAACCGGGATACCAAGCTCAAGGAGCTGTGTTGTCAGATACAGGTTACGCTCAATGTTTGTACCGTCTACAATGTTTAAAATTGCATCCGGACGTTCATTTACCAGATAACCTCTGGCAACTACTTCCTCCAGTGTATATGGGGAAAGGGAGTAAATACCAGGTAAATCCTGAATGATCACATCTTTATGTCCCTTTAATTTTCCTTCTTTTTTCTCAACAGTTACACCCGGCCAGTTACCTACGTACTGAGAACTACCGGTCAATTGGTTAAACAATGTTGTTTTTCCACAGTTGGGGTTGCCCGCAAGTGCGATTTTGATACTCATTTATATCTCCTCTCTACTTTTATTTTCTATAGTTTTTCATAACCATTATTAGAGTCTTCTAATCCATGTGCAAAAAAATTTTTACTCTACTTCAATCATCTCTGCATCAGCTTTACGAACACTCAGCTCGTAACCGCGGACGTTCAATTCGATTGGATCACCAAGTGGTGCAACCTTACGAACTTTGATCTGTACTCCTTTTGTGATTCCCATGTCCATGATACGACGTTTGATCGGGCCTTCACCATGCAGACGTTTTACAACTACTACATCATCAACTTTTGCGTCTTTTAATGTTTTCATAAAACTCTTCCTTTCTTGTCTTCTATGCTTAAACCATAATTCTGGTTGCCATACTTCGATCCAGCGCAATCCGGCTGTCCTTTACCTGAAGGATGATGTTTCCTCCCAGTTCACTGACAACTGTTACAGATTCATCCACTACCAGTCCCAGTTCAGCAAGATGCTGACGTATAGAATCTTTTCCGGTAATTTTCCTGATCACTACTGTTTCTCCACTTTTCGCCATCGCTAAAGGCATCATCACATATCCCTCCTGTGTCAGTAGAT